>Ga0308165_1004808_pt1 | contig 12996 bp, 4 predicted proteins | sample PhyWR2_FD_201032 | JGI IMG/M metagenome (GOLD analysis project Ga0308165, IMG submission 201032) | Phyllosphere microbial communities from UC Gill Tract Community Farm, Albany, California, United States - DLSLW.R2 | ecosystem: Host-associated > Plants > Phyllosphere > Unclassified | place: USA...
AGCCATATTGTTTGGCAAAAGTCACTCCGTTATTCATTAAGGCTTTATATTGTTCCTCATCGGATGCATAACCTTCCAAGAAACGATAACCAGTTAAGTTAGCTATCTGGTCTTGCACCATACGCTGCTCATAAAAACCGTCTCCTAGACGTTTTTGTTGCAGTGCAGGGTCAAGCCCTAAGGCATTCAACATATAGTCTGAAGACAACCATTGGTTGTAATTGGTAAAGTTCGGGTCGGTCTCAATGAGATAACCTGCTTTACTATCAGCTCCTGTTCTATACAAGGCGTTATTCGCAACTTTAATATTGTTGTTATTAATGGTTCGAATTTCGAGTTGCTCCCCAGCACCGGCTTGATCTGGTGCAGTGGCCTGATCTGAAGTCAATGCCCCTGAAACTTGAGAAGCTTTTTGACCTTGTAATTGGTCCAAAACAGAGATTTGAGTAGTATTGTCTTTGAGTTGAACGTTAGCAGAGCTTCCATTTAGCCCTGAAGTTTGGACATCTGTTTTTACAGAAGTCTGACTGGCTGCTTGTAAATCTTTGTTTTGTGCCGCGCCTGCTTGTTCAACAACAGTTGCATTCGTTGTAGCTGTTAAATTATTGACCTGAGTTGTTTTAGTTTGTGCACTGGTAATTGGCCCGTTAGTATTCTTAGAAACAGCCGTAATATCTTGATTCGTTTGATTCAGCTCATAATGATCGGCGACCTGACCGATCGGCACATCAATTGTTGTTTCAGTTGAAACTTCAAAAGGTCCTTCCCAATCACCCTCATGTTCCCAATGTTTGAATACTGTTCCCTGATCTACAACCTTTCTGGTCCCGTTTATACCATTAACTGCAACAATAGTGCCTCCCAAATTAATAAGCTCGCCTCCAGCTAAAATTTGGCTCTTATCATTAAATACCTGTGCACCACTTAAATCCAAATCGCCACCGGCTTTAATTTGACCCGGAGCGGATTCAATGGCTTTGGTTTCATAGGTAATTTCACTATAGGAGTATTTCATCCAGTCTTCAAACCAGTTACCGCCATCATATTGACCGTCAAAGGTACACCAAGCATTACAGAATTTTTCTAGGCCATCTATACGTGATACTTCAACATTATCATCGGTTATGAAATGCTTATTAATATTATTAATCTGTGCGGCAGATAAACGCATATTGCCTAAAGACTCAATGGTCGCACTTTCATTGTTAACCACACTGGCTTGACCAGTCGCTTTACGGTTCTCATCTAAAGCGCCGCCTAAATATAAATTTGCAGCACTGAATATAAGCGCCTGACTCGCATAATCTTGTGTATTCGCCAGATTATTTAACACCCCTACACCGAGATTCATATCACCTCGTGAAGCAATAACTGGAGCCTTACCTTGAGCATCTGGCAAGTTATTTAAAGTGTTAGCGCTAATGGCAAGATCTGTACCATAGATACGGCCCGTACCTTGGTTATTTATAGTATTTGCTTTTAGTGTAGTGTAATCACCATTGATCAGCCCAGTGTTATTAATCTGATCTTGTGCTTCAATTTGGGTATCGTGACTTTCAATCTGAGCATTGCTATTGTTGGTTATATTGGCTGCATTTAATTTTAAAACATTGCCTGCATTGATTTTTCCGTCGTTGGTAATATCCGCAGCAGTACTTAAACTCAGATTTTTATTGGCCTGTAATTGACCTTCTTGAGTCTGCTTAAAGCTTTCCTTCAGCGTAATATTCGCATCACCCAAACTTGCAATCTGACCATCACCCGTAAGCGATTGAGCTGTAATATTTAAATTTTCGCCTGATAGCAACTTGCCTTTTTGGTTATTAATAACCAACCGATCGCCTTGTAAATTAAGCTGTTTAACGGCGCTGATTTCACCAGATTGGTTATTCAACTGCCCGCTAACATTAAGTACAGCATTTTGGTTACTACGAATTGCACCCGACTTGTTATTCAAAGTCTGGGTGCTCAAGTTTAGATTTCCAGCATCAATACCTTGAACAGACGTATTATCAGTCGTTAATGTATTTTGGTTATCTAACTGCTGAGTTACAAGATCTAACTGCCCAGCCGCCATGATATGGCTATCTGGATCTGTTGCAACTAATTTACCTTGGTTATTAACCTGCTCAATGGTCAACTGCATATCACCCATCGACAAAATCTGTCCAGACTGGTTATTTAGCAGTTGTTTTTGACCTGTCCCTTGTAGTTTCAGGTTTTGGGTTGCAAGCAAGGTTCCTTTGTTGTTAATCACCTGATTCGCGCTTAAATCTAAATTTTGCCCACTTGCAATGTAACCTTGCGTATTATCGAGAGCATTAAGATTTTTTAAAGTGAGATTACCTTGGCTAAGTAATCCACCTTGTGTACCACTATTGGTATTCACCAGATTCTGCCCGTTGGTATCAAGCACAAGTGACGTTTTCGCTTGCACAAGGCCCTGATCATTATTAAATAGACCAGATGAAATCGAAACCTGATCTGAACTGATCGTACCTTGTTGGTTAGTGATTGCCTGTTGTTGACTATCTATATTTATCGCTTTTAACGATGTAATTTTGCCTAATTGGTTATTTACACCACCCGCTTTAAGATCAATTACGCCAGACGACTGTAATGATCCGGATTGATTATTTAAAAGAGAAGAACCTGCATTAATATTTAATGCACCATTCACACTTCCAATTTTACCTTTGGTGTTATTTAAACCATTGCTGTTAAGCGTAAGATCTTGTCCCGCTGCCAAAACACCTGTTTCATTATTCAAGAGACCTGTGCTTTGTAAAGTAGCACTACCTTGTGCATTGATCTGTCCTGATAATGAGTTATCAATTGAGGCAGCTATCACGGACATATCTTGTCCAGATTGAATAATACCGCCTTGGTTTTGTAACGCTTGCGTACCCGCTTGAACTGTCAAATTACCTTGGGTTGCCAGCTTCCCTTGATTGTTAATCAAACCTTGACTATGGATATTGAGGTTTTGATCAGCAACAATTGAACCTTGGGTATTATTAATATTTTTTTGGCTGTTTAAATCGATTTTACCCTGAGCACCGAAGTGTCCAGCTGTATTATCTACAGATAAGGCTTTTGCCGTTAAATCAGTTTTTGCCTGTAATACACCAGACTGGTTAGTGAGAGCCTGATCCCCAGCATCAATAGCTAATCCGCCTTGAATACTGCCAATCTGTCCCTGATTATTATTTAAACCTTGGCTGCTCAAAGTTACATTTTGGTTTGCAACCAAAGTACCTGCTTGGTTGTTGATAAGCCCAGCACTAATGATATTTAGTGCATCTTGTGCACTGATTTGCCCTTGCTGACTATTATTTAAAGAATTTACTTGCAGGTTCAAACCCGCACCACTCAGTAACTGGCCTGCTTGACTATTATCTAATGCCCCATTGATCACCAAATCTAAAGCTGAACCACTACCAGACTGAATCGTTCCAGCCTGATTAGTTAAATTCTGGCTTGTAATTGTGGTGTGAGCATTCGATGCAATTTTTCCGGCTTTATTGCTGATGTCACCAGTGCTTGTAATTGTATTATCGGTAAGCGCAAGAATAGTGCCCGAATCGTTATTCAAACCACCACTTGTGATTTTCAGGCTTGTTCCTGCTTGAAGTGAACCCGAAGTATTTAATAATTTTTCTTTTTTTGCATCAATGCTTAATGAACCCTGAACACTACCAATTTGTCCACCCGTATTATCCAAGCCCTGACTTTGAATAGAAACGTTCTGATTAGCAGCCATTACGCCAGTTTGGTTATTAATTGCTTGTTGCGATAAAACAGTTAAGGCATCTGTTGCATTAATTTGGCCCTTATTACTGTTATTTATCGAGCCTGCTGTAATTTTTGTTGTGTTACCCGTCAGTTTACCTGACTGGTTGTTATCTAATGCACCATTGATATTTAAAGTAAGATCAGCATTTGTCTCAATTGAACCTCCATGGTTATTCAGACTTTGCCCCGTAATTTCTATCGCATCGCCACTTTGAATTTGCCCTTTAAGGTTATTTAATTTCTGAACTTTTAAGGCCAAATGTTTTTGAGCAGAGATAAGACCAGACTGATTATCTAAATTTTGAGCGCTTAAAGTCAGATCTTGAGCAGCAAGTATTTTACCTGCTTGATTACTCAAATCGCCTAAACCAGCATCTAACGAGACATTGCCCTGAACACTACCAATCTCTCCTGAATTATTGGTCAAACCTTGACTCTGTGTAGTCACATCTTGTTTAGCAATGATTTGTCCAGATGTATTGTTAATATCTTTACGACTATTTAAAACAAGTGAGCTTTGGCTATTTATGAGTCCAGATTGGTTGTTAATCTGTTCAGCACTTACTGTTAAATCTTTTTCGGCTTGTAGAGTTCCAGAAGTATTATTAACTACACCAGATCCGGCATTAATCGTTACAATGCCTTGGCTACTACCAATTTGGCCACTGCTATTGTCTAGGCCATTAGAAGTAATGCTGACATCTTGATTCGCTACAATTTTACCGGACTGGTTATTAATAATTCCCAAGCTGGTCAGAGTTAACGCATTTTGTGCAGAAATGAGTCCGCTTAAACTATTATTAATAGAACCAGCTTGAATAATTCCATTCTGACCAGCATAAATTTTGCCTGATTGACTATTATCGAGTAAGCCTGCCACATCAAGTTGTACATCAAAATTAAGAGCAGAACTTAACTGACCACCCTGATTATTAAGAGTAGTCGTTTTAAGTTGTAAACCCGATTGGCTCTGTATCAAACCTAATTGGTTATTCATTTGATCTTTAATGGCTAAGGTGAGCGGTTTTAACGTTCCGCGCTGAACCATTTGACCTTTTTGATGACTCAAACTATCCGCAGAGATATTGATCTGATTCGCCGAAGTGGTCGCACCATCTAATAGAATTTGCCCACCCTTCAATAATAGCTGTCCATTACTGAGAATCTGGCCTTGTGCTCCTTGCAATTGATCGGCAGTGATATTCAGTTGCTGATTCCCTGCATGGATAATCTTTCCAGCTTCATTATTTAGAGCAGACGTGTTCAGGTTAATTGAAGATGCATTACTGCTAATTTCCCCTGCTTTATTATTTAAACCGTTTGCAAAATTTAGGGTAAATTCATTGTTCCCCGTATGCTGAATTTTACCTTGACTGTTATCAAGTTGCTTGGCGTTCAGCACTATATTTTGAGCACTTAATTGCCCTTGTTGATTATTAATGAGGTTCTGGCTAACTAGGTTGAGTTGATCTTGGGCAACTACGCTTCCAGCCTGCGTAGAGATGTTGCCAGTCACACTGCTTAGCTCAATATTTTGTGCCTGCAATTGACCTTTTGCCGCATCAATATTGCTTTGGGCTTGTACTTTTAAATTACCACCGGCTAAGGTTTGTCCATGCAAACCGACTTGATCAGAACGAATAGACACATCACCAGCATCAGCTAATTTGCCTTCACGATCTAGGCCCGCTGCAATCAATCCACCTACATTATGTTCTAAAGTTGAACTGGTAATCTGGACATTTTTTCCAGCCGCCAAAGTACCAGTATTCTGAGTATTTTGTCCTGTAATCGTTAAATCTTGATCTGCATAAACACTGCCCGTGTTTTTAAGTTGATCATACTGTAACTTTATTGATTTAGCTTGAATCTGACCTTGAGTATTATCAAGCTGCTGAACTGTACTATTTAAATTTTGCTGAGCTGCAATAGATCCTTGATTGTTATTAACCGTCACATGTTTCTGATTAATTTGATCTGCAACAATTTGTCCAGTTGTATTATTAAGGGATTGGCTATTCAGATTTAAATTGGTTTTAGCCTGAATGAGTCCCTCAGTATTATCAATTGCTTTGTGTGCTTTGATATCTACAGCTTGGTTTTCTGAATACACAATCCCCGACTGGTTTTTCAAATCACTTGCGGTAATGTTGACATTTGCTCCACTGGCAATTTGTCCATCAACATTATTCAACTCACCCGTTACAGCTAAATCAAGCTGTCCAATTGACTGGATTTTTCCACCTTTATTGTTGGCAGACTGACTTTGAATATTGAGCGTACTATTAGAAGCAAGCTGGCCTTGCTGGTTAGTAAAACTTGAAGTTTGGATATTGGCACTTTTAACCGTAAGCTGACCTTGGTTATTATTAAAGCTATTCCCTTTAATATTGATAGCACCTAAATTAAGCTGGCCGCCTTGGTTATCCAACCCATTTTGGCTGTCTAAATCTACACCACCATTGGCAACAATTGCACCTTGATCATTATTTAGTACATCTGACACATGGATAAAACCTGTATCGTAAGATTTTGGAGTTGTATCTACTGGAGTTACAACACCTAAACTTCCGCCATCTTTAGATGGATCTGTTGGGACTGTCGGTACACTTCCACCTGTAGTTCCCCCCGTACCGCCACCAGTATTGCTCTTGGCAATTCCGATTTTACCGCCAAGGTTTGTCATTGAGCCCGATTTCAAATCAAGACCTTGTATGCCTGTTTGTTCGATAGAGCCACTATTTTTTAGATTTTTAGAATTAATCGCTATTCGAGCAGCATTTAGCGTACCACTATTGGTAATAGTATTCTGGTTTTGGAGATGTAACTCATCTGCACTACTGATTAGACCAGAGTTATTTAGATTTTGACTCTCAACTGAAATTTGTGAAGTTGCGCTACTGATATTACCTGTGTTCTGAATGTTTTGAGCTTTAAGTTGCACCTGATCTTTATTTGCAATCAAATTACCACTATTGACCAAATCACCATTTGCATTCAGGGACAGCGTATTTTGAGTACTATTAATCGAGCCAGCATTACGCACACCTAACCCTTGCTCTGTTCCTACCAGAAAGATTTTACCGGCATACATTCCACCGAGCTGGCCCACATCTAAGGCAAAGTTCGGCTGAGGTGTAGATGTAGGCCCTGTAGTTGCTTTAATTTGAGGAACAACTTGGTCTTTAACTTGAATATCATTTTGTCCAAGTACCGTGCCCAGTTCATTTGCATATAAGCCAGCGTTGACTTTTAAGGCGCGCGCATAAATATCTGTATAAGGTGTTAAGCTTCCATTTAAGCCTTTACCTTCAATCGTAACTTGCCCTTCACGAACACGAAATGATTCAAGATAACCTTGATTCATAACCGCTTGACCAGTGGTTAAAGTAAAACGGTCTGCGTTAATCACACCACAGCCATCACAAATTAAACCTGAAGGGTTTGCAATGACGACTTGAGCCTGTTTTCCTGCAACTTCGATATAACCTTTAAGCTGACTTGGGTTACTGCTATTGACCTCGTTCAAAATAACTTTGGCTTCACCTGTTGCAAGCCATGGGTTACCTTGTACCCAACCACCCAACTGGGTTTGAGTGTTATTACGCGAGTTATTTAAAATGGCACCTTCTTGACCTACATCAAACTGGGTATAGGTATTGCGCGAAACACCACCAGCACTTGGTGTTTGAATATTGACCTGAGTTGTTCCATTCGCACTATTTAAAATAGTGGGCTGCTGTGATGTTGGAGCACCTTTGTCTGCAATAATTTGAGTTCCTGCAACACTACTCATTGGTAAGCTGATCACCAATGCTCCTAAACAACCAATAACGGCAAAGTTAAGCGGATTTAGTTTTTTATAATGAATAGGTGAAACAGAAGACGTCACCGATTCTGTTTCCATTGTTCCCTGACTTTGTCCTGCTTGCTTAGTTTTACTTTTTACAATCTCGGCAACAGCAATAAACATACCGCGAGCATGACTAAAAATAATACGATAACGGTTCTTATTCATTTTAAAATCTCACTAAATCTTTTTTTAATACAATTGATTGCGTTCTGGACCATTGAACTTAAATTAATAGGTCCAGTTCACGCTAAACCCAGTCGTGTAATCATCCGTTTCGAAGTGATCTGGCTTTTTCAACGGTGCTCCGACAAAAGCGTCATAATTCAAATGTAGAGGGGCAATTTGTCCACGCAATCCAACAACTGCACCTAACAAACTGGTACCCGGTAAAGGGTTTGGATAATGCGCGGTTTTTCCACCCACCTCTCCATAATCAATACCGGCATACCACGAATGTGGTTTATTCATAATTGAGCCACTCAGTTCATTGCGAACTAAAAAGCCATTATCTGCCAACAATGTTTGCTCACCATCAAAACCTCTTACGGTATAACGGTTTCCAATCGAGAATCGGTCTTGCGGTGTTAGAGGTTTATTACTGTGCTGGGTACGCCATTCTGCAAGATATTGAAGGTTCTGTTGCCCTACTTTAAAAGGAACTTGTAAACTGGCATTGGCCTGTAAAATCCCTACATGTGTATAAGCTTCACCAAAGTTTTCTTCTGGTGCTCTCATTGCATTAAGCCAGCCTGTGCCACGCTTATAAGTCACGTTACCGCTTAATGTTGCATTAGAAAAATATTCGGTATGATCGAGACTTGCTTTCCATCCCGCCGTTTTTCGACGTTGTACTTCTACTTCGACATCATTAATATAGTTTTGTGATTCACGATACCAACCACCAAAACCTACAGCGGTTTTACGGTGTGCATCGCGATAAATAATTCGCGACAAATCTGCATTAATGAGTTCGCTTTTACCACTATATTGATAGGTCTCACTGCTTCCAGCGACTGTTTGTAAATAATTAGAACGGCTATAACTGGTTGAAAATAACCAATAATCAAATGGAATGGTATAACTTGCATAAAAGCCATCTGTACCATGCTTACCAGAACCACTACCACCTAAATCATGGTTATAACTAACATAAAACAAATCATTTAAAGTCAACACATGATCAAGTGATAAGGTTGCTGTACCTTGGTATTTTCCAGTAGCATCAGAGCCTGAATCATCAATTCCCACATGTAAGCGATAAGGTTTAGCCTGTTGCCATGCAAGAATTACATCACTATAGCCCGGCTCATTTTTTTGTTCTGCTGGCTGGATTTTAAAATCAGCTTCAACCGTAGGCACTCGCTTAAAGTTTTCTAACCCTTGCTCCATATCACGGATATTTAAAAGCTCACCCGACTTCATCGGTAAAGCATTCCATAAATGGGCACGTTTAGAAGTACCCTCAGCAAACTTAACCTGATCAACTCGACCAGGAATAACACGAACGCGTACCGTACCAGATGCGATATTTTGCTGAGGAAGCAGAACACGAGTTGTGACATACCCATCTGCAATAATTTTGTTTTGAACAAGGTCTAGTGCTTGATTGAGACCATTTACACCTAAACAACGCCCAATAATATTATTCTTACCAGTAGTAATCACATTAAAATCTGATATGAATTGATGAGCTAAATCACCTTCTAAAAGAATTTTTTTAATTTCAAAACAAGGGGTTTCACTTTTGGACTGCAAATAGTGTAGTTGCTGAGCTGAAATCTTATTTTGTTCCTGACCTAAATTTACATTTACATTGGGCTGTATTTGTTTTTCTAGTGCTGTATCACGTTGTTGTTGACGAGTAGACTGATCAGCCTGAATTCGCTGTCGAATCGGCTCATCAGGATCTGCTGCATAACTTAATCCCCCCATTACTGATAAACAGATAAATAAGATACTTTTATTAAATTTGTTATAGTTCAACATATCCGATCAAACCGTGACTCATATCAACTTAACGATATTTTAACAAAACCTTAACAAAGTAAAAGTGCTTTTTATACAGATTTGTCTGTATGCAAAGAAATTTTAACGTTATTCATCGGAAAAACATTTAAAAATGATATCAATTTTTATTTACCCAAACCCCACCAAAAAATACTCAAGTAGTCTTTCTCTATCATCTACACTTTTTGAATCTAAAAGCTGGACCATTGCCCCTTCAATCACAAACAAAAACATGTGTGCATCTTGTTTTGAAGCATTTTCATTGCTTGTTAAAAGCAAATTATAAATTTCTTTAATCAGCCAGTTTCGATAGTCAATTACGGACTGATACGCCTTTGGATGTGTTTTAGCAATCTCAAAAATGGCTTTAAACGGCAAATGATAAAGCCCGTCTAAGTCAGCATGTAAGTAATAAATTTTGCGGAGTTTTTCAATTACGCTTAATTCTTTTTGAATATAAATAATCAAAAGTACCTCATGTTTAAGGCCATCCTTTTGGAAATTTAGACTCATTTCAATGAGGCGTTCTTTTGAATGAAAGTAATTATAAAAAGTGGCTTTGGGAATTTTTGCCGAATCGATAATTCGGTCTATTCCGACGTTATGAAAGCCATATTTGTTAAAAAGCAAGCGAGATGTATGAAGTACGCTTAAAGCACGAAACGGGAGATTTGAATGTGGCATAGTTTTACCGTTATAAAATAAATTTTTGTTGTATATAAATGAGATAAAAATGCCTTCACTTATTTTTAAGTAAATAAAAGGCATAGCAAAGCCGTAAAGACTGTGCTTGGCACATCTCAAGTTTTATTGTTGATTAAGTTTTTAGACGTAATGATTTAAAGCCTGAGAAGCCTATAGCCCATCAAAGCTTTAAATTGATTTAAGTGGTATCGATATAGATTTTGACAGTGACTGCCAATAATTTACAAATGTGCATGGGCCAACTCCTTCTTTTGGGAGTTCTGCCGAAACATTATAAATTATGGTGGCAGAACGGAAGCAGGTTGACGGACTGGTTCAACTTCCAGCACACTCGAAAGTGTCCCACTCCCGTCCTACCGCTACGGGAGGGAACGAGATGTGCACACAAAACTATTCCTCAGAAGAAATAGTCCTGATGTGGTTGAATTACGGTCCGTCAAAACCGACTGGCAATGTAGGCCAGCCCGCAAATGGTAATCTTCAACAATTAAGGTGTCAATGTGAAATTGGCTAGAAATTATTTAATTAATTATTGTTTTTCATTAAATTACATAATTAAGAAAAACCTTAAATATTGGCTTAACAATTTGCTTTTATAACAGCACTCTAAAGCTTTCTTTTTATTGTGACTACATTTACTCGGCCATAAATATTTTAAATTTTTAGACTAAAAAAGGAGGTATGGGCCTCCTCTTTTAATTCAAACGATAAACATCTGTGATAGTTAAATATCATTATCTACAAGATATTACTGAAGATTCTTTGAGTACGTTTTAGTGGATATTTGTGTGATCTCTTTCTTTTCTAGACGATTTAACAATGTGCCAAAGATTGCTGCAACAATGTACATAAATAATGAATAAACGGCTGCTGGCATAGCGGCCATACTACTTGCCATTACTGTAAAAGCAATGGTCATGGCTAAGGTACTGTTATGAATTCCAATTTCAAACGCGCAAGCTTTTGCCTGAAAGCTATTTACACCCAATAATCTTGGAACAAAATAGCCGACCATTAAACTACACACACAGAACAGCGAAGTTGCCAGTCCAATTTGCCCAATATACGTCATCAGATTTTGGTAATCTCGTGCAACTGCTAATATGATGATTGATACGAGAAAAACGATAGCAAAAATACGTACAGGTTTATTGAGCTTTTCAGCGGTATGCGGCGCAAAATGGCGAACTAACATCCCGATCCCAACGGGTACTAAAATAATGAGAAAAACTTGTATGATTTTAGAGAATTGCAAACCTACATTTTGTCCATTTTCCATAAAATGTTGTATTGCAAAATTCACGATTAATGGAAGTGTAAAGGCAGCAATGACCGAATTTATAGCGGTTAAAGTAATATTTAAAGCAATATCACCTTTATAGAGATAACTAAATAAATTAGCAGTTGGCCCGCCCGGTGACGCAGAAAGCAGCATTAATCCAACAGCAAGCATTGGGGGTAAAGCAAGAACCTTACAAATAATAAAAGCAATACTGACTAAAATAACCAGTTGGCAAAATAATGCGATAAACACGGCTTTTGGGTGTTGTCGTACGCGTTTAAAGTCATTTATAGTCAACTCCAGACCCAAACCAGCCATAATAATGGCGAGTGCAATTGGTAAAAATACGGTAATTAATCCTGAACCCATAATCTCATTCCTTTTTTCATTTATTTATGGACCTTCTAGTCCCACACACTTATGTTTTTAATTAAAAATTTTTATTAAACCTTGAGTTCTTTTCTTAAAATTTTACCCACATTCGACTTGGGTAATTCATTAATAAATTGGATATGACGTGGTTGTTTGTAGCCAGTCAGGTTTTCTTTTGCGTAGGTTTGGATTTCTTCAACCGATAAAGAGTCATCTTTTTTGACAATAAAGGCTTTAGGCACTTCACCCGATTTTTCGTCAGCAATGCCAACCACGGCGACTTCCAAAATTTTTGGATGTTGGGCTAACACTTCTTCAATTTCGTTCGGAAAAACATTAAAGCCTGAAACTAAAATCATGTCTTTTTTACGGTCAATGATTTTGGTATAGCCTTTTTCATTCATGAAGCCAATATCACCCGTTCTAAAGAAACCATCAGCAGTCATGACCGCTTTCGTTTCTGCAGGTAAATTCCAGTAACCTTTCATGACCTGTGGGCCACGGATTGCAATTTCTCCAATTTCACCGAGTGCTAATTGACGACCTTCATCATCCAAAATAGCAATATCCGTGCTCGGTACAGGAATACCGATCGTGCCACTAAAAGTATTAGAGATTGGTGGGTTAAAGGTCGCAACAGGCGCGGTTTCGGATAAGCCATATCCTTCACGGATAATACGTCCTGTCAGTTTTTCCCATCCATCGGCAGTGGATTTCAAAATTGCCATACCGCCGCCTGTAGTAATTTCTAAACGGCTATGGTCCAATTTATTAAAGCCTTCATGATTAAGCAGTGCATTGAATAAAGTATTTACAGCAGGAAAAACTGTAGGACGATATTTTTCAAAACAGTGCACGAGAGCATCTAAATCACGCGGATTTGGAACTAAAACAGTGGCATAACCTTTATTCATTGCGCTGTGCAATAAACAGACAGTAAAACCAAAAATATGATAAAGCGGTAAGGCACAGATCGCTATTT
>Ga0308165_1004811_pt1 | contig 12994 bp, 12 predicted proteins | sample PhyWR2_FD_201032 | JGI IMG/M metagenome (GOLD analysis project Ga0308165, IMG submission 201032) | Phyllosphere microbial communities from UC Gill Tract Community Farm, Albany, California, United States - DLSLW.R2 | ecosystem: Host-associated > Plants > Phyllosphere > Unclassified | place: USA...
CGGCCCTCTATGTTCAGGGCAGAGGCGCCCTGAAGCGTGAACTGGTGGGCTATCTGCGGATAGGGCGTGCATTGCGCGGTTCAAAAACCAGAGCTCAAGCCAAAGTGAATCGCCCCGGTTTGAAACCGGGGCGATTCAGTCCTATTAGAGATTAGAAATGTGGTCAGCGACCTTGCCAACTCGCCAGTAAATTAGCTGTTGAGCTTCTCGACGGAGCGCTCATCACATAGATCATCTGTTCGGGATCTTCTGCACAGCCTAACATCTGCCAGTCTAGCGTCAACATACCTGCAGTCGGATGCATCACGCGCTTCTGCCCGCAAGTGGGTATTGCAACCTGATGTGAAGTCCACCAAGTTCGAAAATCCGCATCAAGGGTAGAAAGCTCACTTACCATCGCATTCGTCCGCGCGTCGTCAGGATACCTTGCCACATCCATACGCAGATATGCGACACACTGTCGGCCCGACGTCTTCCAATCGGCAAGGCGACAACGTACCTCTGGATTGAGAAAGGCCATGCGAATGAAATTACGTTGATTTACTGGGCACGCCGAGAAATCCCCCAACAGCTGGGCGGCCACAGAGTTCCAACCGAGCACGTCCAAAGAGCGTCCAAACACAACCACAGACACGGGGCCTAGTAACGCGATAAGTCTTGCGGTCTGCGGTCCTACCGTCTGCAATGGCCTGGATGCAGAGTGATGCGGCACACCCTGTATCAAGCGCCGCAAGTAAAGTGTCTGATCTGTGTCCAACTGCAGGCTACGGCCAAGAGCAGCCAGGACCGGAGCAGAGGGAAGGAGCCGTCCCTGTTCAAGTCGGTTGTAGTAATCTGCACTAATTCCCGCGAGTTGCGCTACTTCCTCACGGCGTAGACCAGGCACTCTACGAGCCTTTAAGCTATCTGGCAGACCAACTTCAGCTGGGCGAAGCTCGCCGCGCCGAACCCGTAGAAATTCACCGAGTGCGTTTTTTTTAGATGAGAGAGCGTCTGACATAGGCGCATCCTACTTTCGAAACTGAGTTCCCGCGCACTTCTAGACTGGGATTTTTATTCCTATGATGCGGCCGACCTGTCGTCGCTGAGGATGCCTGCCTAGAATACCTAAAGCTTGTGTGCAGACGATTCTTCGTCCCAACAGTGCACCAGCAAGCAGATGGATCGCTGACCACGCTTTTCGCCTGCAACCTATAAGAAAAAAGGGTACTCACGTATGACTCAAAAAATGTCATCCTTATGCCTTCATGTGGCTATTTGCGCCGCATGGCTGCCACTTTCTGTGACAGCGGCAGGGAATACTGGAGCATTTCAACCGACTCAGGTCTCTCCTACGCCAAGCCGAAATGCCGGGTTGAGCGCATTCGCACAAATGGAGCGAGTCCTGTTGCATCCACGTTGCGTAAACTGTCACGTGCCGGGCTCACCTCTTCAAGGTGATTTCAAACGCTTGCACTATCCGCCAGTGCAGCGAGGCGTAGATGGCAGAGGTGTTGCGCCACTGCAGTGCGCTACGTGTCACTCCACCAAAAACAGCCCGCTAGCCAACGCACCTCCAGGGCTTGAAGCCGATGGAAAGCCAGGATGGCACATGCCGCCTGCACATATGAAGATGTCATGGATCGGACTCTCAGGGCCGTCTTTGTGCAAAGTGTTTCGTGACCCGAAGACCAATGGGAAGCGCTCACTCGCCATGCTGGAAGAGCACATGGCAACTGACCATTTAGTTTTCTGGGCTTGGGAGCCGGGGCCTGGACGCCAATTGCCTCCTATGGATAAACCAACTTTCGACGAACAGATCCGTATCTGGATTCGAAATGGGGCGCCGTGCGATTCACACGAACCTTTGGTCAAATCTGCCGGGCGGACTCGTGCAGAAATTAACGCAGACGCAGCCAAAGGCCTACGAGCGGTCGTCGATTCGGGCATCCTGATGAATAACACGTCCAATACAACACCTGCAAGGAGCCTGCCATGATCTCTTTTCAATTAAATGGACAGCCGCAGAGCGTTGATGTGCCGGATGATATGCCAGTCCTGTGGGTTCTACGCGACACGCTTGGTATGACTGGCACTAAGTTCGGTTGCGGCATCGCGGTGTGCGGCGCATGCACTGTGCACGTTGATGGCCAGCAGCGCCGGTCTTGCGTATTGCCCGTGTCTTCTATCGCTGGTCAGAGTATCAGCACAATTGAAGCAATAGGGGAGCAGGATGCAGTGGGGCGTGCCGTTCAGGAAGCCTGGGTGCGTCACGATGTGGTGCAATGCGGATATTGTCAGAGTGGACAGATTATGGCGGCCGTTGCGCTGCTAAAAGCCAACAAGCGGCCCAGCGATGCTGATATCGACCAAGCGATGAGCGCTAACCTATGCCGCTGTGGCACCTATGCCCGCATCCACGCCGCCGTGCTGGACGCGGCAAAATCTATCGCTTGAAGGAGCAGCAAACATGAAACGCTTGCAAGCTTCTACGAGCGCCAGCGATATGGGGCGCCGACACTTCCTCAAACTCGGTGTTGGCACCGGTTTCGCGGTCTACGCAATGGCGATCGATGCGCAGACACCATCGGCAAAACCGGACGACGCACTCACACCACAGCAGCAGCCAAGTGCCTTCGTGAGCATTGACGCGGATGGCATCGTGACGGTCACCACCGGAAAGACCGACATCGGCCAAGGCGTGCTGACTGCCTTGCCGATGCTGGTAGCCGAGGAACTGGATGCCGACTGGAGCAAAGTACGTGGCAATCTGGGCCCGGCTGGCGAGCCCTATATAGACCCCGTCTACAAGATGCAAATCGTCGGCGGTTCCACCACCATGAAGCACTCGTGGATTCAATACCGCGAGATCGGTGCCCGCATGCGCGCGATGCTGGTGGGCGCCGCTGCCAAGCGCCTGGGCGTGTCGGCTTCGCTGCTCAAGACCGAGGCCGGCATGGTGATTGCGCCCGATGGCCGTCGCGTTTCCTACGGCGATCTGGCCACTGCAGCATTGGCCGAGCCAATCCCGAAGAGCGTGCAGCTCAAGTCGGCCGATCAATTCAAGTTCATCGGAAAACCGACAGGGCGACTCGATGCGCTCGACAAATCGAGCGGTCAGCAGAAGTTCGGGATCGACTTCACCTTGCCGGGCATACGCACCGTTGTAATGCTGAATCCGCCTGTGTTTGGCGCAAGGGTAGCCCGTCTTGACGCGACGCAGGCCAAGGCAATTGCCGGCGTGGAAGACGTATATCAGGTACCGCTTTACAACGGAGGCGTCGGTATTGCCGTTGTGGCGAACGGGTTTTGGCCCGCGCGCCTAGCGCGCGAGGCCTTGAAAGTCGAGTGGGACACTGCGGGCGTTGAGAAGGCGGACACAGACGCCTTGTGGGCAAGGTATCGGGCGTTGGCGCGCCAGCCCGGCACGAAAGCCCATTCGGCCCATACGCCCGATACCTCCGCGTTGGCAGATTCCCGGCTGAAGATCACCGCTGAATACACCTTCCCGTACCTGGCGCACACGCCGATGGAGCCGCTCAATTGCAACATCGACTTTCGCGGTGATCAATGCACGGTCTGGGTGGGCTCGCAACTTCAGATGGCTGACCAGGCTGCGGTGGCGACCGTCCTGGGTCTGAAACCCGAACAGGTCACCTTGAACACCATGATGGCCGGCGGAGGTTTTGGGCGGCGTGCCACGCCGACGTCCGATTACGTGGTCGACGCCGCGCAGGTTGCCAAGGCGCGCTATGCCGCAGGGCACCGCGAACCTATCAAAATGATCTGGACGCGCGAGGATGATGTTCGGGGCGGCTACTACCGGCCGATGCACCTGCACCGTGTCGAGATAGCCCACGATGGCAAAGGCACCGTGCTGGCTTGGAAGCACATGATCGTTGGTCAGTCCATCACGGGCGGAACCGTACTTGAGCCGTTCACGGTCAAAGATGGTGTCGACGAGACGATGGTCGAGGGCGTGGCAGGGACCCCTTACCCCTTTCCGATCGCACTCGAGGTGCACCATCCGAAGGTGAACGTGCCGGTGCTGTGGTTCCGCTCGGTGGGACACAGTCACACTGGCTTCGTTATGGAAACCTTGGTTGACGAGCTGGCACGTGCCGGGGGCATTGACCCCGTCGCGTACCGTCGCCGGCTCCTCGCGAAACATCCGCGCAATCTCGCCACGTTGGATCTCGCAGTTGAGAAATCCGGCTACGGCAAGAAGCAGCTACCGCGCGGGCACGCATGGGGGGTGGCTGTGCATGAATCCTTCAGCAGTGTGGTTGCCTATGTAGTTGAGGTGTCGATGCGCGGGAACGAGCCTGTGGTGCACCACGTCACTGCCTCGGTCCATTGCAACATGCCGGTGAATCCACGCACCATCGAGGCTCAAATGCAAGGCGGCATGTTAATGGGTCTGGGCATGACGCTTCCTGGCGCGGAGATCACCTTCAAGGATGGCTATGTGCAGCAACATAATTGGAACGACTACCGCGTGCCGACGCATGCACACATGCCGAAGATGACGGTGCACATTGTGCCCTCGGCGGAACCACCCACTGGCATCGGCGAGCCCCCTGTTCCGCCCATTGCGCCCGCTATAGCCAATGCGATCGCTGCGATCACTGGCAAGAGGCATCGGAGTCTCCCGTTCAGGGTATAGGGTTGGTTGCGCGGAGCTTCGTGAGAAGCAACCTGGTTAATCTAGTTGAGTACTCGCGTTGGGTATTCCGTTCAAGTCGAAACGTGGACTGCTTCATTCCGGATTCCGCGCTGAGACAGTGGCAAGGTGCGCAAGGGGCTCGAAAGGGTCCTTTGTGCGTTCATGAATTTCAATAATGAGGGATAGATATGCACACGGCAATGGTGAGGGGAGCAGGGGTTCTGCGGTTCGTGTTGTTCGCTGTACCGATGGTGGCAGCCGCCATCCCGGCCTGTCAACATTCAGAAGGTTGACTCAATGGCTGTCGAAGGAAGCGCGGGCGACCTGATCAAGGTCGTAAGTTTGCTGGGCGCTGCTGTGGTAGCGGTACCTTTGTTTAAGAAAATTGGACTCGGTTCGGTGCTGGGATACCTGGCCGCAGGCCTGGCGATCGGGCCGTTCGGCTTCAAGCTTTTCACCGATCCGCAGGCCATCCTGCACGTGGCCGAACTGGGCGTGGTGATGTTCCTATTCGTGATCGGCCTGGAGATGCAGCCTTCGCATCTGTGGAGCCTGCGCAAACAGATATTTGGCTTGGGTAGCCTGCAGTGCATCGTGTGCGGCATCCTGCTCACGCTGGTGGGCATGGCATTCGGCTTCCCGCTGGCAGTGTCCTTCGTCTGCGCCATGGGCTTCGTGCTCACGTCGACGGCCATCGTCATGCAATTGCTGGGCGAGCGTGGCGACATCGCTGCGCCGCGGGGGCAGCGCATGGTCTCCATCCTACTGTTCGAAGACCTGCTGATCGTACCGCTGCTGGCCGCAGTGGCCTTTATGGCACCGCCAGCACTGGACGCCGCTGCCGTCGTGCCTTCGCGCTGGGGAGTGATCGGACTGGCGCTGGGTGCACTGGCTGCGCTGGTGGCTGCGGGCGTGTGGTTGCTGAACCCCATCTTCCGCATCCTGGCCAACGCGAAAGCGCGCGAGGTCATGACCGCCGCCGCGCTGCTGGTGGTGCTAGGCGCGGCGCTTCTGATGCAACTGGGTGGCCTGTCCATGGCCATGGGTGCCTTCTTGGCCGGCGTGCTGCTATCCGAGTCCACCTTCCGGCACCAATTGGAAGCTGACATCGAGCCTTTTCGTGGCCTGCTGCTGGGTCTATTCTTCCTCGGCGTTGGCATGTCGCTGGACTTGGCCGTGGTAGGCCGCAACTGGCAGCTCATCGTGGCAGGCGTGGTTGCGATGATGCTGGTCAAGGCTTTATGCATCTATGCGGTGGCGCGCCTGGCCAAAAGCTCGCATACCGACGCACTGGACCGCGCCGTGCTGATGGCGCAGGGCGGTGAGTTCGCTTTCGTGCTGTTCGGGGCGGCCTTGGGTGCGCGCGTGATCGACGCCACCGTCAACGCCAATATGACGGCCGTCGTCGTGTTGTCGATGGCGCTGACACCGCTGGTCGTGCTGGTACACCAGCGCTGGGGTCCACGCATCGCGGAGTCGATGGAGGGTATGGAAGCCGCCCAAGACCAGCAGGCGAATGTGCTAGTCATCGGCTTCGGCCGCGTCGGGCAGATCGCCAGCCAGGGTGTGGTGGCTCGTGGTGCCTCGCTCACCGTGATCGACAACGACACGCAAGTGATCCGCGACGCGCAGTCCTACCTTGGATTCAAGGTCTATTACGGCGACGGCGCGCGGCCCGACGTGCTGCATGCGGCCGGCGCGCACAAGGCCATAGCCATCCTAGTATGCGTCAATGACAAAGCCGCTGCGACGCGCATCGTCGAGAGCTTAAAAGTCGAATGTCCGCAGGCTCGTGTGCTGGTGCGGGCCTACGACCGACAGCACGCGTTGGAGCTGGTAAAGACAGATGGCGCGGAAATCGTGATCCGTGAAACCTTCGAATCGGCCATGAAGATGGGCTACGAAGCAATGTTGGCCACCGGAGCGTCTGTAGATGAAGCCAGTGCCGTGATTTCAGACTTACGCCGATTGGATGACGAACGCTTTGACTTGGAGGTTGCTGGCGACGCATTCGCCGGCCGAGCCCTATTGCAGGCTGGTTTCCGCAATCGTGAAAAACGGTCATGAGACGCAGATTTCTAGAGAATTTTTCCCTGTCCTAGGATGATTCCAGTCTCAGCACAACTCTTCTTCAACGTGAGATTCAGCTAACACAATAAATAGGGACTTTTAATTGGCTTTCCGGCATCCGTTGCTCTAGAGGTAACGGTCGACAAGTATGTTCTAGCCTGTTTTTACTGATAAATAAGCCTAGAGAGATGCAAATCAAGCGGGCTTCACCTCATTCCCACTCATGGAAGACATTGACACACTCGTGCTTCGCACAATCTTGAATTGGCAAACGGCAGGAATTCAGACTGTGCTTGTTACAGTTGCAAGAACGTGGGGGTCCTCACCTAGACCGCCCGGATCACTCATGGCGATTAATGCAGACGGTGGTACTGTGGGTTCTGTCTCCGGAGGGTGCATTGAAGACGACCTCATCAGGCGAATTCATGAAGGTGGGGTCGCAGCAGTTTGCGCTGGCCATCTGCCAACTTCCATCCGCTACGGCATCTCAGCTGACCAGGCGCATCGTTTTGGCTTGCCTTGTGGAGGGACGGTCGAGTTGGTCCTCGAGCCCGTGTCAGCAGCCAGTCAAATCCAAGAGCTGCTCGAGGCTTGCTTACAGCGCCGCAGTACGCGCAGAACACTTTTCCTTCAAACCGGAAAGGTCATGCTGAATGAAGGCATGCGGGATGGCGTGCCTGAATTAAATGAAATCTCGCTGACAACTTACTTGGGGCCTAAGGCTCGCTTGATCGTCATCGGAGCCAGCGATCTTTCTCGCTATATCTGCCAAATGGCACTTTGTATCGGTTTTGAGGTTATCGTGTGCGAGCCCCGCGAAGATTATCGCAAAAACTGGCAAATGGAAGCCGTGCTGCTTACGAGCGAGATGCCTGACGATTTGGTGTTGAGGTTAAAGCCAGACTCTCGCACTGCTTTGGTGGCAATCACTCACGACCCAAAAATAGATGATCTCGCTCTCATCGATGCTTTGCAGTCAGATGCTTTTTATGTGGGTGCCATTGGCTCTCGACGTAACACCTTTCAACGTAAATCACGGCTGAAGGAGCACTTTAACCTTACTGACCAGATGCTCGCGGGGCTTCATGGTCCTGCTGGTTTATACATCGGCAGCAAGACGCCAGCTGAAATAGCACTTTCAATCATGGCTGAGATAGTGGCGATCAAGAATGGAATACTTACGCATTCCCCCACGACTGTTGCCTCCGGTAAGACTCTGCAAGAGTTCGCGAATGCAACTCCACTCACACCGTGATGAGCCGTAATGCCTGAGATAAATTCTCTTGAAAGAGCTGCTAATCAAGTCCAGCTAACGGCGACAATTCTTGCCGCGGGAATGGGGCAGCGGTTGGGCGGGCGCGCCAAAGCGACATTGCAGATCAATGGAATTAGCTTGTTAGAGCGGCAGATATCGGCACTTCAAAGTGTAGGTATTGCATCGATAAGCGTGGTAGTTGGTCCCTACAGAGACCAACTTATGCCGCTTATAAGTAAGTGTGGCGCTGTGGCCGTAACACACCACCATGCCTCGGCGAGTCTCGTGGATTCTCAGCGATTGGCGTTGGATGCTCAACTTTCCGCTCCAGTCCTTCAGGCCGACAAGGACCTTTTGCTGGTGCTTGCCGGTCTGCCTTTGCTGCAGGCCAGAGACATAATGCCGCTGGCGTCTGCATGGCATCAGCGAGCCTCCTCTGTACATGCCCTTTTACCGGTGGTGAATGAGGTAAGGGGACACCCTTTATTTTTATCATCATATGCAATCAAAAAAATCGCATACCTTAATAGAGGCGTTGGGATACGGGAATGGCTGCAAAAAAACCCTGAGCTTGTGTGCAAATGGGTGACAAATAATCACTCCTACATCACCGACGTCGACACGCCCGAAGACGTCCTAAATTTGCAGGCGCTGCTGTATCCGATGCCTGTGTGTTGGCCGTCCTAAGGACTCCTGTCGCTACATCCTCAGACACTCGCGAGCATGCAGGCAGAGAGCTCTCGTTTCTAAGGCTAAGACTTTCCGCCCAGGAGTGAGTTCGTGTTGCGGACGAGCCTTATGTCATACCACTATTTGAGAAAAAGTGAAAAAAGCAATTGTGAATTAAATAAATCAAACGCACTGTTGCTTATTGGTGTGAGAATGATGGAGTGCCACATTTCAGCTACATATCATCTTTTGCCTCAACAGGAGCCTTTGAGAAAATAATCCCTATCGCCTAAAATTCCTCATAGCTAAACTATTCTCAGAGAGTCCCTATGCAATAAATTGTAAAATTTGGATTTTAAATTTTCAGCTTCATTTGGCATATATATTTAATGAGTCGCAACTATGTTTTTTGAGATTTGAGATTCTTTCAAAGCAATGATGAAAAATGGCAGTGAACTATCTACTCTATTTAACGCGATTGCAATAGCAATGTGAGCGCATCTATTTTCAGAAAATGTTGATGGAATTTTAAGTGTCTCGGTCTGTTTATAAATTGGAGGTTTTTATGCATAAATCAATTGCCATTACATTAGCCATGGTGTCTCCATTGATATTCTCTGCAGAAGTCGCAGCCCAGACTACAGTGGAATGCCGGTCACGTGATTACAAATACTCAGAGTGTTCTGCTCAAGGACTATCACGACCGCAGCTTATTCATCAGATTTCCAGTAGTTCTTGTATCTTAAATCGTACTTGGGGTTATAACCCTCGCAGCGGCTACTTATGGGTGAGTGAGGGATGCTCAGCCACTTTTGCAGATGTGAGTGGCTATCACCATGGTCGCGGTGATACTTACGATGAAGGTGCTCGGCGTTATGACGATAAAGGCCGGGATGCAGGTTTGGTGATCGGTGGTCTGCTGTTAGGAGCTCTCGTTGAAGGCGCTGTCTCCTCAGATAGTCACCACAAAAAGCGATCGGATAGCGGATACAACGGCTGCCACGGTACCGGTTGTCTGGTAGACGATCCTGATGCCCCTCCAGAGCCTGGCCAAACTGACATGCGTTGATAGACAGCAGACATGCAGCAACAAGCACTTTTAGCACACGATATTTACCCGCACATCCGCACCATCATGGGCATGGTGATTGGCTTAGGCGTAACACGCCTGCTTTCCGGTGTTGCGCGCATCGTGCAACACCCGGGCCAGCATTTGCTGTATCCAGTGCATCTGGCATGGGTTGCGTCAGTCTTGTTGTCATTGGTGCATTTCTGGTGGTGGGAGTTCGGTCTCTTTCAGATTGAAAACTGGACCTTCGGAACCTATTTATTCGTTATTGGTTATGCCGTATTGCTATTTCTTCAATGCGCGCTTCTCTTTCCGGATAGTCTGCAAGATTACAAGAGCTACGAAGATTTTTTTCTGGCGCGTCGCGCCTGGTTTTTTGGTCTGCTTGCCACCACCAGCCTGTTTGATGTAATTGATACCATGATAAAAGGTGAACAACATTTTTCACGCTTTGCAGGTGAATATATGGTGCGTACGCCTATTCTCATGACTTTATGCCTTGTAGCAGCACGAACGCGTTCGCAGACCTTTCATGTCACATTTGTCGCCCTGGCATTGGCATATCAGCTTTCCTGGATATTCCGCTTATTTGATACTTTGATGTAGCCTATTTTTCTGGAAAACATCATGAAAAAACATTTTTCTTCACTTGCATTCATAATTCTCTTTTCCGCATCCGCAGCACAGGCCTCAGACAACACGTGCTTGGAAAAGGCACAAAACCAAGCACAACTCACTGAGTGCGCAGCGGCTGCCTTAAAGGCCGCAGATAGTGATCTCAATTCACTCTATCGCCGTATGCAGGATCGTGTGAAGTACGACTCGTCGACCAAGACACTGCTTATTGATGCTCAGCGCAAATGGCTGAGCTTTCGTGATGCGGAATGCAAATTCACTTCTGTCCGTTCGGCTGGTGGCAGTATCAACGCCATGGAAGTAAATAGCTGCCTGGCCGATCTGACGCGTAGTCGTGTCAGGGAATTGCAAATTCACTTGGATTGCAGCAAAGGGGCTGGCGAACAAGAAGCTATGCAATGTGCTTTGCCGCGTGAGGGTATGTGACCACACCACATCGCCACAACCGATTGCTGCACTACGCTTCTATTTGAAAATAATGCGTTGCATTCTTTAACCTGAATTGCCTGAACTATAAGGGCATGAACGAGGAATTCTTATGACTTTTACCAAAACGCTTCTTGTCTGTACTGCTGCGGCTTCGCTATTTGGATGCGCGACGGTACGCCAACAGGATCTCACTGCTTGGGTAGGGGTGCCTGTCGAATCGCTTGATACCCACCCGGTCTTCTTGTCGATGCCTATGTATAAGACCTTCTCGGACAGTGGTATGGAGATTCGCAACTACGCAAATAGCGAGAAGTCTGAGCAATGTTTCGCCAGTGTGGGTGGGCATCATGGTAAACACACCAATTACAGTGCATTCATGACTTGCTCAGAGAATCGACTTGTATGCAACAACCTCTTCTATATCCAGGATAGAAAGGTGGTGCGCTACACGCCCACAGGTAATTGCTATACAGACGATAGTGTGCGTCCGCGCCCACCTGTGGTGGCTCCGGTCAATACGAAGTAATGGCGTTATTGCGGCTTTTTTATGACTTCCTCGCTCAGGTTAATTGAAGCTACGAGTTCAATTTCCGCATTGATTGTGGGTTTATCTGCTTAGTGCAGCGTAAACACAAGCTTGCTTGAAAAACACAATATTGAGAAAGATACTACGGTGACACCAATGCGAGGAAAAAGGTTTTGGTTTTTAGCGCGCATCAGGGCTCTAAGATGGCGGCACCCTACTCATATGATTTTGCAGGTAGGAGCCACGCTTGTCCTGACTTCGTGCACCATGGTGTTACCGAGTGCCGACACTTCTCCTACTGAATATCAGTTGAAACTTACAAGCATGGGCGTGCGTGACATGCGAGCTGAGTTTCGGAATGAGTTTTGCAAACGGCTGCCCTCTAAGACTAGTTGCCTAGATATCCTGCTGCACTTGCCCGGGGAACCGCCAAGCAAAACCTCTTTAGTGTCATCTGTCACACGAAAATCGGTTAAGGGCGATACGCCATCAATGTTGGCACAACAGTACCGGCTTGCATTTGTTCCGGGCCTGCTTGCCGGTTGCATGGGCTCGAGCGCGATGCCCTTCACGGACACCGTGGATACACTTCGCGCTGAAGGCTTTGATGCCCGAGTTCTATCAATCGAAGGCAGGGGGACTAGTGAGCATAATGCAGATCTGATCGCGCAGCAGATCAATGATGCCAGCCCGGACACCCGACCCTGGATAGTCTTCGGGTATTCCAAGGGGTTGGCTGATGTGCTGGAGGCACTTGTTCGCCACCCTGCAATTACGCGCAACATCGCCGCAGTCGTCAGCTATGCCGGTGCAGTTGGGGGCAGCCAATTAGCTGACGAAACAAACAATTTATCCAAGAATCTGCTGGAGTATGTGCCCTTACCCGGTTGCGATCGTGGCGATGGATCCAGCGTTCATTCGTTGAGTCGTGATGTCCGGCACACATGGTGGCAATCCCATCATATGAAGCTGCATCTGCCCTTCTATTCAATAGTTGCAGCTCCTCGTGCAGAGCGTGTGTCGTATCCGCTGAGAAGCTCTTATGCCATGTTGTCACGGACGGATACCCTCAATGACGGTCAGCTACTTGCTACAGATGCAGTTGTGCCAGGCAGCGTGTTGCTGGGTTATGTCAACGCAGACCACTGGGCCATGGCAATGCCGCTGTCCAAGCAGATTCCTGTCGCAGGTGCCTTGTTCATCGACGATGTTCCCCGAGTAGATTTAGTGCTGGCAAGCCTACAAGTTATCTCTCATCACACCTCCAAGACTCATGAGTAAAAAAGTTGCTACCGGTACCGGATGGATGCATGGCACAGGCACAGGACTGCACGCCATGTTTGCAGCGATTGCCATTTCCATGCTTTCTGGATGCAGCGGGTTGGGTAAGAGCGCAACAAGCGAATCGCGCGTTTCGTCCATAGATCGACATCAAGCGGAAAGTAGCTACCTAGACCGGGCGAACAGCCAGGCCATAACGCGCAATCAGGTCACGGTCAGCGTGGCGGCCCTGCGTGACGAGGAAAGCTCTGCCAGCTTCGGATTGCCCATGGCTGCGCATGGTTTGCAGCCGGTGTGGGTCAAAATAGAAAACCGCAGTGCGCTCCCATACTGGTTCATGCCGGCTTTCTTGGACCGTGACTTTTACTCAGCGCGCGAAGCAGCCTATCTCTTTCATTCCGGCTCCAGCAGCGC
>Ga0308165_1004813_pt1 | contig 12993 bp, 10 predicted proteins | sample PhyWR2_FD_201032 | JGI IMG/M metagenome (GOLD analysis project Ga0308165, IMG submission 201032) | Phyllosphere microbial communities from UC Gill Tract Community Farm, Albany, California, United States - DLSLW.R2 | ecosystem: Host-associated > Plants > Phyllosphere > Unclassified | place: USA...
ACTGGTATTCGTGGAAATTCATGCGTCACCGTGGGAATAGGAACGACCGCACGCAATTCCTCAGGGCCCCGGCGGGGCGCCGGCATGGACCGCGGCGGGCCCACTATTGTGGCCGAGCCGGCGCCGGGGCGCAAAGAAGTAGGGACAAAAGGCCGGAACCGGCCAGATTTCCATGGTCATTCAGGCAGTTGCGGCACGCCTTGGAACACACCGCAAACGCCCGCCGGGGCCGACTGCGCAGCCCAGCCCGGTACAGGCGCCCTATACTGGCCCCGTAAATTCGACCCACGGTGCCGGCAACCGGGCAGCGAGCAGATCCGACGATCGGGGGACGTCGGGCAGGTTCGGCCCACCGCCGTCATGACCCAGTTCCAGGCAGCCAGAAGGGGAGTTCCGGCGTGTCACCCAGTGCTTCATTGATCGACCGCATCGAATCGATACCGCGGCGCGAGCTGTACTTCTTCGCCCTGTACCGGGTGCTGATCGCCTCGGTCATCGCCGCCCTGCTGTACAGCCCGTTGTCGGCCATGGTCGGCCAAGCCCACCACCCGCGCCTGGCCTATTGGGTCGGCGCTGCCTATCTGCTGCTGTCGCTGCTACTGCTGGTAATCGGCCGCAACGAGCGCTGGCTGCGACCGATCGTGGTCGGCGGCGTGCTGCTGGACATCGTCGCCGCCAGCCTGCTGGCGCATGCCCTGCCCGGTGCCAGCGCCGGTATCTCGATGTCGCTGCTGTTCAACATCGCCGCCGCCGCTACGCTGCTGCCGCTCAGCTGGGGCCTGGTGCTGGCGCTGGCCGCCAGCGTCGCCACCGCCGCCGAATACCTGTGGAAAGTGCTGGAAGGCGGCGACCCCACCCGTACCCTGGCCGAACTGGCGATGTTCGCCACCAGCTACCTGGCGCTGGCCTTCATCAGCTACCAGGTCGGCAACCGTGCACGCCGCAACCAGCAGCTGGCCAACCAGCGCGGCGACGAAGTGGCCAACCTGTTCCAGATCAACGAACTGATCATCCGCCGCATGCGCACCGGCGTGGTGGTGGTGGACGCCGACAACCGCATCACCCTGGCCAACGAAGCCGCCTCGATCCTGCTGGGCGACGCCGATGGCAACAGTGATTCCGGCCGCCTCGACCTGGCCAGTGTCGCCCCCGAACTTGCCCGGCGCCTGCAACGCTGGCGCAACGGCTGGGCACAGGATGAAATGCCGCTGCAGCTCAACCCCGACCAGCCCGAAGTGCAGCCACGCTTCGCCCGCCTGCTGGCCGGCAGCGACCTGGTACTGGTGTTCCTGGACGACTCCAGCGTGGTCTCGCGCCGCGCCGAATCGCTCACCCTGTCGGCGATGGGGCGCTTCTCGGCCAGCCTCGCGCACGAGATCCGCAACCCGCTGGCGGCCATCAACTACGCCGTGCAGCTGCTGGAAGAAGGCACCGGCTTCAACGAAAGCGACCGCCGCCTGCTGCAGATCATCCACCAGCAGTGCCAGCGCACCAACGGCATCGTTGAAAGCGTGCTGGGCCTGGCCCGGCGCGAACGCGCCAACCCGGAAAACGTCGATCTGGCCGCCTTCGTGCGCCGCTTCGTGCTGGAGTACAAGCAGGGTCAGACGCTGGAAACCGACAGCATCGAACCGATCATCAACGACACCTCGGTGCCGGCCCAGGTCGACCCGCGCCACCTGTACCAGGTGCTGACCGTGCTGGTGCACAACGCCCTCAAGTACGGCCGCATCGGCGAGCAGCCCGCGCGCGTGCGGCTGCGCGTGGCCCAGCACGAGCGCAGTGCGGTGATCGACGTAATGGACCGTGGCCCCGGAATTCCTGAGACCGTCGCCGCGCAGCTGTTCCGCCCTTTCTTCACCACCTCCGAGCACGGCACCGGCCTGGGCCTGTATATCGCCCGCGAGCTGTGCCGGGCCAACCAGGCCCGGCTGGATTACATCCCCGTCCCCGCCGGCGGCTCCTGCTTCCGCCTGGTACTGCCCGGCCCGCACACCCTGCTTCCGCACTGATTCCGTGCGTCAAACATTTGTCGCCTTCCACCCCCTCGGCTATCTTTCCCTCCCATGAACGAAACCCGCAGCGCCCTCGTCGTCGACGATGAACGCGATATCCGCGAACTGCTGGTGTTGACCCTCGGCCGCATGGGCCTGCGCATCAGCACCGCCGCCAACCTCGCCGAAGCCCGCGAACTGCTGGCCAGCAATCCCTATGACCTGTGCATCACCGACATGCGCCTGCCCGACGGCAACGGCATCGAGCTGGTCAGCGAGATCGCCCAGCACTACCCGCGCACGCCGGTGGCGATGATCACCGCCTTCGGCAGCATGGACCTGGCGGTGGAAGCACTGAAAGCCGGCGCCTTCGATTTCGTCAGCAAGCCGGTGGACATCACCGTGCTGCGCGGCTTGGTCAAGCATGCGCTGGAACTCAACAACAGCGAACGCCCGGCTGCTGGCCCCGCCGCCGAACAGGCCGCACGCCTGCTTGGTGAGTCGCCCGCGATGGACCAGCTGCGCGCCACCATCGGCAAGGTCGCGCGCAGCCAGGCGCCGGTCTACATCCTGGGCGAATCCGGGGTCGGCAAGGAACTGGTCGCACGCACTATCCACGCACAGGGTGCACGCGCCGCCGGGCCGTTCGTACCGGTCAACTGTGGCGCCATTCCCACCGAGTTGATGGAGAGCGAGTTCTTCGGCCACCGCAAGGGCAGCTTCACCGGCGCCCATGCCGACAAGCCGGGACTGTTCCAGGCCGCGCACGGCGGCACCCTGTTCTTGGATGAAGTGGCCGAACTGCCGCTGCAGATGCAGGTAAAGCTGCTGCGTGCGATCCAGGAAAAATCGGTGCGCGCGGTAGGCGCGCCCAGCGAAGAACCGGTGGACGTGCGCATCCTCTCGGCCACCCACAAGGATCTGGCCGAGCTGGTCGAAGACGGGCGCTTCCGCCACGACCTGTACTACCGCATCAACGTCATCGAACTGCGCGTACCGCCGCTGCGCGAGCGCCGCCAGGACCTGCCCGCGCTGGCAGCGTCGATCCTGGCGCGGCTGGCCCGCAGCCACGGCCGCGCCACCCCTCTGCTGGCGCCCTCGGCGCTGGACGCGCTGGCCCAGTACGGCTTCCCCGGCAACGTGCGCGAGCTGGAGAACATCCTGGAACGCGCGCTGGCGCTGGCGGAAGAAGACCGTATCGGTGCCGACGACCTGCGCCTGCCGCAGCATGCGCAGCGCTTACCGGGCAGCGCTGCGCACGCCGAAGCGGTGGTCGATCTGCACCCGGGAAGTGCCGCCCTGCCCTCGTATATCGAGCAGCTTGAGCGCAGCGCGATCCAGCGCGCGCTGGAGGAAAACCGCTGGAACAAGACCCGCACTGCCGCGCAGTTGGGCATCACCTTCCGTGCGCTGCGCTACAAGCTCAAGAAGCTGGGGATGGAATAGGTAGTGCCGGCCGCTGGCCGGCAACCTCATGTACCGCGCCATCCACGCATGGCGTGGATCTACGGCATCAATCCTTCGTAACGCGGTTGATCTCGGCCAGGCTGGTCACACCTGCCGCCGCCTTCTTCAACGCCGACTGCCGCAGGTCATTCACGCCGATCGCCTGCGCGGCTTCGGCAATCTGCAGCGCATTGCCGCCCGCCAGCACGATGGTCGCGATCTCGTCGGTCATCGGCATCACCTGGTAGAGGCCGGTGCGGCCCTTGTAGCCCTCGGTGCATTCGTCGCAGCCCACCGCCTCATACAATTCGATGCCTGCATCGAGCTGCGCCTGGGTGAAGCCCTCGGCCAGCAGCGCATGCTCCGGCAGATTGGCCGGTCGCTTGCAGTTGTTGCACAACCGGCGCGCCAGGCGCTGGGCGATCACCAATGTCACCGAGCTGGTGATGTTGTAAGGCGCGATACCCATGTTCATCAGGCGCGCGATGGTCTGCGGCGCATCGTTGGTATGCAGCGTAGACAGCACCATGTGGCCGGTCTGTGCTGCCTTGATCGCAATTTCTGCGGTTTCCAGGTCGCGGATTTCGCCGACCATGATGATGTCAGGATCCTGGCGCAGGAACGAGCGCAGCGCGGCGGCAAAGGTCATGCCGCGCTTGTTGTTCTGCTGCACCTGGTTGACGCCGGGCAGGCGGATTTCCACCGGATCCTCGGCGGTGGAGATGTTGCGCGTCTCGTCGTTGAGGATGCCCAGTGCGGTGTACAGCGACACCGTCTTGCCTGAACCGGTCGGGCCGGTCACCAGCACCATGCCGTAGGGCTTATGGATGGCTTCCAGGAACAGCTTCTGCTGGTCCGGTTCGTAACCCAGCTTGTCGATGCCCAGCTTGGCCGCGCTGCCATCGAGGATACGCAACACCACCTTCTCGCCGAACAGCGTCGGCAGGGTACTGACACGGAAGTCGATCTGCTTGGTCTTGGAAAGATTGAGCTTGATGCGACCATCCTGCGGCACGCGCTTTTCAGCGATATCCAGCTGCGCCATCACCTTCAGGCGCGCGGCGATGCGCTGGTTGAGCTTGTTCGGTGCGCGCGCGACCATTTTCAGCAGGCCGTCGATGCGCAGGCGCACGCGGTAATCGTCTTCGTAGGGCTCGAAGTGGATATCCGAGGCACCTTTGCGGATGGCATCGATCAGCACCTTGTTCACGAACTTGACCACCGGGGTGTCGTCGCCCTTGGCGTCGATACCGCTGTCCGTGCTGGCCATGTCGTCGTCGCCACCGCCAACATCGAGGTTGGCCATGCCGTCATCGTCACCGCCCAGCGCATCACCCATGGTGTCGTGGCTGGCGTGCCACTGCTCCAGCGTGCGGCGAATCTGGTCCTCGTCGACCAGGATCGGCTCGACCACCAGATTGGTATGGAACTTGATCTCGTCCAGCGAATGGGTGGGATTGCTGGTGCCAACAAACAGCTTGCCGCCGCGTTTGAACAGCGGCAGCACGTTGTGCTTGCGCAGCAACTCCTCGCTGACCAGGCTCATGGCATTCTGGCTGCTGTCGAACGTGGACACGTCGAACAGCGGCATGCCGAACTCGAGCGAGTTGGCGGCAGCCAGTTGGGCAGCGCCGACGACCTTGTTCTGGGCGAACCAGGTGGGCAGCGGCTGACGCGCGGCAGTGGCCTTGGCCATGGCGTCGCGGGCGGCGACCTCGTCCAGGGCGCCGTCCTGGACCAAGCGGCGGGCCAAGCCGGTGATGCCGACGAGGTTGGCGGAGGTGACTGCGTTCATATTGTGCCAATGCCTCAAAAAAAGTAGGTGCGCGCCAAGACCGGAGCCTACACCAGCACCGCGATTGCCGCCTCCCTCACCAAAATCAAAAAATCACATTCCATTGCAACCTGACGGGAGATAGCGCTGCTGGATCGTGGAGGTGCACGACCAGACAATGTTGCCCTCTGGTGACTGACCAGCGACCAGGGGTTTATTGGCCGCCCCTAAGGGCGTTAGTACTACGTTGCCGGCGCCAGCACTGGATGAAGTTACGATGGTAATTGCACCCGATTTCGCGTCAACTGAAGTTGAAGTGACATTCGGCGACTTATCGGCCGCCGTCGTCAACGATGCTCCGGTCCCCAGATCCGATGCGTTGCTTGACGCGTTGGTGATGACGGTCGCTTTTAGGCCACTAGCCAAGACCAACGCCTCAGAAATTCTCGCTCGAACTACATAGTTTTGATATGCAGGAACAGCCAAGGCAGCCAATATCGCGATGATTGCAACAACAATCATCAACTCGACGAGCGTAAATCCTTGTTCCTTCAGAATACTGTGCACCTGACATCCCCCCAAGCGATGTTTGGCCAATTACCACACCTGCCGCGCCAGCCAAGAAAAAAGCCCTCGCTTCTCCGAGGGCTTTTTCCAGAACGTACGGCAACGAAAGGCGATTAGACGCCGGTGCAGCTGCTCGGCAGGTACTTCTGCTTCAGGGTCGAGGTGCAGACCCAAACGATCGTGCCTTCCGGCGGAGTACCAGCAGTCAGGCCCTTACCACCTGCGTTCGGGGTCAGGACCACATTGCCCTTACCAGCCTTGTCGGTGGTCACAACGGTAATGGCACCCGTGGCGGCATCAATGGCGGTCGAGGTGACATTCGGCGACTTGTCGGCGGCCGAGGTCAGGGTTGCACCCTTACCCAAATCGGCGTCGGCCTGCGCGGCGTTGTCAGCCACAACGACCTTCAAGCCGTCGGCCAGAACCATCGCCTCGGAAACGCGCGACTTGACCACGTAGTCCTGATAGGCCGGCAGCGCGATAGCTGCCAGAATGGCAATGATCGCAACAACGATCATCAGTTCAATAAGGGTGAAGCCCTTTTGGTTCTTCATAGTGATACATCCCCAAGATAGTGGTGGTTGGATCAGCGCACAGGAATTCTCCGGCGATCTGCCGGGATGAGCTCGTCCTGCGCCCTGCGGGTGGATCAACGCAGGTTGCGTGCCAACCCCGGCACGCCTCCCCCTGGATTTCCCCGCGCTCATGATGGCAGCAATTCGTGGGATGTGAACCCCCGGCTCATCATTCTGCGACGAACCCAACAATGTGACGCAGTGCGTCACCTTTTGCCGGCAGATGACGCGAATTCACACTCTGCCTCATTGCGGACCTGCCAAGTTGCCAATGAACCCGTTACCATCACAAGATGCCCGTCTGGGGATGGCGGGCCGGGGAGCCAAACATGTCTGTAAGTCGCAGTGCGATAAAGAAGGAGCCCGTGGCGCGTAACACCACGGAGCTTCAACCGTTTGTCTGGGTGGGTACCGACAAGCGCGGCGTGAAGATGAAGGGCGAGCAGCTGGCGAAGAACGCCAACCTTCTGCGGGCTGAGTTGCGTCGGCAGGGAATCAATCCAGGCCAAGTCAAGACGAAACCAAAGCCGTTGTTCGGGGCAGCCGGCAAACGCGTGACCCCGAAGGATATCGCCTTCTTCAGTCGCCAGATGGCGACTATGATGAAATCAGGCGTTCCCATAGTGTCTGCCTTGGACATCATCGGCAGCGGGCACAAGAACCCCCGCATGAAGAAGATGGTTGACAGCATCCGTCTTGACATCGAAGGCGGCTCTTCGCTTCACGAAGCTATCAGCAAGCACCCCGTCCAGTTCGACGAACTCTATCGCAACCTAGTTCGCGCCGGAGAAGGGGCGGGCGTCCTCGAAACGGTGCTCGATACAGTCGCCAACTACAAGGAGAACATCGAGGCTCTGAAGGGAAAGATCAAAAAGGCGTTGTTCTATCCGGCAATGGTCGTTTTGGTAGCCATCATCGTCTCCGCGATCCTTCTGATGTTCGTCGTCCCGCAGTTCGAAGAGGTATTCAAGGGATTCGGAGCCGAACTCCCCATGTTCACCCAGATGATCGTGGCAGCTTCCCGGTTCATGCTGTCGTGGTGGTGGTTGATGTTGATCGTACTTGTAGGGTCAGTGGTGGGGATGGTTATGGCATATAACCGGTCTCCGAGTATGCAGCACGCACTGGATCGACTGATCCTCAAGGTCCCGGTCATCGGCCAAATCATGAACAACAGTGCCATTGCCCGCTTCTCACGGACTACAGCGGTGACCTTCAAGGCCGGCGTGCCCTTGGTGGAGGCGCTAGGCATCGTGGCCGGCGCCACTGGCAACAAGGTCTACGAAGAAGCCGTGCTACGCATGCGCGACGATGTCTCGGTGGGCTATCCGGTCAACATGGCAATGAAGCAGCAGAACCTGTTCCCGCACATGGTCATTCAGATGACCGGCATCGGCGAAGAGGCTGGTGCGCTGGATGCGATGCTGTTCAAGGTGGCGGAGTACTATGAGCAGGAAGTCAACAATGCAGTGGATGCCCTGAGCAGCCTGCTCGAACCGATGATCATGGTCTTCATCGGCGTCGTCGTAGGCGGTATGGTCATCGGCATGTACCTGCCCATCTTCAAACTCGGCGCCGTCGTCGGCTAAAGGTAACAATGGCATTTCTCGACCAGCATCCCGGCCTCGGCTATCCGGCTGCGGCCGGCCTGGGACTGCTTCTGGGCAGTTTCCTGAACGTCGTCATCCTGCGCCTGCCCAAGCGGCTGGAATGGCAGTGGAAGCGCGATGCGCGCGAGGTTCTGGAGGAGCCGGACTTCTACGAGCCGCCGCCGCCGGGCATCGTGGTGGAGCCTTCGCACTGCCCGCATTGCAAGCACAAGCTGGCCTGGTACGAGAACATCCCGCTGTTCAGCTGGATGATCCAGGGCGGCAAGTGCCGCCACTGCAAGGCACCCATCTCCATCCAATACCCGCTGGTGGAAGCGCTGACCGCGGTAATGGTGCTGGCCTGCGTGTGGCAGTTCGGCTTCGGCTGGCAGGGCTTCGGTGCGATCGTACTGACCTGCTTCCTGATCGCCCTGTCCGGCATCGACCTGCGCACCCAGCTGCTACCGGATCAATTGACCCTGCCCCTGATGTGGCTGGGGTTGATAGGCAGCATCGACAACCTGTACATGCCCGCCAAACCAGCTCTGCTCGGCGCCCTGCTGGGCTACCTGTCGCTGTGGTCGGTGTGGTGGCTGTTCAAGCAGCTGACCGGCAAGGAAGGCATGGGCCACGGCGACTTCAAGCTGTTGGCCGCACTGGGCGCGTGGTGCGGCATGAAGGGCATCCTGCCGATCATCCTGATGTCGTCGGTGCTGGGTGCCGTCATCGGCTCGATCTGGCTGTACAGCCGTGGCCGTGACCGGGCAACGCCGATTCCGTTCGGGCCCTACCTGGCACTGGCCGGCTGGCTGTTCTTCATGTGGGGCGAGCCCCTGCTGAACCAGTATCTGGTGATGAGCGGGCTGCGCTGAGGGGAATCCCCGTGAGCCAGTATGTGGTTGGCCTGACCGGCGGCATCGCCTCAGGCAAGAGTGAAGTCACCCGGCGCTTCGAGGCGCTGGGGATCGTCGTGGCCGACGCCGACCTGGCAGCGCGCGCGGTGGTGGCGGTGGGCAGCCCTGCCCTCGCCCTGATTGCAGAGCGCTTCGGCGCGGACATGCTGCTCGCCGACGGCGCCCTGGACCGGGCGCGCCTGCGTGCCCACATCTTTGCCGACCCGGCCGAGCGGACGGCGCTGGAAGCGATCACCCACCCCGCCATCCGCCGGCTGATGCAGCAGCAATGCGAGCAGGCCGTCAGCCCCTATGCGCTGGCGGCGATCCCGCTGCTGACCGAAGTGGGCGGTCGCCAGGCCTATCCGTGGCTGGACCGGGTGCTGCTGGTGGATGCCCCGGAAGCCGTGCAGCACGCCCGGCTGATGCAGCGCGACGGCATCGACGCCGCGCTGGCCGACCAGATGATTGCCGCCCAGGCCAGCCGCGCGCAGCGCTTGGCGCTGGCTGATGACGTGGTCGTCAATGATGGCCATCCGGATGACCTGCAGGCGCAGGTGGAGCGGTTGCATGGGCAGTATCTGGCACTGGCTGCCGGATAAGCCGGCAACGCCGCCGGGCATGGCCGGCGCTACCGTGTCCCGAGCAGATAGCGGCGTGGTCCGGAGAAGGCATCCACGCTTGGCGTGGATCTACTCCAGCTGCTGGCGGGCGTAGCGGGCCAGTTCGCGGGCGGCCAGCAACAGACCTTCCACTACATCCGGCGGCAGTTGCTGGCCTGCGCTGCGCTGCACGCGAGCCGCTTCGGCGGCGTGCAGCATCTGCATCAGCGCGTTGATGCCGGCCAGGGTTCGGCTGAGGCTGGCCAAGGTTACCGCCTGCGAGGGCGTGAGACCGGTGCTCTGCCGGGCCTGGCCATCGGCGTTGTCACAGCCATCCATGCGTGCCATCAGCGCGGGCAGCAGGTCGCTGGGTTCGGCCAGCACATCTTCGATGCGTTCGGCGATGTCGGCCGGCAACTGATCGGCGGATTCGCCGACCAGGCGGCGCAGGTTCGGATAGGTGGTGCGTGCAGCCATGGCAATGCTCCTCGCAGACGGCAAGGCCACCCGCGGATGCGGGGTGGCGGACGGTGCGGGTTGGCGTACCGGAGACCCAACTACTCAACAGCAAGGAAAAAGACTCCAGCGGATTCTGGTGAATCCTTACGCACCGCCCGCCGAAGCAGAAGGCATGCGATGCATTTTCCACGATGGCCAAAGCGCATCTGGAGCTTTCAAGTTGTCGGGTTTATTCAGGACGCCAATCCCGGCCGGGGCGATGACCCCAGCCATGCCAGCTCGCCAGCTGCATGCCATGCGGTCATGAGGCGAAAACGCCATGTGGGCTAGCGGTCTGCGGAACCGTGCGGTGTGACACGCACAGGGCGCGGAGTGCATCACGCAGGTGTCGTGCTGGACTATAAACGTCGCGCCTTCGCGAAAGTTGCATTGGCGTTGCATGCGACATTTCGCGCTGATTGGGAGATTTCGACGACCGATGGATTCGTGCCGACCAAGGTCGGCACCCACCAAAGCAGCATCGGCGACGGATGGATTCGTGCCGACCCAAGTCGGCACCCACCAAAGCATAGCGAGAATGGGTTACAGCGGCTTCGGCGAGAAGGTCAGCGTGGCGATCACGCCACGGGCGCCACCGGGGCGCACGCTCACCTGCCAGCCGTACAGATCGCACAGGCGGCTGACGATCGACAGGCCAATGCCGCCGCCCTGCGAGTGACCGGCATGAGTACCGCGATAGCCGCGCTGGAACAGCTTGGCGGCGTCTTCTTCGCTCAGGCCCGGACCACTGTCGGTGACCGACACGGCGTTGGCGCCCACGTGCACGCGCACTTCGCCGTCCTGCGAGTACTTCACCGCGTTGCCGATCAGGTTGCCCAGCGCCACTGACAACGCAGCTTCCGGCGCATCAATGACCAGGTCGCGCTCACCTTCCAGCGCCAGTTCCAGCGGCTTGCCGCCCAACTGGGCGCGGTGCGCGTCCAGCAGCTGTTCGGCCACACGGGCCACGTTGCTGCTGCCCTGCCCGCGTTCGTTGCGCGACAGCAGCAGCAGCGCGCCGATCAGATCGCTGCACTGTTGCTCGGCACGCTGGATGCGCTGCAGGCGCTGCAGCACCTTTTCGTCCAGGCCCGGGCGGGTCAGCAGCAGTTCGGTGGCGCCACGGATCACCGCCAACGGTGTGCGCAGCTCGTGGCTGACGTCGGCATTGAACTCACGGTCGCGCTGCACCACTTCGGTCAGCCGCGAGGAATAGTCATCCAACGCCTGTGCCAGCTGGCCCACTTCATCATCCGGGAAGCGCGGCGCCAACGGCTCGGGCTCACTGGTGCCACCACGGTACGCACGCAGGCGTGCGGCCAGATCCGAGACCGGCTTCATCACCTTGGAGGCCGACCACCAACCCAGCACCAGCGACAGCAGGCTGAATACCAGCACCGACAGGAACAGCGCGCGGTTGAGCTGCTGCCCACCACGGACGCTGTCGGTCATGTCGTAGGCCAGGAACGCCCAGGCATCAGGGGTCTTGCGCACGGCCAGCTTGTAGGAATAGCGCTCGCCGCGCTCGTCCACACCGCCCATGTTGTACAGGCCATCCTTGAACTCGTACCAGTCCGGCTCTTCCTCGCGCAGCGCCTCGAACTTGTCCGGCTTGATCAGGCGCGCACGCATCTGCTGCACCGGCAGGTCGGGGTTGCGGTCCGGGCTTTCGTAATAGCGCCGCACGTACTCGCTGATGTTGCGGTTCATCACGTCTTCCACCAGCTGGTTTTCCACCCGCATGCGGGCCCAGTTGGTGGCGAACGCGAACAGTGTCGTCAGGCAGAAGCCCAACAACACGAACGAAACGATGATGCGGCTGCGCAGGCGCCGCCGATAAGGCGTGCGCCGGCGTTCCCCCTTGCTTGCCACAGAATCAGGCTTCCGGCGTAGCGATGCGGTATCCGATGCCATGGCGGGTCTGGATCATCGGCACTTCAAAGGGCTTGTCCACCACGGCGCGCAGGCCGTGGATGTGCACGCGCAGCGAATCGGAGTCCGGCAGCTCTTCGCCCCAGACACGGGTTTCCAGCTCCTGCCGGGTGACCACGGCCGGGGCCGCTTCCATCAGCGCCTGCAGGATCTTCAGTGCGGTCGGGTTGAGCTGCAGCAGCTTGCCCTGGCGGCGCACTTCCAGCGTGTCCAGGTTGTACTCCAGGTCGCCGGTTTCCAGTACGCGGGTCTGCACGCCCTTGCCGCGACGCGACAGGGCGTTCAGACGGACTTCGACTTCCTGCAGCGCGAAGGGCTTGATCAGGTAGTCGTCCGCGCCGGAATCGAACCCGGCCAGCTTGTTGTCCAGCGAATCCCGTGCGGTCAGCATGAGCACCGGGGTCTGCTTGCGTGCTTCATTGCGAAGCTTGCGGCAGACCTCGATCCCATCCATGCCCGGCAGATTGAGATCCAGCACGATCGCATCGAACTCATGGACCACGGCCAGGTGCAGGCCGGTCACGCCATCGGCGGCGAAGTCCACGGTGTGCCCGCGGTCTTCGAGGTAGTCGCCCAGATTGGCGGCGATGTCGCTGTTGTCCTCAATTACAAGAATTCGCACTGTGACCTCTAGAAGTTGTCGAAATTCCCAACGCGCTGCGCGTTGTTCATCCGCTGCTGCGCATCGTTCTTGTTGCGCTCACGCTGGGCGAGAGTCAAGCACTGGGTCACTGCAAAGTTGGACCCGGTTGCCTTCTCACGTCGGCATATTAGACGGCTATCTTCTCGAGCCTGTGTCAAAAGCGTGTTCACAAACTGCTGGTCGTTGAACAGATCCGTCTTGGCCACGGCGGGAATGCCGGACTCGTCGGGGAAGCGCTCGAGGGTGATACGCATGCGCCCCAGTGCTTCGCGGACGCGGCTGCGATCTTCCAGCTTCAATTCGGCATAGGTTTTGCCGTCGCCCATCTCCCCCTCGATGCGTTGGATCTGTTCAGCCAGCGGCTTGCCCGGCACGAACACATCGTTTTTCTTGGCAGCCTGCGCCACTCCAGCGCTCAGCAACAGGAGCGTGGCGACAACGGCGAGCTTCATGCATTTCATTTCAACCAATCCTTAGTCA
>Ga0308165_1004815_pt1 | contig 12990 bp, 8 predicted proteins | sample PhyWR2_FD_201032 | JGI IMG/M metagenome (GOLD analysis project Ga0308165, IMG submission 201032) | Phyllosphere microbial communities from UC Gill Tract Community Farm, Albany, California, United States - DLSLW.R2 | ecosystem: Host-associated > Plants > Phyllosphere > Unclassified | place: USA...
CATCCATCGGAGCCCCCTGAACAATAATTCTTTTCTTCTTTCCTTCAGGATAATCGATAGCGCCTCTTCTTTATCTACTGCTGTCAGTGGAATATAGGGAACCGTGTTTTTCCAACGTTTTTTTAACAGTGTATTTAGGGCAGTCATTGCCTCTTCAGTCTGATCAGTTCTTGCGAGGCACTCTGCTTTAATCAATATCACTTCGTCTGTAGCAATGCCGGTAAATAGTGCATTTGATCCCAGTGCCCGGCTTAAATAGGTTCCCTTGAACATCTGGTGTTTCCCGGATCTGGCAAAAAAGATTGATTTCCGGAGGTCATTTGGATCATAACTCTGATAGAGACTGCTGTCTACTGAGGCATATAATGGCGAAATATTGAAATAAGAATATGCTGAAATGTCGGAATGAAAAATCACCTCCGGGTTATAGCTTTGGAAAGGTGCATTGGTTGCTATATCAATAGTATTGTAATCGATAAGGTTGCTCTTTATATTCAGGCATCTGTTTGCATTCAGTAACGCATTTGGATAATCGCCCATAGAGAGATAAGCCCTGGCCATTAATGCATATGCTGCTGCCTTTGACGGCCGGAGCACATGCTGCGGATTGTCAGGCAGAAGCGGCGCTGCAATGTTGAGGTCTGAAATAAGTTTGCGGTAACATTCTTCAACAGATGCCCTTGTTGATGGCACATTAAAATCACTGCCCTGCCTGAGAATGATACCCATATTGGAATTGGAAGAATGGGGATTGTAAGCCTGGGCATGTGTCCATAACAATTTCAGCCAGGACATCGCCCGGAAAAAAAGTGCCGATCCTTTGATGTTGTTTAGCTGAGCAGCATCTGTTCCGTTGCCGTCTACCGTTTCTATCGCCTCCAGACAAATGTTACTGTTATAGATGACTTCAGCGGCTTTGGACCAGTCATTTGCAAATTCGTTGATATTGGGTTTCCAAAGGTAGGCGTCCTGGGCCCTCAGGTTCAGGACCGCAAAATTTTCCGGTGTAAGAAAATAATCGTCTGCCGAGGCTTCATCGTATCCCGGTGTACGGGAATTCATTGTAAGGGAGTTGTCCAAGAGTGCCTGCAGGTCCTGGGGCGTCGAAGGCGTAGTAATGTCGAAGCTCGGTTTAGCGTCCAGCAGTTTTTTGCATGAAAGATTACTGTTCAGGCAGATAACGATCAGCAGCCCGACAAACGTCGATTGAATGATCTCTTTGACTCTATGATTTTTTGCCATTTCCATAATATTAAAAATTTAGGTTTAGTCCGAAGGTGTAGGTTTTTGGTGGGGATAGGATCCCTGGATATTCCGGGTCGAGACCTTTTTTATTCTCACGCCAGAGGATGCCCATATTACTTGCGTAACTAAAGACATTCAGTTTCTTTATTCCCATGTTCCCAAGAAAAACCGGTGAGAAACTATAGGAGAGATTGATGTACTGTAGCCTGATATGGTCTCCCCTTTCAACAGTGGCTTCGGAAAGCAGGTAAAAAGCGTCCCTGTTCGAATTGGCCGGATAGACAAGTGATGGTACGTCTGTCAATAGTTCATCACCCGGTTTTTGCCACCGGTCTGCGAATTCTGAATGACCGTTCCCCTGACCGAACAACTGGGTGTAAGAAAGGGCTGGCCTTCTGAAATAATAGCCAAATTTATATCCGATGTTCAATGACAGAGATAAGCCTTCAAAGCTAAAGGTATTGATCAGTGATCCGGTTTTATCCGGGAGACTGTTGCCATGGTAAACGATACTTCCACTGGAAATACCGTTTCTGGTACGGTCCAGAGCGATGGCCCGGTAGTCTATGCTGGGTTTACCGTTCAATATCCCCTGAGGGTTTCCCGCGCCGTCCAGGCCGGCCCATTTATAACTCGCAATGCTGTACAACGGGTAACCGACAGCCGGGGTTATTGCACTTCCGCTTCCAACAAGGCTCGCCGTGTAGCCTGCCGGTCCAAAATAGTTCGAGGTAACAGCCTTATTGTAATTGAACATGAAGTGGCTCTGCCAGCTGAATTTTCCTTCAATATTTCTGCTGTGAAGATCCAGTTCAATTCCCCTGCCCTTCATGTCTGCAACATTTCGGGTTATATAATCACTTTGGCCCCAGGCTGTATAATCATACGGTACCGGACCATAAAGATCTGAACCGTGTTTACTGTAAATGTCTATGCTGCCGGAAATCCTGTTTGATGAGGTGGCAAAGTCAACGCCAATGTTTAGCTGTCGGGTCTTTTCCCATTTAAGTTCCGGGTTGTTCAACTGGTTGATGCTTGCCTGCGGCAGATTTGCCGGGCTGTTGTCCGAATAACGCAGGATTGCCATCGCTGTCCGGGTTAGATCCACATTGCCCTGATATCCATATGTTATCCGCAATTTGAGTGTTGTTAACCAGTCCTGATGGTAGAAGGGTTCCTTAGCAATATCCCATGCTCCGCCAATGGACCATAAAGGTTTCCATTTATCATTGGCATTAACCCCGAAAAGGTTCGACGCATCCCTTCTTGCGCTTGCCGATAGGGTGTACCTGTTCTGATAGGTATAGGCGAGATTGGTGAAGGCAGAGACGAAATTATTTTCCATGCGGGTAAAAGATTGACCGCCCGGAATATTTTGATTGCCCCCTGTAATAAAGTTGGGGTAAGCATGTGTGAGATCAATGTTTGCCGATAGTAAGGGGTTTTCCTGATACCCATAGTACGTGCCCGACTGCCCTTCACTCTCCGAGTTTCTGATCTCTGCACCTATAATACCGGTAAGCATACCTGAAAATATGCTTTTATCCACATTTACCTGGGCACGCAGGTTCTGGGCAGTTAAAACAGCGGTGCTTTGATAAAGAATGCCCCCTTTTGGAACAATATAAGAGATCATTCCTGTTGTCGGGCTGATCTGGGTAAAAGTATTGATCATATTCCTGGCAGCATAGCTTCCAAGTTCCTGGATGTTTTTCGATCCGCTTTGCTGACGTTCGTACTGGTATCGGGCTTCCATAGATAGCCAGGACAAAATGGTCTGCCGGATGCCTATATTACCCAGAAAGTCGTTCAAACGGAATCGGGTAACCGCATGTTTATAGTCTTCCAAAGGTACATAGCTCCAGTCCAGCAGTTTCCCATTGCCAGCGGTTGATGTGTATCTTTTGTTATAGTTCAGTGCAATTTCAAGCGGATTGCCGTCTTCATCCGCAAGGTCTAGGTATGGAACTTTTTTTCCTCCGATCTTCAGGGTATTCAGTTTGGGCCTGCCGCTTTCGTTCGAACTGTTCGTATAGTATATGCCCAGATCGATTTTTAGGTTTTTGTAGGGTACGTAACTATTGGTAAATTTAATATTTACCTTATCAAAAGGGGCATCAAGCTCTGACCGCCCCTGATCAAATGCTGCTGAAAGACCGAAGGCATTCTTTTGCGTACCTCCTGAAAAATTAATAAAGTGTTGCTGGGTATAGGGTTTCCGGAGAAAATAACGGGAATAATCATCCCTGATATCTGTTTGTTTTAGCGCATTGATCTGCCTGGCCGAATCGGCAGCACTGATCGACAGATTTCTTCTTTTAAGGAAAACTTCAATTGCCGGCGTTAATGCCGCATAGGGCTGGTTGTTGATCACGCTGTTAAAGGCGCCTTTTGCAAACATCATCTGCTCCACATCTATAAAATCTGAAGATGAAATTTCAGGCAGCTTAAAATTATCGCTCTTCTCGGAAATGATGAGGCTCGACCTGAATTCCACCGATGTTTTCTGGTTCAGTTTGCCCTTCTTAGTTGTAATGACCACCACACCGTTACCTGCACGAGCGCCCCATATCGAAGAAGCTGCGGCATCTTTTAAAATGGTAATGCTTTCTACATCGTTTGGGTTAATATTGTTGATGTCACCGTCATACGGAAAATTGTCCAGTACAATGAGTGGATCAAGAGGGCCATTGATGCTGCTTAATCCCCTGACATTAAAATTCAGTTTGCGTTGACTGTTTGTACTCGCCTTGGTGTCGAAATTTACACCACTGGTAATCCCTTCCAAACGGGCAAGTATATTGGTGCCCGACTGTGCGTTTAGCGATGCGTTGTCTAGTTGTGTGAAAGCTCCCGTTGCCCTTTCTTTTGGGATTTTCTGATATCCTGTGCTGACATTTATATCTTCCAGCTGGTTATCTTCCTCTGTCAGGTAAATAACAAGTTCTTTATCTAATGGCACGTTAAAGGCTATCACTTGCTCTTTATACCCGATATGTTTCGCTTTTATTTCATACCTGCCGCTTTCTAAAACGAATGAAAATCTCCCCTTAGCATTACTTTGAGTTTGCGTTGATCGCCCTTTTAAGCTAACATTTGCACCCGCTATAGGCAGGCTATCTTTAAGGGAAAGTATCCTGACGGTCAAAGGTTTTTGTGCAAAAACTAGCTGTGTTCCAAGAATGACGGTTACAATGGTTAATAGGAATGAGGTTGACTTCATAATCTGTTTGGCTAGTTATCGGACAGAAAGCAGTTGTTCTATCTGGTATGCGTTAATGTATTCACTGTTGGTAATAGCGGCAACTCTGCCATTGGCATCAATCCAGACGTAATGTGGTATAATCCGATGCGGGAACATCTGAAGTAAGCTGCGGTCATTAAGTACAGTTGGTAATTGCAGGGCGGAAAAGAGATCCTTTCTTTTTAAATAGAAATCCGAAATCTTTTTTTCATTATCCCGTGTATTATAGCAGTTGACTAGAATTACTTTCATCTTTCCGGTGAAATTTTGTTGCAACCTAGAGAGTTTAGGCAAACTGCTTACGCAGCTACCGCACCAGGTTGCCCAGAAATCTAGAATTAGTAATTTTCCCTTGTATTCTGATAGATCCTGGTTCGTCAGGTCTTCTCCATTATATATCTGATGTTTTGTTTTCCAGAAGTCTTCTGGCAGTTGATCTCCGACCCTTAAACTAGGAATGCTATCTATTGATGACTGAGCTTTTGAGGTAAACGTCATGCTGCAACACAGAAAAATGATTACGGTGCATATTTTTATTTGCTTTGATCTGAATTTCGGTTTCATAAGATTTTGGACTAGGTGCACAGTTCTTTCTAAAGTTGATTGGACATAGCAATCTCCTTACGATTGAAATCGTTATTTTTTTGTTATAGTTGTTGGTTCGTGATTGAGGCTTCAGTTACGGATTTGCTCATTTAGTCTTACTCTCACTTATCCGAAAATCAGCATAGAAAAACCAAGGCAGGTTATCATTAAAGAACCTATTTCTATTTAACCATTGAGGTTACCTGCCTTTGCTTTTAATAGATTATACAGGATTCTTAGGCTTTAAAGCGTAAAGCCTATCGAAAGGATAGTAATTGCTTAAGCTCATAGTTTTAATTGAATTTATTTGATATATCAGAAAATTTGGACAAAAGCCAGCCCTTCCGCAGTTTAATGTGCGGATACGGGAAACCGTATTTGTTATTAGGAAAAAGATACTTACCTTGGGATTGCGAAAAACCATCGTACTGCACCTTTGCCTAACAGCAATGAAGGGCTGGTACCAAGCTAAATTAACCCGCCGGGACTTTGTGCGCTCTCTCACACCAACTCCTGTTTTTTATTGGGCTTTATTTAAACTTGTAATTCCGGCACGAGCCTTACGATGGAGAACAGATAACGTTCTTTAACAAGAGTTTAAGGGAAAACTTGCGTACCACTTCCTCGAAGTGATACCATTTGATGGCGCTTAATTTTTTCGTTTTCATAAACGGTTAATTTTATGTGAAACGATGTACCTACGAAGCAAGAAAGGAAACCAGATTGGTAAAAACCAATAAGGCGAACTTCAAAGCTTTTGGTAGAGGTACCGTCAAGAACCGCTCAGACCGAGATCTGAGTTCGCAAAAGACTAACATGAAGTCCGCCCTATTGAATATAAGATATCACGAAGATAGCAAAACTCAATAGATACGGCGAACTCACGATCGGCTCATGCGAAAATTGACGGTTTTCTACCACGAGAGACATCGTTAAAGCAAGGTTAAACCTCACTCTATTTGTCGCTATAAATAACTGATAACAAATGTAATAATAAATAACAAATGTTGCAATAGTCCAACAAAATATTTTTTCAAAAATGGGAAAACACGAGAAGATATTCAGCATTGTAGGTTCAAATGTTAGAGCTTACAGGAAAAAGGCAAAGTTAACCCAACAGCAATTGGCTGATAAGTTCTCTGGTGATCGAACAAAAATAAGTTTGATAGAGAATGGAAAAGAAAACTTCATGTTTTCGACACTATTAGATATTGCAGAGGGATTGAATGTGGATGTAAAAAAGTTCTTTATGCCGATTAAGAAAGATTAAATACTTTTTTAGCTAGAAATAGAAGCAAGAAAACAAGCTGCAAGAAAAATCATTAACAGTAATATACCAATAGTGATTTCGCCAAGAGTAATAATTACGATTTTTTTTTCGGATAATAAGAGACAGCATATCTGAAAGGCCTTTTCTTAAGTTTTCCATAGTATAATAATTCAGTTATTATAAATATAAATAATATTGGTTATTGCGTACAAATGATTAAAGCAACAGTTAGACTTACAGTTGAGAAAAAAGTAATAGCACTAACGAATACGGGAGTTTGTTTGGCCTGCCGAGGAATTGGCATGAAAACCCAGCTCCCCCCTATGGTAGATTGACGTTATAAATGCCTTAATGTTGAGGTTGGTGCGATGACTAGGGTTGAGGTATGGGGATAACAACTGAATAAATCCAGAGTTGTCCAAGAGATTGAGGAAGTTCAAAAAAAATATAAACAATAAAAAGTCTTTATCTAATGCCAAGTCAATTAAAAAAGTAATAAAATATATAACCCTATTTAAATTGTATGTCCTCAAGAAATAGTGATAACATGGCTTTACAAGACGTTATTGAAAAACATTCCAAAACAGTTGGCACGACATACTCAGGTAGAAGTTATCATGCAGTTCAGCATATCATAAGAAGCCTTGATTATGTATTTCCACTATACTATAAAAGTGATGTATTGGCAGATAATAAAGTTGAAGAATTTAGGGAGTTCTTTATGCTGGGCTGGGTAACCCTATTAAAAAAATATTACGGTGATATTGATGTAAATACCCTTGAGCCATTTCCATTAATGACAGATGAAGCCATTAACTGGGCATACTCGAACATCATTTATAGTGGTAAGATAGAATTTTGCAAGCAATTAATTTCATTAGAAAAAGCAGGATTGATCCAAATTATATGTACTAATCAGAATGAATATACCTTTAAATATTTGAACGAAAAAATTGGCTTGGAAAGATTCGACGTAAATAGTTATACCTTTTACAAAGAAAAAATAGTTGAACAATTCATATCAGAAAAAAAGAAAAAAAAGCCTTTAGATAAACAGAAAATAATTTCAGAATTCAAAAAACAAATAAAAAACCCAGATGGGGAATTAATTAGTTATACTACAACACCAGAAATTGATGACTATTACCAAGCGGAAGGACATTATCATGTTTTAAGAATACAAGGTTACGATGATTTTGATGAAGGTGATACATTTGGTGGGATTTCTTACAAGAAATATGTTGATATAATTGAGATGATTGTTGGTGTTGCTTTAAAACATTTAGATGCTTGTTTAGAACTCAAGCTAATGAATAAAAATGTGAATCTCCATAACCTTTTAACTTATACATTTTTCAAAGATAAAACTATTGAAGCATATGCAGACTATTCTGGCTTTGATATTGAAGAAGTAAAACAAATTATTTCATGTGTCACACTTTCGAAAGAAAATTTTGATTATTACTTGGAGTATCCAGGCTCTCCACCACCTATGTATTTTCATGTTTCAGAAAATATTTTAATTAGGTCAATAGCGGGATGTTTGAGCAATCCATTCTCGCTACTAAATAGAGAATTGAAAAGAAAATATAAAAAAGATTATGACAAAGCTTTAAACAACAGAGAAAACAGGTTTCGGGATCAGCTTTTTAGTCTTCTTCCAAATGAAAGAATTGTAAAGATTCCGAAAGAGATTAATATTGCATTTCGGGGAATGAAAACAGATATTGATGCTATAGCTTTCGATACCAAAACAGGGACACTTGGGTTATTCCAATTAAAGTGGCAGGACCCATTTGCGAAATCCATGAAAGAGCGGTATAGTAGAATTTCAAATCTTTTCCCGAAGGCGAATGAGTGGATCGAAAAAATGAGGTTTTGGGTTTTTAACAATCGATACGAAACAATCATTAATTCACTTCAAATAGATAAATATTATAAAGGTAGAACACCAATCAATGATATATGTGTTTTTATTATTGCTCGAAACGCAATAAATTTTACAGGTATTGAAAACAAGGATGAAACTGTAGCATGGAGTTCTTGGTACCAGTTGATAGAAGCACAAGCGCGTATTAAAACTAGTTTTGATGACCCGATAAAAGAAATGTTCGTAAAAATCAAATCATTTGACCCAAGGATAAGACTTGAAAAAGAAGAGCAGCATTCTCTTTCGGACATAGAAGTATATATCGGTGAAACAAAAATTTATTATAAGAAATAAAGATTTATGTTTAAAAAGAAAACCTTGGTAGTTTGACTATGGACATTAATAATGCCATGATTATTGATAAATTATCAGCTTTAAACTTGACGAAAAAGAAAAAAAAATGAGCTTAAAAATTATTGGTTACACAAAAGATTGCAGAACTGACACACCTGTTGTATATGCAGAGATTTTAATGAAAGATTATTTAAATCTCGTGGGCACAGATTTTGATCGCTTTGAAATCCAAAGAAAAAGAGTAGATCCAAAAAAATACACGAGATTAAAAGATGATATACTCAAAGGTGCATTACTACCTGGGATAACTTTAGCTGTAGACCCCGGGAAAGTCCAGAAGTTCGAAGCTGCCTTAGAAAAGCAGGATAATTCTCAGCTTATTTCCCAATTATCTGAGCCGAATGATATTTATATTTTAGATGGATTGCAAAGAAGCTTTATTATTAAGGATTTGGTAAATGAAGGTAAATCATTCAAAGCCGAGCAAAAAATTTTATTAGAAATATGGTTTGAAAAGAAAATTGACCACTTAATATATAGACTGATTGTATTAAACTCGGGTCAGAAACCAATGTCAATGAAACACCAAGTGGAATTGTTGTTCATGACAATGAAAAATGAAATTGAGAGTAAAATACCTGGCTTAGAGATATATTTAGAAAAAGATGAAACTCTCAGAAGCAAAGCTATGAAATTCTCCTTTGACAAGATAGTGAACGCATACTACGGGTTTTTAACAAAGAGTCCTGAAATAGAACGGGAAAATCTTGTTGTTAAGAAAATGAACGAAGATAATATTCTTTCATCAGAAGAGGATGAACTAAATGAATCCTTTAATCAATTTGTTAAATACCTCTCATTATATACGGAATTGGATGGGTTGCTGTACAAGATATATTTATCAAATCCGGACCTAACAATATTTAAAAATTGGTTGTCAGAAGAAAATACAATTAAAGCTTTTTTTGCAGCAATAGGTAAATTTGGTTCTGAGCCCAAGCGTGTTGAGCGGATTGATACATCACTACAGGTATTGATGGATGGTATTAATTCGGGACAAAACGGTGTCGACCCATTATCACTGGCTAAATTCAAAGAAATAAAAGCGGGGATTGATTCAGGAAAGGTAAACGTTGGCTTCGGAACAAGAAAATTGATCATGGATGGATTCAGGGAATTTTTCATGGAAGAAGGCAGTGTAAGTTTTGAAGAATGTTGGCGATCTAGTGCAAGCTAAAAATGAATGCAATTGAAGTACATGAGATAGCAGCAGATAGCAATGTACCTGTTACTATAGTCAGCGCATATGAATTTGAAAGATACTTACTGATTAATAAATTAGCAGCACTGCCTATTGCTCGAATTTCGAACTCAATCGACACCGCTAGTTTAATTCCTATTACATTGGGTGGAGCTGTCATTGGTGACCTCATTTTCACAGCCACGAAAGGAGATATAACATTTAATACGATGACAGAAAATGAATTCATCGCATATTTAACTACCGAAGGAATTTCACATTACCAGACTCACAACTCGTATAAATTCTTAACGGATTTTTTAATTATAAAAGAGGACTATTTGATTGATTACATGCTCAATCATATGAACACCTCTGCTCTTTGGGGCGGGTTTATTCACAAATTGTCGTCCTTTACACCTACAACTAGATATAAAACCAGTCCCGTTAGTATTGAAATTGGGGATGAATTAATAGACTTTAACCCATACTCGTATGAAAGTATCGTCAGGGCAATCGAACAACCTTATGCTTTCGAGAGATTTTTAAAACTATATCATTTATTAGAACTACAATTTGATTTAAGCATTATAGATAAGATTAAAAGTTTGTCTATGCCTAGTGATGCAAACCTCATAGGAGAAATTCTTAACGAGTATTCGCATAATGAAATTTCTAGGTTAACGGATATTATCCAGAACTCTTGCACAGACATTTCAGGGCTAGAGGCGGCAATGGTTAATGTTATTCCATTCCAAGCAATTGCAGAAGAGATTTTTATAAAATTCGGAAAATCTAAACTAGATATTCACCTCACCGATATAACTAAATTTCAGGCCGTAATTGCGAGTGGATCTTTTTCAGAAGCAAATCTGCATTCACTCAGGATCGTTACAGACAGAAGGAAACATCCAAAATTCATAGTCTCCATATGTGCATACTGGATATATAGAATAAGATGTAGTATTGCTCATAATAAGATTGGAGAGTATCTGCTGTCTTGGACAGATGAAAATTTTATTGTAGAATTTGGAGAACCCCTTTTAAAAGCAGTTTTAATGCAATGCTTTAAAAAATAATCGATTGTAAAATTGTGTTTTTTCACTGGCAATTGCTGGAAAATTATGATAACTTTCCTTTTTGAATGAACTACAATCCACACATATCTTGGAAACAAAACCTTCTTGATAGTTTTTAAGTGAGAAACTAAAGCTTTGCATCACCGCCTCGGAAAAATATATTATTTTCAACGGGATCCTTAAAAGTCGTCAAACACCCTGCATCCAAGGAGATCAATTGGGCTATCCTAGATTTCGCAGCACTTGTTTGCAAAGCTAGAAAGCCACAATGCCCTAGCTGCTTGTTAAATAATGAGTGTAAATTTTACTCAGAAGTGTATTGTAAGAAACAGTAAACTTCTCGAATCATTTAAGATAAATCTTTCACCGGAACTCTAGTTCCTTTCGCATGTCGACCAATAAGTCCAAAAGAGCATCTTTGCCCTTGCTGCCCTTTTCAGTACTAGAAAGTATAGCACCGATCTCTCGCATCAAGCGGATCTTGATCCGGTGGTAAAGTGCCCGGCTATCCAGGTTGATTGTCATCCATTCATAGATGGCGTTGGCAATCGTACTAACTATAACCTGCCGAAAATCTGCAACAACCTGCTCGTCAACCCCCTTATATGCATCGAATTCCTGCTCACGGCTACCCGAAATCTCGGTCATCTGGGTCGGGAGATCACCGAAAGCGACATAACTCAATTCTTTGAATGGCCGTAAAAAATCGGCTGACTTACATGAAAGACATAGCAAATTGATCCGTTCGAATAAACCAATATTATCTTTTGAAAAAAAAACTTCCAGATTAAATTCGGTGCTACACGCACCTTTTAAAGAAAAGGAATTTCCATGCCCTAAGTAAACTACATTACTCCCCGGTGATATATTTTTCAAAATGTCAAAAACAGCATAATGCTCATCCTCGGAATAGCCAACATTAATCACCTGGTGTTCTGATGCATAATCCAGTGCCCCACCTTTCCATATCGGGTTAAGGAATGCAGTAGACTCATCTTTGGGATGGATAATGATAAGCTTTTTCATTTGTAATATTTCATGTCAGCAAGATATGCTGTTGCTTGCTCAATTAAACTAATCTTAAAGCCCTCTGCTATGTCCGCACGAAGCTCGATCGTATCAGCAACCTCTTCGAATGTCTTTCCTTCCAGCGAACCGATTAGACCATGGAACTTTAGATCCTTATTATTCCTCAATTCCTTGAGCAAAATTTCTTCCAATACAGGACTATTTTTTTTCAGGTACGACACGATTGATTTCTCATATTCATCACGGTCTTTAAAGTCTACAATATTGATTTCTATAAGTGTTTTGATATCTTTCCAAGCCGCTTTGAAGTCTATCTTTCCTGCCTTATACTCTTCCAACAAGCCTTCTATTTTAACCTTTAAAACTCCAGAATATAACAGTTTAGGTGTTGATCTCCTGATACCCTCGTGCTGAAAAACCCTGATCAATTCTACTCCATTGGTTTGTTCATCATCTAAGTCCCAGTCAAAGGCGATAAGATCAAATGAAATCCCATTAAATTGACTGTTAAATTCCTGGATAACTTTTGTAGGATCGATTTTATTCTCAGTTAAAAATCTTGGCTCCGTTGTTGATCCAACATTAAACTGGTGACATTTTATACTTACATTATTTTTTCTTGCTTCCCTTTCTATCTCTTCTATACTCGAAGATTGGTCCTCGTTATCGATTAATAAACAGTTTCTTTCCATCAGTTGAACGTTATTTTAAATGTTGCTCCTTTAAGCATGAGATTATTTCCAGCAAATTCAATGGTTGCACCCATTCCGGCAAGGGCAGTCTTGACCGAATTCAGACCGATCCCCGATCCGTCAGTGGTAGTTACGCCTAGCTCAAAAAGTTCATGAGGGCGGTTCAGAAATTTCTCTTCAACTCCACTACCATTATCAGAGAATAAGAGTACCAGCTTATCCAATAACTGTACATAAACCTTGTTTGCACCTGCTTTTTCGGCATTCGATATCAAGTCATCAAAGACGAGAGAGAGATCCAATACACTTAATCTTTTTTCAGCACCTTCGCTTTGATTATCTAATTCAAAGGTGATCTGGCTATCATAAATATCATTGTATA
>Ga0308165_1004818_pt1 | contig 12979 bp, 16 predicted proteins | sample PhyWR2_FD_201032 | JGI IMG/M metagenome (GOLD analysis project Ga0308165, IMG submission 201032) | Phyllosphere microbial communities from UC Gill Tract Community Farm, Albany, California, United States - DLSLW.R2 | ecosystem: Host-associated > Plants > Phyllosphere > Unclassified | place: USA...
AATCCTTATGCTATTGCTTCGCCAGTAGCTGAACCTATGGCGCTATCGATAGTATTTCCAGCATCAGGGGAAACATCTTTTAGTGATATATCTCCAATGATTGGGATATTAACCGTTAACGTTGATCGCATGATTTGGTAGCCGGCATTGCCGAGCCAACCTTCCGCAGCCCCGGAACGTTATTCGGTTTCATTGCTTCTCGAATGATATCGTTACGATTAACTTCGGCATATTTTATCCATGTATGGATCGTACTTAGGATTCCAGCCATTTGTCACCCATTTCCAGACAGCATTAGTGACTTTATCTGTACCCCAAGTAATGCTTCATACCCAGTAGTAGAACCAACACCCTTTGAAATAGCACCAGAGGGCGGATCTTTGCCATCAACCTAGTTACCCAGCACACCACCTGCGGCATTCCAGCCGGCTGTTCCCGTGAGGCGTGAGGCTATTGCTCGTTGACAGTAAGGTTTTGCAGGAGCATCTTATACATGAGAATCAGATAGTTGCATTTTCTCTGGTATTCAACTGAACTTCCTGTGGAAGTGAAGTAAGGATTGTGTCCTGTGGTTGGTGTCTTCCAGCTCCGACGTGACCCCCTCTCGTTGTTTCCAGAGTTATGTGCTTTTCTTGATTACTGGATTAAGTTCGTAAAACGGAGAGGGATTTTCTTGTGCGTATTCTCTTTATTGGCCCGCCTTTGTATGGGCTGTTATACCCGGTGATTTCTTTGGCTCAGGCTTTTCGTGTGAACGGGCATGAGGTAGTGATTGCCAGTGCAGGTAAATTCGCGAATAAAGCGGCTGAAGCAGGTCTGGTTGTTTTTGATGCAGCTCCTGGGCTGGATTCTGAGGCTGGTTATCGTCATCAGGAAGCTTTGAGGAAGAAAAGTAACATTGTAGGGCGCTTCTCTTTCTTTAGTGATGAGATGGCAGACAGTCTCGTTGATTTTGCAGGACAATGGCACCCTGATTTAATCGTCTATCCCCCACTTGGCCCGGTTGGACCGCTGATTGCCGCTAAATATGGGATTCCTTCGGTCATGCAGACGGTTGGGTTCGCCCATACTTCTGCTCATATTCAAATGGTAACCCGTTCTTTGGCCGATGCCTACAGGCGCCATGGCGTCAGTAGCCCACCACGTGATCTTGCATGGATTGATGTCACACCACCGAGTATGAGCATTCTTAAAAATGATGGGGTGCCTGTTATTTCCATGAGGTATGTGCCCTACAACGGAGGTGTTGTTCGGGAGGCATGGTGGGACAGCGTACCGGGAAGAAAACGTTTGCTGATCAGCCTTGGTACAGTCAAACCAATGGTAGATGGACTGGATTTGATATCATGGGTGATGGATTCTGCGAACGAGGTGGATGCTGACATCATTCTGCAACTGGCGATGAATGCACGTGCCGAATTGCGAAAACTGCCATCAAATGTCCGTCTGGTAGAGTGGATCCCTATGGGGGTATTTCTCAACGGTGCTGATGGGTTTATTCATCATGGCGGAGCGGGGAATACCCTGACAGCCCTATATAGCGGGATACCGCAGATTGTATTTGGTGAAGGTGCTGATCGCCCTGTTAATGCAAAAGCAGTTGTGAAGCGTGGGTGTGGGATCATTCCTGGCGACAATGGCCTGACCAGTGATTTGGTCAAAACCTTTCTTTATGATGATTCATTGCGCTTATGTTCAGCACAGGTTGCTGCTGAAATGGCTGAACAACCCAGTCCTGCAGAGGTCGCCGGCATCCTGGTAGCGAAACTGAAAAGTAACTGGCAATAATTCCTGCGTAAGCGTTAACTGTTACCAATAGACGGCACTGAGATGACGGTTACATTCCTGCAATTGTACAGCACTACTGAAAGGGACCCAGATTTTATTGACCACAGCATGTCCCTCATCATATGTGTGAAGGACATTACAGGAGGGATGTACCTGAGTGACGAGACAGGACATAGGATATCAGTACGCCGGGGCGCTACTGCTGATATAATATCTGCTCACGCTTAGAGATCTGTCAATCCGTCAATGATTGCCCCACGCCACCAGGCATAATCATGACCGCCTGTATAGACAGAAAGTTCACTTTTCAAACCAGCGGCGAGCAACGATTGATGTAACTGCTGAACATGCGAGACTGTAGCACCTTCTAAAGAACCAACCCCTAGCCGGATATTAACGTCTTTCGGAAGCGTAGAAAGTACCTGTTTACTTACCCAGGATGTATCATTCTCAGTAAACATGACCGGGGAGTTTCTGTCGGGACTCCACCACATTGAAGGGGAGTGGCTGATTACCGTCCCAAATATTTCCGGTGCATATAAGGCCGCCATCAGAGCGGAGACACCGCCAAGGCTTTGCCCGGCCAGGATGGTATTCGAACGACCGGCCCATACAATATCCGGATAATCTTTATATAATCGGGGTATCAGATTTCCTGCGATGTTGAGAATGAGTTCTTTGTGGCCCCCCAGGATATTCACACGATCAGATTCATTCATATTGTCTATCCCCAGAATTGCCATCGGCGCGATACGTCCAGTGGTAATGGCAATGTCTATTGCCCGGGTAATACCCATACGGTCAAACCATGTTTCTGCGTCAGGTAAAACAAGTAATCCAAGAGGAGCTGAGGTAGGCTTCTCCGGAATGTAGGAACGTATCCGGCGCTTGTGTCCGGCAACAAAGGAATATGACGTTGAGAGGACGCCGGAACATGTGCGGGAAGTATCATCCCATTCCGATTGTTCTGGAGCGAGATCAAGAGAAAGGACGGATTCACCGAATCCTCTTATGTTTATTTCTGATGTTTTGTTAAATGGGTCGGGATAGCCGGGTAACGGTGAGAAGCGACCTCCAAGCTGAGAAATTTCTTCTGGCGGCATTCCCGGTGGAATTTCTATAAACGAGTATGAACCACGATATGAAGCGGGTAACTCCAGAGTCAGTGTCCAGATATCCGTCGAAGGGATATGAGTCATAAATCCTTTTTTGACATCTTTTTTGTCTGTAACACGGTTCAGGCGAAGATACACGCCCTGCAGCGTCTCTTCTGAGCGCCACAGAAATGTGACCTCCCGATTTTCTGTGTTGTAGCTGCTTTTTGTCATCAAGGGAAGAACTACAGACTCAACTTCACGCCAGAAGTGGGTGAGATCCATTGGTAGATTTGTGGATAGCTGCGTGCGTATTTGAGATTCCGCACTGATATCATCAAGACTTTTGGGGGGAAGATTCCTCATAAATGGTATACCTTGTAAACAAAATTTATATATCAGGAGGATACTGACATGACATCTTTTTTCAATAATCCAGAATTTATTAATCACTGTGATTATGAACAGTGCAGGGATAGTTGTTTCATTATTTTATTAAATAGTGCTGCTGCGAAAAATATTTAAATCCGATTGTTTTTTCTCTATATTTTAAACTTGGGTGGATTTCATGAGTCATATAAGACTGGCAGAAATTCTTTCTCACCGTAATAATGCTAGTTAAATAGAAAATATTCTTTAAATTATGGTATAAATATAAATTTTTAAAAATCAGTGAATATAATGATAGAGTACGGAGAGGTATGGTGAAATTATCTGAAAATGAATTAAAAATCTATAATGACCATTTGAGTACATATCGTTGCCTGAGTTTTATTTATAAGGGGATGTAAGACAGGAATAATGGTATCTATAATCTGTAGGAACGTGAAGAAGGTCAATATAATCTTAATGCGCTGATGCCATATATATCAGCGTGATTTGGTTCAGTCTATTCAGCTTCCACTACCTGAACTGGATGTGGAGCTCTCCAACTATAAGAGGGACCTCCTCCTCAGGAATACATAACGCTGGATGGCGTTCCCGGGATCCAGCAGGCACCATTTGCGTCAATATAGGTTCCCATATTTGTGCCACGTTGATCTATCACATTAGCAGAGTCGGGTAATCCATCAAGATTTAACCCTCCCTTGACAAAGTTAAGCATGTTATCCGTGATTTCTCTCATTGAAATAATCTCCTGATTATTGTTACTTATCTTTTTAGTTGGTATCACATCCATTTGTTATAACAGAATTCAGAGCATCATTAAAATTTCTTTTTGTTAATATATCTCCTCTTAAAATGGATACATCTCCTCTTTTTTCATGTTTATTAAAAAATAAGTCAATATTTTCTCCTTTCAGGTAATGGAGGCTACATGCGGCATAAAGCTTAGCTTCATTAGTTGATTCACTATTTTTTATTATTTTTATAAATATCTCTTTTGGATTATCGGTCGGAAGAATAGCATTGTGTGTTTTTTCACCTTTGTTCTGGTGTCTGATAAAACTATTCATACCGACAGAAAAATAATTGACCTTTTCGAGTTTTAGTTTAAGTGCCTGTATTTCTGATGAATAAGCAGTAAATGATAGTATTGCTATCAGAGTCATTATAATTTTTTGACAAGGATCATATTGATTATCCTCTTATTGAACTGTGAGGGAAGACATGGTAAAAATATTGTTTACTATGTTACAAATCTTGAGTCTGGTAACTATGTTACATAGTCTGGCTACAATAAATCGCAAATGAATATATCGTGGCCAAAATCTTTTTTCACCTCCTGTTATTGTAACAGTATAGAAGTTTTAATAAGCAAAATATATCTTGACCGCTGGGAGCATAACAATAAAAGAAACCATTATCAGCATCGCTAAAAAATCTCTGTATTTGTTCCGTGACGGAACACTTGATATATGAATGAAATACCAGCAAGAATAGTGCTGGAATAAATACAAAGACATTTTGGCGAGTCTAAAGCGGAGCTACCAGGTAGAGCAAACGAAGTAAGAAGACCAATACCTAATATAACTACATATAGAAAAACCATAGCTATATCTCCCGAAAATATTTAACTTCCGCTGAAAGAGGAATTTGATGGTGAACTGAAGAAGTCGTAGATAAATGCACCACCATAGGCACCACCATAGGCACCGGCTGCGGCACCAGCAACAAACCCAACAACAGTTCCGACTACCATGTAGCCCCCATTTGCGCTCCGGGCCATCCACCTGTCGCGGCACCAGCTGTACCTCCTGCTACCGCTCCAGCAACTGCTGCATCACCACGATCTGCGCCGGAGACTGCAAAAATTTCATTTTCTGCGAGTGCTCTTATTCATCATGTCCTCATCGTTAAGATGTTCAGTTTTGACATTATTTCCACAGTTTGTTCAGAATTAGCAGGTAAACATCTTTAATCCCTGAGTTACCTCTAGTTCAATGCCTGGCTGTAGCAGAAGGATACTGCATATTTGTTATAGATCATGACCGCAGCCGCAGCAACTCTCACAACCGCAGCCACAAATATAATTATCAGCCTCATACTCTCTTTTATCCTGGGATGAATCTTCCTGCCCAATATGCTGGTTGTATTCTGTATCCGCTATATTCTGAGATGCAGAAGCAGTATTTTCTGTTCGGGATAAATAACTAGCTTTTAACCCTGTTTTTTCAGAAAATGGCAGGGATTTGGGGGAGTGGAAGAGAATGAGGAAATCTCCAACCTCTTTACTCATTTCTGTTACCTGCTGGTGTTGCATCTTACTTTGATTAGATTTGGTTATGTTTTTGTTCTTTTGTGAACTTTGTCGCAACTCATTTCAGTCCCCCATCAGTTAACTACCATTAATGGTAGTCAACATAATCAGTACACAACGAGCCCGGGATACTGATCATTCCGGGCAGACACCACATCCTGATTGAGAATGATAGTCATGTATATGTCAAAAAAAATTGACATTTGACTTTGTGTGCCTACTATGTCAGCTTTGTAAGCAAAGGTAAATGACAATCATTCTCTTCTTAAGGAGGTAAAGTGAGATGGCGTTTGCTACAAACAAGATGATGACGGATGACGGGTTAAAAACAATAAGATCAACCATGTTGCTGGCTTTGATCATGTCCACGACGTTGCTTGAATATTCTTTGTCAATGTTTTAACCCACGTAACCTGGAGATTAGATGGTTGTATTTTTTGTGTGAATAAGTAAAAGGTGAAAATTAATGAACTATAAAAAACTACATCAATTGACAGCCATATTCAGTCTTCCATTGACTATTTTATTAGTCTCATATTCATCCCTTCATGTTGTTGGTGAAGATAACTCTTATGTTGACATTTTTTCATCTTTTATAATATTTCTTGGTTTTATTGAACTTTTTAATGGAATACGAAAGGTTCTGGTCTGGTTAGGCTGGAAAAACTAAAGTTAAAAAAGGAGTTTATATGCGAGAATTACCAGCGTCACAATTAAGTTACATATCCGGAGCAGGGGGAGCGCCAGCAACAGTTGCTAATGCTGTTGGCGCGGCTGCTATTGTTGGTGCTATTGCTGGAATCCCGGGAGGGCCAGCAGGGGTTGTGATTGGAGCTGTTGCAGCGGGAATGACAACTGCAATTGGTACAACTGTGGGAAACTCAGGTAGTGCTAGCTCCTCTGCTGGCGGCGGTAGCTAATTTGTAATTTGATACAGGGCACCACTTGAGTGCTGCTCTGTATCAGATCCATAAAAAGTAGGTATTTTACAATTTACAAACAGAAGCACATAGCAAAAGTAAATATTTCTACTTAGTCTTTTTTACAAATAAAAGGTTATTACTGATAATTTGATATCCCACTGTATAGTGATGAATTCATGTTCATCGGTAACCTTATCTATTTTTTTATATGTGAATTAATATTACTCTGTTTAAGGGATAATAAAGGAAAATAGCCAGATAATCCCCTCTATTATGGAAATTGAAATGGAGAATACTATCAGATGAACCAGCTATGTTCGCTTGCTGAATTGTATGAAAACTTGGTGCCCTTCACTGCCCGACGGGTAACCTCATCGTTGATCTGGTGCGCTGAGGATGTCCTGAATACCGAGGTATTACAAAAAGCCTGCAGCTATATAATAGATCCGGACAGTTCAACTCATTCCAAAATATTCTATGCAGAGCGCTATGGTGGGAGTGGTATTCAGCGTAACGGCGGCGGCGCACGTTGTGGTTTTGATGGTAATTATCAGGTTAAAGGCATGGGAGCCAATCCTTTAGTCGGTGAAGGAACTGACGGGCGTCATTCTAACGGCGCACTCGGTGCCATCCATGCAATCTATGAGGCTTTATGGGGGGAGGTGCTGGCACAAATATTACCCTATGGTGCTGTGCGTGCCCGGGCAGTTTTGCTTTCGGATGTGTATACCGACAAAGCATTTGACCGCTCCCAAGGAAAATCCCGGCGAGCGCTGTTGGTACGCGAACCCGTGATTCGCCCGGCGCATTTTGAACGCGCGCCTTATTTCCGACCACAGCAGGAATATGCCGATCAGTTGATTCATGATGCTCGCCGGGTCAGGTCTGTGATCCGCATGCTTCCCAGAAATTTACCTGTACCAGCAGAGGGGGTCAGTGAAGAAGCCCGACGTAATCCCCGACTTTATTGTATTGAGGGGTTATGTGAACTGGCCCGCCGTGAAGCATGGCAGATGGCATTTTGTCGTACACGTTTCCTGAGGTTGACGACTTCTCCTTCCAACCTTGCGATGGATGGCAGATTAATGGATTTCAACGGGCTCAGTTGTCTGTTCCCTGGAGATTATCCCGATAACTTCGGACATCAACTCAGACTCACCGAACTGGTAAAAGAACCGATGGTGCTGATGCAGGGACTGTCCGATCTCTGTCTGTACCTCGGAAAATACCTGTTTGAACCTGCTTTCACGCTGGTGGCCCGTCAAAAGGTTGAAGAGACCTTTCAGAAAATATTCCATGAAGCATGTTATTACTGTTATCTCGAACAGTTGGGTATCCCCACAGAGTTTATGCCACAGGAAGGGCTCCCGGAGACGCTGAAACAACTGGTCAACAGCTTCGTTGTATTGGTCAATAAACACAGCGATCGGTTGTACCGTCCAGATGCTGTAAGTAAAGATGATTCACCACTGCAAAGGCTGGTAGTGGAACTGATTCGACGGAGCCAGAACCCAATCCACCTGGTGGATAATGACGTTAAGCAGGATGTCCATTTCACAGAAGCGCAACACTGTTTTACCCGGGCGATCCACTGGCTGACGCAGGTGGGTACCAGACGCCCGATTAATGTTTCGTCCCTCTATAAAGAAATGGAAAACCATGCAAGGAAGAGACTACAGCCCAGAAAAAGTCTGGGTAAAGCCTGTATGTCTGAGAAAATTGCCACCTTGCTGGATAAACATGGAGATGATCACCAGTTTTTGCAGGAGGCATTTTCTGATATGGAAACCCGGATGAAGGCATTTTCCAAAGAAGCGTTCGGCCATTTAAACCCGATCAGAATTGCAGAGTAATATACAAGGATAATGACAATGATGTCGCATATACGAGAAACCATCAGAGGCACAGAGGAATGGACCGTCTATGAGCAGATGGGTTTTGCCGTCACTTGTATGCTCCATAACCGTAATTATAGTCTGTATCCTGTGTTAACCATTCAGCTCTGGACTGAATATGCGATACAGCACCATCAGATAAAGTTCCTGTTTGATTCACGAGGTTTTCCCTTGGCGTATATTACCTGGGCGTATCTTGAGACAGATACGGAAGCGCGTCTGCTTAACGATCCGGAGTTCAGACTGCATTCTTCTGAATGGAATGAAGATGGAAGGATCTGGATCCTCGATTTTTGTTGTAAGCCAGGATTTGGGCGAAAGGCCATTGAATGTTTCACAGAGCTTCGCCCATGGGGAGAAGGAGAAGTTCGATGGCTGAACAGAAGAAAGAAAATCATGACACGCACGCCAGCGCGGCAGAAGAAATCACGTGGTATCCCTAAGCTACAGGAAAAACGGTAAATATCGATGCAGTCTGCATTGTCTTGGTGGGTTTACTGAATTAATGAATTTCTATTTATGCCTGTTCATGCAAGCCGTAAAGGCATAGCAGAACATGGATGATTAAGGACATGTATTTTGTTTCGTCAGGATGCGTTAGAAAACAGGAAAATGAAATGGCGTGGGCGGGCTATTTTACTCCCCGGAATACCTCTGTGGTTAGTCATGCTGGGGAGTATTATTTTTATCACGGCATTTCTGACGTTTGTTATCGCAGGTACTTATAGTCGTCGTGTCAATGTCAGTGGCGAGGTTTCGACCTGGCCGCGAGCCGTAAATCTATACTCAGGTGTGCAGGGCGTTGTGGTCAGACAGTTTGTTCATGAAGGGCTGTCGCTTAAAAGAGGTGACCCGATTTACCAGATTGATGTCAGCAAAAGTACACGCAGTGGCGTGGTCAGTGATAATCAGCGCAGAGATATTGAAAACCAGCTGGTTCGCGTGGATAACATCATTTCCCGGCTCGAAGAAAGTAAAAAAATCACGCTACACACACTGGAAAAACAACGTCTGCAATACAGTGAGGCCTTCCGTCGTTCATCGGATATTATCCGACGGGCAGAGGAAGGGATAAAGATAATGAAGAACAATATGGAGAACTACAGAAGCTATCAGTCAAAAGGTCTGATTAACAAGGATCAGTTAACTGACCAGGTGGCATTATATTATCAGCAACAAAATAATTTACTCAGTCTGAGTGGGCAAAACGAACAGAATGCTCTGCAGATCACCAGCCTGGAGAGCCAGATTCAGACCCAAGCTGCGGATTTCGATAACCGCATCTATCAGATGGAACTGCAACGTTATGAACTTCAGAAAGAACTTGTTAATACTGATGTGGGTGGGGAAATTATTATCCGGGCGTTGTCCAACGGAAAAGTGGATTCTATGAGCGTCACCATCGGGCAAATGGTCAATGCCGGAGACAGTCTCCTGCAGGTTATCCCTGAAAATATCGAAAACTACTACCTAATCCTCTGGGTTCCTAATGATGCGGTTCCTTATATTTCCACAGGGAATAAAGTGAACATTCGTTATGAAGCTTTTCCTGCAGAAAAATTTGGTCAGTTCTCTGCAACGGTGACAACTATATCCAGAACGCCTGCCTCAACTCAGGAAATGCTGACCTATAAGGGGGCTCCCCAGAATACACTGGGTACCTCTGTTCCCTGGTATAAGGTCATTGTGAAGCCTGAAAAGCAGGTGATTACCTATGACGGGAAATCCCTTCCTCTGGAGAATGGAATGAAGGTAGAAAGTACATTATTCCTGGAAAAAAGGCGAATTTACCAGTGGATGCTCTCCCCCTTCTATGACATGAAACACAGCGCCACAGGACCTGTAAATGAGTAACGGAAATTTCAGACGAATGAGAAACCAGCTTGATATGCGATGGCGTCGTCGGGTTCCAGTTATTCATCAGACGGAAACCTCTGAATGTGGTCTGGCCTGTCTGGCAATGATATGCGGACATTTCGGAAAAAATATCGACCTGATATCCCTTCGCAGACAGTTTAATCTTTCTGCTCGTGGAGCCAACCTTGCAGGGATTAACGGCATTGCAGAACAGCTGGGGATGGTAACACGGGCACTCTCTCTGGAGCTGGATGAACTTGCCATACTTAAGTTGCCCTGTATTCTCCACTGGGATTTCAGCCATTTTGTTGTACTGGTCAGCGTGAAGCATAACCGTTTTGTACTCCATGATCCGGCCAGAGGAAGAAGGACGATCGGACCGGAGGAAATGACCCGGTATTTTACCGGAGTAGCGCTTGAAGTCTGGCCTGGCAGTGAGTTTTCGGCAGAGACCGTACAGAACCGAATCAGTCTACGTTCACTGATTAACAGTATTTATGGCATTAAAAGTACACTGGCAAAAATCTTCTTTCTTTCGGTGATTATTGAAGCCATTAACCTAGTAATGCCTGTGGGGACGCAACTGGTTATGGACCATGCCATTCCGGCGGGAGACAGAGGACTGCTGACGCTCATTTCCGCTGGCCTGATGTTCTTCATTCTTCTCAGGGCGGCAACAGGCATGCTCCGGGCATGGTCCTCTCTGGTCATGGGCACACTCATCAATGTTCAGTGGCAGTCAGGCCTGTTTAACCATCTGCTCCGCTTACCGTTGGGATATTTTGAACGTCGTAAATTAGGTGATATCCAGGCTCGCTTTGGTTCGCTTGATACCCTGAGAGCCACCTTCACCACCAGTGTGGTGGGAGCTATCATGGACAGTATTATGGTGGTGGGCGTTTTTGTGATGATGCTGTTATACGGCGGATATCTTACCTGGATTGTTCTGGGATTTACGGCGATTTACGTGCTGATACGTCTGGTGACCTACGGTTATTACCGTCAGGTATCGGAGGAAACCCTGGTCAGGGGAGCAAGAGCCAGTTCCTATTTTATGGAAACACTGTACGGTATTGCTACGGTGAAAATTCAGGGAATGGCTGAGCGACGCGGAACACACTGGCTTAATCTGAAAATTGATGCCATCAACTCAGGTATAAAGTTAACCAAAATGGATTTGTTCTTTGGCGGGATAAACACTTTTGTTGCAGCCTGTGATCAGGTGGCAATTCTGTGGCTGGGAACCAGTCTTGTTATCGACAATGAGATGACGATAGGGATGTTTGTGGCGTTTGGTTCTTTCCGTGGGCTGTTCTCTGAGCGGGTTGCATCCCTGACCAACTTTCTTCTGCAACTGAGAATCATTAGTCTGCATAACGAGCGTATTGCTGATATCGCACTGCATGAAAAGGAAGAGAAGAAACCTGAGCTTGATATTATTGCTGATATGAACCCGGTCTCCCTGGAAACCACAGATTTAAGCTACCGGTATGACAGCCAGTCAGCACCGGTGTTCAGTAGTTTGTGCCTGTCAGTGGCTCCCGGGGAAAGTGTGGCTATAACCGGTGCATCCGGTGCAGGAAAAACCACATTAATGAAAGTATTATGTGGATTGTTTGAACCTAATAGCGGAAAAGTACTGGTGAATGGTACTGATATTCGGCAACTGGGGATAAATAATTATCACCGGATGATTGCCTGCGTGATGCAGGATGATCGACTTTTTTCCGGTTCAATTCGGGAAAATATTTGTGGGTTCGCCGAAGAGATGGGCGAAGACTGGATGACAGAATGTGCCAGGGCCAGTTACATTCATGATGTGATAATGAAAATGCCGATGGGTTATGAAACATTAATCGGTGAGTTGGGTGAAGGGCTTTCCGGAGGGCAAAAACAGCGTATTTTTATCGCCAGAGCTCTGTACCGTAGACCCGGTATATTATTTATGGATGAGGCCACCAGTTCACTTGATACTGACAGTGAACGCTTTGTGAATGTTGCCATAAAAAACATGAACATCACCAGAGTGATTATTGCACACAGGGAAACAACGCTGAGGACGGTCGACAGAATAATTTCAATTTAGAATTCAGTCAGTTAAAATTTTTCTGTTTATTGATTTAAGTTTTTGTGACTATAGAGTTTATTTGTTTTTTTATAAGCCATAAGGAGGTAGGTTGAGTAATACTATATTTGCAATACCTTGTATGTTTATTGGAATAGTGATTGGATGGATTCAAAGTATTTTAATGCATATCCATTAGTCCAGTCTCTATGTATTTCTATTATTGTTATCATTGTAAAGTTAATTTTTTCAAATGAAAGGAGGAGTTAAATGAGGGGTAAGCGCACCATTTAGGACGTCTGGATAAATCGCATAATCCTGGTAACGATAATGTCCACTATTTTTCCGGGTAATGGACACAGAGCAGTGAATAATCGGGCATGGATAAACGAAGCTCTGCATCTTCAGTTTAATAAGAAAGTGCAAGGAAAACAGATAAGTAAACAAATCAATAAAGGAGGTATTTTCCGCCAGGACATTACAGAAAAACCTATGCGAATTGAATTAATCTCATTGGACGATGTAAGATACTAACTAATGTAGTGATGTAATGGATGATCTTGACCCTCCATCTCCGGACAGCTTTTGTATCTTAAGTTAACGATGCCCGCTGCCGCCGGTATTCCCTCGGGGAGTTATATCCCAGCGCGCTGTGC
>Ga0308165_1004819_pt1 | contig 12979 bp, 9 predicted proteins | sample PhyWR2_FD_201032 | JGI IMG/M metagenome (GOLD analysis project Ga0308165, IMG submission 201032) | Phyllosphere microbial communities from UC Gill Tract Community Farm, Albany, California, United States - DLSLW.R2 | ecosystem: Host-associated > Plants > Phyllosphere > Unclassified | place: USA...
TGAAGGTGTTTTCGTACTCGCCATAGATGTCCGCCTGGATCTTGTCGAAGTTCTTGTCCTTGCGACGCTTGGCGAACTCAGTACCGAGGATCTCTTCCCAGTTCGGGCCCCACTCGATTTTCTCCATGCGCTTGCCGGAGACCAGCGAGCGTGGACGTGCTACCGGCTGGTGCTCGCCCAAGGGCGCGGTGTGCAGATGCTGATAGTCGAAGTCGAACGGCTCGTAGTAGTCGTCCAGGCTCGGCAGGTCCGGGTTGGCGAAGATGTTCGCCAGCACGCGGAACTTGCCGCCGATGCGCGGGTTGATCGAGCCATTGGCGTTGCGGATCCAGCCGCCCTTCCACTTGTCCTGGTTTTCCCATTCTTTGGGGTAGCCGATGCCGGGTTTGGTTTCAACGTTGTTGAACCAGGCGTACTCCATGCCTTCGCGGCTGGTCCAGACGTTTTTGCAAGTGATCGAGCAGGTGTGGCAGCCGATGCATTTGTCCAGGTTCAGGACCATGCCGATTTGTGAGCGAATCTTCATCTCAGTTCTCCTCGATGTCGGTCGGCAGTGGACGCGGCAAGGCATCGCCGTCGGTGCCATCGAGCCAGTCAATTTTGGACATTTTGCGCACCACCACGAATTCGTCGCGATTACAGCCGACGGTGCCGTAGTAGTTGAAACCGTAGGCCTGCTGCGCGTAGCCGCCGATCATGTGGGTCGGCTTGAGCACCACCCGGGTTACCGAGTTGTGGTGGCCGCCACGGGTCTTGGTGGTCTGCGCACCCGGCACGTTCACGATCCGTTCCTGGGCGTGGTACATGATCACCATGCCGTCTTTCACGCGCTGGCTGACCACCGCACGGGCGGTCAGTGCACCGTTGGCGTTGAAGCACTCGACCCAGTCGTTGTCCTCGATGTTGGCGCGCTTGGCGTCGTTCTCCGAGAGCCAGACAATCGGGCCGCCACGGCTCAGGGTGAGCATCAGCAGGTTGTCGGTGTAGGTACTGTGGATGCCCCACTTCTGGTGCGGAGTGATCCAGTTCAGGACGATTTCGGTCTCGCCGTTGCCACGCTTGCCTTTGACGCCGGCAATGGTGCGGGTGTTGACCGGTGGGCGATAGTTCATGAACTGCTCGCCGAACGCCTGCATCCACGGGTGATCCTGGTAGAACTGCTGGCGACCGGTGATGGTGCGCCACGGGATGTCTTCGTGCACGTTGGTGTAGCCGGCGTTGTAGCTGACGTGTTCATCCTCGAGCCCCGACCAGGTCGGGCTGGAGATGATCTTGCGCGGCTGCGCCTGGATGTCGCGGAAACGAATCGCTTCGTGGGCCTTGGACAACGCCAGGTGGCTGTGGTCGATGCCGGTGAATTCCGACAGCGCCGCCCAGGCCTTGACCGCTACGTGGCCGTTGGTTTCCGGAGCCAGGGACAGGATCACTTCGGCAGCGTCGATGGCCGTGTCGATTTTTGGCCGACCCTGGCTGATACCGTCAGCGGTTTCGTGGTGGTTCAGCTCGCCGAGGAATTCCACTTCCTCTTCGGTGTTCCAGTTGATGCCCTTGCCGCCGTTGCCGTGTTTCTCAAGCAAAGGGCCCAGCGAGGTGAACTGCTTGTAGATGTTGGTGTAGTCACGCTCGACCACTTGCAGGTTCGGTGCGTTCTTGCCCGGTTGCGGGGCCACACCGGCGGTTTTCCAGTCGGTGCCGCCGAACGGCTGGGCCAGTTCGCCCACGCTGTCGTGCATCAGGGGAACGGTCACCAGGTCTTTCTCGACACCCAGGTGCCCTTCGGACATGGCGGAAAACGCCTTGGCGATGCCTTTGTAGATTTCCCAGTCGGAACGCGATTCCCAGGCCGGGTCGATGGCGGCCGACAGCGGGTGAATGAACGGGTGCATGTCCGAGGTGTTCATGTCGTCTTTTTCGTACCAGGTTGCGGTCGGCAACACGATGTCGGAATAGACGCAGGTCGAGGACATGCGGAAGTCCAGGGTGGTCACCAGGTCAAGCTTGCCGATGGCGCCCTGATCGACCCATTCGGCTTCTTCAGGTTTGCAGTCGCCCACCTGGCCGATGTCTTCGTTCATCACCCCGTTCTTGGCACCCAGCAGGTACTTGAGCATGTACTCGTGGCCCTTGCCCGAGGAGCCCAGCAGGTTGGAACGCCAGATGAACATGTTGCGCGGGAAGTTGACCGGGCTGTCCGGCTGTTCGCAGGCAAAGCGCAGCTTACCGTCCTGCCACGACTTGACCACGTAGTCTTTGGGGTCCATGCCGGCGGCTGCGGCATCGCGGCAGATGTTCAGCGGGTTGGTATTGAGTTGCGGCGCACTCGGCAACCAGCCGGCGCGTTCGGCGCGGATGTTGTAGTCCAGGGCATGTTCGGGGAACTGCGACTTGTCGGCCAATGGCGACAATATGTCGTGCATGCTCATCTTCTCGTGGCGCCATTGCGAGCTGTGCGCGTAGAAGAAGCTGGTGCCGTTCATCTGGCGTGGCGGACGGTTCCAGTCCAGGCCGAAGGCCAGTGGCAGCCAGCCGCACTGCGGACGCAGTTTTTCCTGTCCCACGTAGTGTGCCCAACCGCCACCGGTCTGGCCGACACAACCGCAGAGCATGAGCATGTTGATCAGCCCGCGGTAGTTCATGTCCATGTGGTACCAGTGGTTCATCGCCGCGCCGACGATGATCATGGAACGACCTTTGGTTTTGTCGGCGTTGTCGGCGAACTCACGGGCGATCTGAATGGCTTTTTCACGGCTGACGCCGGTGATCTGCTCCTGCCAGGCCGGAGTGCCAGGCACCGAGGCGTCGTTGTAGTCCTTGGCGACGTTGGCGCCACCCAGGCCACGGTCGATCGCCAGGTTGGCGGCCGAGAGGTCGAACACGGTGGCGACTTTCGCCACGCTGCCGTCGGCCAGGGTCACGCTGTGTACCGGCACACGGCGGTACTGGATGGCCTCGCCAGCGACGTGTTCGAAGTGCTCTTGCGACTCACCGGCAAAGTACGGGAACGCCACTTCGGCCACGTCTTCGCCGATCAGGCTGAGCTTCAGGTCGATCTCGCGACCTTCGCCGCCTTCACGCGGCAGAATGTTCCACTTGCCCTTCTCGCCCCAGCGATAACCGATGGAGCCTTGCGGCGACACCAATTCGCCATTCGCGTCCAGGGCGATGGTTTTCCATTCCGGGTTGTTGTCCTGGCCGAGGTTGTCGGTCAGGTCACTGGCGCGCAGGAAGCGGTCCGGTTGGTAACCGGCTGCCTGGGTCGCATCCGCCGTTGGCTTGAGCAGGACCAGCACCGGCAAGTCGGTGAAGCGCTTGGCATACTCGGTGAAGTAGGCGCTCGGCTTGTCCAGGTGGAATTCTTTGAAGATGACATGGTTGAACGCTTGCGCCAGCGCCGCGTCGGTCCCCTGTTTCGGGTTCAGCCACAGGTCGGTGAGTTTGGCGACTTCCGAGTAGTCAGGGGTGATCGCCACAGTCTTGGTGCCCTTGTAGCGAACTTCGGTGAAGAAGTGCGCATCGGGGGTACGGGTCTGCGGAACGTTGGAGCCCCAGGCGATGATGTAGTTGGAGTTGTACCAGTCGGCCGATTCCGGCACGTCGGTTTGTTCGCCCCATACCATTGGCGAGGCTGGCGGCAAGTCGCAGTACCAGTCGTAGAAGCTCAGGCAGGCGCCGCCGATCAGCGACAGGTAACGGGCACCCGCGGCGTAGCTGACCATCGACATCGCCGGGATAGGCGAGAAGCCGACCACCCGGTCGGGGCCGTAGGTCTTGATGGTATAGACGTTGGATGCGGCGATGATTTCGTTGACTTCATCCCAGCTCGAACGAATGAAACCACCCATGCCGCGCTTGCTCTTGTACGAGTCGGCCTTGGCCTTGTTCTCGACGATGCTCGCCCAGGCTTCCACGGGCGCCATGGTCAGGCGCGCTTCACGCCACAGCTTGAGCAGCGGCTTGCGGATTTTCGGGTACTTGAGGCGGTTGGCGCTGTAGATGTACCAGCTGTAGCTCGCACCACGCGGGCAACCACGGGGTTCATGGTTGGGCAGGTCGTTGCGGGTACGCGGGTAGTCGGTCTGCTGGGTTTCCCAGGTGATCAGGCCGTTCTTCACGTAGATTTTCCACGAGCAGGACCCGGTGCAGTTCACCCCGTGGGTGGAACGCACGATCTTGTCGTACTGCCAGCGGGAACGGTAGACGTTCTCCCAGTCGCGAGACTCCTTGCGGGTCTCGCCATGACCGTCGGAAAACTCGCTTTGCTTGCGATTGAAAAACCGCAGTTGATCCAGTAAATGACTCAAGGTTATGTCCTCTCAGGCTTGCTGCGGGGTTCTGCGCCCCGCCCACGCAATGGTTGGATTGGGGTCGTATCAGCAGGGGTTCGCGGCGCCTTTGCGCGCGTAGCACCACCACGTCACGACGATGCAGCTCAGGTAAAAACCGACAAACATGTAGAAAGCCATCTCCGGGCCGCCGGTCTGGGCCATCGACGTGCCGAACGATTTAGGGATGAAGAACGCACCGAAGGCGCCCATGGCGGAGCTGAAGCCGAGCACGGCGGCGGATTCCTTGCCGGCATCCTTGAGCGCTTGATCACGCACGGCTTGCGGTTTGCCGGCCGAGGCTTTCTCGTGCTGGGTGCGGAAGATCACCGGGATCATGCGGAAGGTGGAGCCGTTGCCGATGCCGGTGGTGATGAACAGCAGCATGAACATGCCCAGGAAGCCGTAGAAGCTGCCGCCCTGGGCGGCGCCGCCGTTGTGGCTGACTGGCAGGAAGTGCAAGACACCAAAGACCATCACGATCATCAGCACGAAGTTCCACAGGGTCACCCGCGCACCGCCGAGCTTGTCTGCCAGCCAGCCACCCAATGGACGCACCAGGGCGCCAACCAGCGGGCCGAGGAAGGCGAATTTCAGGGCAATGACGTCCGGGAACGACGTCTTGATCAGCAGCGGGAAGGCTGCGGAAAAGCCAATGAACGAACCGAAAGTGGCCAGGTACAGCCAGCACATCAACCAGTTGTGCTTGCGTTTGAAGATCACCGCCTGCTCGCTGAACGAAGCGCGGGCGCTGGACAGGTCATTCATGCCGAACCAGGCAAACAGGGTGACCAGGACAATGAACGGCACCCAGATGAAACCGGCGTTCTGCAACCACAACTCACCACCGTCCGGCAGGGTTTGCGATTTGCCACCGAGGAAGCCAAACACGCCGAAGGTGATCACCAGCGGCACGCAGAACTGCATCACTGACACGCCCAGGTTACCCAGGCCGGCATTCAGGCCAAGCGCGGTGCCTTGTTGCGATTTCGGGTAGAAGAAGCTGATGTTGGACATGCTGGAGGCGAAGTTGCCGCCGCCAAAACCGCAGAGCAAGGCGATCCACACGAACACGCTGTAAGGGGTGCTCGGGTCCTGTACGGCAAAGCCCATCCACAGCGAAGGGATCAGCAGTGACGCGGTGCTCAGGGCGGTCCAGCGACGGCCACCGAAGATCGGCACCATGAACGAATAGAAGACGCGGAACGTAGCACCGGACAACCCTGGCAACGCCGCCAGCCAGAACAACTGGTCGGTACTGAAGTTAAAGCCGATGGCGTTCAGACGCACAATCACCGTGCTCCACACCATCCACACCGCAAAGGCCAACAGCAGCGCGGGGATGGAGATCCACAGGTTGCGCGTGGCGGTTTTCTTACCGCTGCGGCCCCAGAAAGTCGGGTCTTCGGGGCGCCAGTCGTGGATGACCGGGCCTTTATCAGGCTTTTGTAGAACGGACATGGTGTTCTCCTTGCAAGGCTGGAATTCAGGAGCGAGGCAGCGACGGTTCTTTACCGAGCACCTGGCTTTTGCGTACTTCGCTGATGTACATCCAGGTCAGGGACACCCAGACCACCCCGTACAGCAGCATGAAACAGGAGGAGCGCACGCCGGTGAGGTCCACCAGGGCGCCAAACATGATCGGCAGGACAAAACCACCCAGGCCGCCGGCCAGGCCGACGATGCCGGACACCGCCCCCATGTTTTTCGGATAGTCGTTAGCGATGTACTTGAAGACCGAGGCCTTGCCGAATGCGAAGGCGATGCCCATGACGAACAGCAGCACGGTGAACAGCGCAGGGCTCAGGCCGATGTGGAAGTCCACCGGACCATTGATGGTCTGCACCTGCAGTTGGGTTTGCGGGTACGACAGCAGGAACAGGCAGATCCAGCTCACCCACAGCACCCACCAGGTCACGCTCTGCGCGCCCCACCGATCCGACATCCAGCCACCGACGGCACGCAACACGCCGCCAGGCAGGGAGAAGCAGGCGGCCAGCAGCGCCGCGCTTTGCAGGCTGAAACCGTATTCCTGCACGTAGTATTTGGTCATCCACAACGCCAGGGCGACGTAGCCACCGAAGACGATCGAGTAGTACTGGCAGTAGCGCCACACCGCCGGGTCTTTCAGCGATGCCAGTTGTTCGCGGAGGCTGGCGCCCGACGCACTGCGGTGTGCCTTGTTGTCAGCACTCAGGAACCAGAACAGCAACGCCGTGATAAACAGGATGGCGCTGAACACTTTTGGCACCAGCTGCCAACTGCCAGCGGCAATCAAGGCCGGCGCGAGGAACTTGGTCACCGCGGAACCGGCGTTACCGGCACCGAACACGCCCATGGCGAAACCCTGGCTGTCCTTGTCGAACCACTTGGCGACGTAGGCAATGCCCACCGAGAAGGAACCACCGGCCAGGCCGACGAAAAGCCCCAGCACCAGGAACTGCCAGTAGGCGGTGGCGTGACTGATCAGGTAGAGCGGGCCGACGCAGGACAGCATCAGCAGAAAGAACACGATGCGCCCGCCGAACCGGTCGGTCAGCAGGCCCAGTGGCAGACGTACGAGGGAACCGGTCAGCACCGGCGTGGCGGCCAACAGGCCAAACTGAGTTTCGTTGAGCTGGAGCAGATCCTTGATCGGCACTCCAAGCACGGCAAACATCATCCAGACCATGAAACAGACGGTGAAGGCCAGGGTACTCATACCCAACACCAAGCCTTGTTGTACACGGGGTTGGCTCACGATGTTCTCCCAGTCAGTTAGCCATGGCCGCAGACTAAAGAGCCCTACCCCGCAAAAACTTGATCTGTATCAACGTCGCCCCCTCGGCCTCAGGCCTATGCTGGCGCCATCTACCTCTTTGGAGGTAGCCAGGAAAAAGCCTAAAACCCTTTGTTTATCAGCGTTTTAACTTTTTCTGCCCAGTGTTCTGTCGACAAGGATCCGTCGACAACTCTTTAGAGGTAGCGCGTCCGGGATCGGGTGCCCACCTACCCGGGAATGCTCCATGCCTTGTTTTTTAGTGCTCTGCCAAGGTCAGCGACCATGATTCGCTGGTTACGCAGCTCCCTGCCCGCTCGCGCCGGTCTCGCGGTGATTCTGATCGCCGTTCTCGCCCTCGCCAGCTCCCTGAGCGCCGGCCTGATCGCCTGGTTCAGCCAGGGCGATGCCGCTGCCATCAATACCGCCGGCTCAGTGCGCATGGAGACTTACCACCTGAGTTGGAAACTCGCCGCCGGTGCCCCCGCCAGCGAAATCGCCGACATCACCACCAGCCTGCAACGGCGCCTCAACAGTCAGTCGCTCAAGGCCGTGCTGGAAGACGGCCCGACCACCGCGCTGCAAATCAGTTACGGACAGATCCAGCAGCAATGGAGCGAGGTGTTGCACCCTGCGCTGGCGCGTGGCGATGCCGTGGCGTTCCAGGCCGAGGCGCAACCCTTCGTCGAACGGCTGAACCAGTTCGTCAGCCTTCTGCAACGCCAGAGCGAACAGAAACAAAGTTGGCAACAGTTCATCCAGGGCATGGCGCTGTTCAGCACCATGTTCATCCTGCTGATTGGCCTGTATGAATTGCAGTACGGCGTGGTCTCTCCGCTCAGGGAGTTGGTGGATGCCACCCAGCGTTTTCGTCGCGGCGATTTCCAGGTGCGCGTCAACCACCAGTCCGATGACGAACTGGGTCAACTGGCTACCAGTTTCAACGCCATGGCCGAGACCATCGAAGAATCCCATCGCACCCTTGAGAGCCAGGTTCAGCAAAAAACCCTGAACCTGCAACAGGCCAATGCGGCGCTGGAGCTGCTGTACCAGAGCAGCCGGAACCTTGCCACGCGCCTGGCCAACGCCGAAGGCCTGGATGACCTGATCCGGCGCTTCCAGCAACGCCTGCCCGGCCTGCGCCTGTCCCTGTGCCTGCAAGGCCAGCCGCAGGCCCCTGCCCAACAGTTGATCGCACTGCACGGTGCCAACAGCCGCGAGGTCTGCGCCAGCAGCGATTGCGCGACGTGCCACCGGCATCACAACACCAGCCAGCAGACCTTCAGCATCAGTAACCAGGGCAGCCAATTAGGCGAACTCAAGGCGCACTTCATCGACGGTCACCCGACCCAGGCCTGGGAAACTCAATTGATCCAGGCCCTGGCCAACCTGATCGGCACCTCGCTGTCTCTCAAGCGCCAACGGGAGCAGGACCATCGCCTGCTGCTGCTCGAAGAGCGCACGATCATCGCTCGCGAGCTGCACGACTCCCTCGCCCAGGCGCTGTCGTACATGAAGCTGCAAGTCAGCCGCATGCAGACCCTGATGCGCCGGGGCGAACCGGTGCACACCCTGGAAAGCGTCACCTCGGAATTGCGCGAAGGCCTGAACAACGCCTATCGCCAACTGCGCGAGCTGCTCACCACATTCCGCTTGCAGATCCACGATGCCGGCCTGGTCCAGGAGCTCAAGGACGCCGCCGAGGAGTTCACCCGTCGCGGCGAGTTCAAGGTGCACCTGCACGTTGACACCCTGGCCTTCGAGCTGTCGGCCAGCGAACAGATCCACATCCTGCAAATCACCCGCGAAGCGCTCTCCAACTGCCTGCGCCACGCCCATGCACAGAACGCCTGGCTGGAGCTGCGCCAGGACGGCGAAACCGTGCGGCTCTCGGTGGAAGACGACGGACGCGGTTTCAGCGGCGACGTCGACCAGCGCGAACACCACGGCCTGAACATCATGGATGAACGCGCTCGCAGCCTGCGCGGGCAATTGCACATTTTTTCCAGGGAGCCCCAGGGCACCCTCGTCCAACTGGAGTTCCGCCCGGAATTTCTCGGACAGCACACTGAAGGTAGCGTCGCATGAACACCCAACACCGAATCCTGCTGGTCGACGATCATCCGATGATGCGTCGCGGCATCCGCCAGATGCTCGAGCTCGAAGACGACTTCATGATCGTCGGCGAAGCCAACCATGGCGAAGAAGCGCTGACCCTGATCGAGCCCTTGCAACCGGACCTGGTGCTGCTCGACAACAACATGCCGCAAATGAACGGCATCCAGACCCTGCGGCATCTGCGGGCCATGAACTACACCGGCAAGGTGCTGATGTTCACCGTCTCGGATGCCGAAGACGACATCCGCGACGCCTTGCGCCTGGATGCCGACGGCTACCTGCTCAAGGACATGGAGCCCGAACTGCTGATCCAGTACATCCGCGATGCCATGAACGGCACGCTGGTGGTCAGCCCCGGGCTGACCCGGGTCATGGCCCAGGCCCTGCGCTCGCCGCCACGCCAGGCCGTGGTGGAACTGACCGAGCGCGAACGCCAGGTGCTCAAGACCATCGCCGCGGGCCTGAGCAACAAGGTGATCGGGCACAAACTGGGGATCACCGAAGGCACGGTCAAGGTGCATGTGAAAAACCTGCTGCACAAGCTCGGTTTGCGCTCAAGGGTCGAAGCGGCCGTGTGGGCCATGGAGCACCTGCACAGTGCAGGTTGAAACGCATGCCTCCTTGGAGGTAGGCCGGCAGAGGCATAGGTCAAGCAGCCTGCGCTCTCTACTATGAGCGACAGCGGAGGTACGCCATGCTGACCCACCCATCCATTGTTTTAACGTTGCGCCGTCATCACCTGTTCAGCCAGTTGCCGGAGAAAGTCTTCGAGGAAGTCTGTGGGCTGGCCATGCTCAAGCGTTTGAGCTGCCACAGCACGCTCATGCATCAGGGCGACCCGGCCAAGCGTTTTTTCCTGCTGATCAGCGGACAAATCAAGTTGTATCGACTGACCGGTGAAGGCCAGGAAAACCTGGTGGAAATCATCCAGCCCGGCCAGACATTCGCCGAAGCCCTGCTCTTCAGCCAGGCACGCCAATACCCGGTCAGCGCCACGGCGCTCAAGGACAGCGTACTGGTGACCATCGACGGCCAGCACTATCGCAACGCCCTGGAAGATGCGCCAAAGGTTTGCCTGGCGATCCTGGCGAGCATGAGCATCCACCTGCACCTGCGTCTGCGCGACATCGACACCCTGACCATGGCCAGTGCCAGTCGGCGGGTGATCAACTTCCTGCTGCAGGAACGTCACCCCACCACCGGCCAGATCACCTTGCAGGTGTCCAAGCGACTGGTGGCGTCCAAGCTCGGGATTCAACCGGAGACGTTCTCGCGAATCCTGCACCGACTGGTGGAGTGCGAGTTGATTACGATGGAGCGGCGCAACATTCGTTTGCTGGCCGATGAAGAGGCGTTGGCGGCGTTCCAGTAGGCGAAATTGATTGCAATCAATTGTGTAACGCCTCGCACCTTGCACACTGGGACGGTCCACCACAGGAGAATTCCCATGCCCCCTTCAACGCTGCCCTTGGTTTACGCCTGCTCGGGCTGTTCCAACGTCGCGCAACTGGCCAACAACCTGGCTGTGCGCCTGGATCGCAGCGGTGTGGCAGAAATGTCCTGCATTGCGGGCATTGGCGGGCACGTGGGGTCGCTGGTCAACAAGGCACGTTCCGGACGCAGGATCTATGCCCTGGATGGTTGCCCGTTGCAATGCGTGGAGAACTGCCTGAAACAGCATGACTTGCACGCTGATGTCCATCTGATCCTGAGCCATTACGGGCTGCGCAAGCGATATGGCGAGGATTGCACCCAGGAGCAGAATGATCAGTTGTTCGAAGGGATCAGGCAGTTGATTGTCAGTGACCTGGCGCCCTGTAACCTGTAGGAGCGAGCATGCTCGCGATGGAGTCACGGCCGCCGCGGGGTGTCAGGTACCCAGCGGTATCGTTCACGACTATCGCGAGCATGCTCGCTCCTACAGGGCGGCAGGTCAGACAGTGAATTTCCCGACCAGCCCTTCCAGCTCATGCCCAAGGCGCGCCAGCTCGATGCTGGAAGCGGCGGTTTCCTCGCTGGCACCGGCCGTTTGATCGGAAATATCGCGCACGTTGATCACGCTGCGGTTGATCTCCTCGGCCACTGCGCTCTGCTGTTCCGCCGCCGTGGCGATCTGCTGGTTCATCGCCTGGATGGTCGACACCGTGCGCGTGATGCCTTCGAGCGACTCACCGGCGCGCCGAGTGAATTGCACGCTGCTTTGGCTCATGTCCAGGCTGGTGTCCATGCTCGCGGAAACGGCTTCGGTGCTGGTTTGAATGCCGACAATCAGGCTTTCGATTTCTTCGGTGGAGCGCTGGGTACGTTGGGCCAGGTTGCGCACTTCATCGGCCACTACCGCAAAGCCGCGCCCCGCCTCGCCGGCCCGTGCCGCTTCAATGGCCGCGTTCAGCGCCAGCAGGTTGGTCTGTTGTGCCACGGCCTTGATCACGTCCAGCACACCACCGATCTTGTCGCTCTGCCCTTTCAGATGAGCCACGGCCTTCGCTGAGCTGCCCACCTCTTGTGCCAGGCGCTCAATGCGCTCGATGGCATCGCCCACCACCTGCTCACCTTCATTGGCCTGCTGATCGGCAACGGTCGCAGCCCGATTCGCTTCTTCGGCGTTGCGAGCAACGTCTTGCACGGTCGCGGTCATTTCGTTCATGGCGGTGGCGACGTGGTCGGTTTCCATTTTCTGGCTGTTGACCCCGGCGCTGGTCTCTTCGGTCACCGCGGACAACTGCTCGGCGGCGCTGGCGACCTGTACCACACTGTGGCGGATGCCGCCGATCAAGTCTCGTAGCGCGAGGGTCATTTGCTGCAGGCTCGATTGCAGTTGGCCCAGTTCGTCGCGTCGGTCGACTTGCACGTCGTGGCTAAGATCGCCCTTGGACACGCGCGACATGGCTTCCAGCGTGTGACGCAGGGGGCCGACGATTTGTCGGGTGATGACCCAGGCGGTCAGGCTGCCGATCAATAACGCGACTATTCCGAGCCCGACCAACAGCGACTTGGCGGCGGTAGCATCGGCATCGCGCTTGTTGTTCTGCGCCTCGATCAATTCCTGGGAAGTGGTCAGCAGACGATCGCCCAACTGCACCAGACGGCTGTACAACGCTTTGGCGTCGGTCGCGGGCTGACTCAGTTGAGGCAAAAGTTTTGCGTACTCTTTGACCGCGTCAATTTGCTGGGCAAGTAACGCCTGATCAGCGGCCGTGCTGTAATGCCCTTTGATACTTTCCAGGTGAGTGGCCAACCGATCAAGAATCTTGTAGACGGGCTGCAAAGCTTCAACCTGAGTATTGCTGCCCGCCCGTAACCGCTCGATACGTAACTCTCGGGTGTATTCGCCGACTTTGACAATGTTCTCGATCTTTACGCCCCGCTCGGTCAGCGAGGTCAACGCATGCCAACCGGCAACGATCAACAGTAATGCCAGACCCAGTACGAGGCCAAAACCAAGTGCCAATTTGGCACCCACACGGATATTCCTGATCCATACAAACATACCCACTCCTATTAGCCATGCTTACTGATTGGAGTCGGTATCGGTTGTGCGATAGTTATCTTGAGTAGACTTTAGTCGCTGAATATTTCCGGCTGGTGTAACGCACTGTAGGAGCGAGCTTGCTCGCGATGGCGGCTCAAACACCGCAGGGCATCAGACAGCCCGCGTTATCGTTGACGACCATCGCGAGCAAGCCCGCTCCCACCGGAGAGCGCGTACCTCTGTAGGAGCGAGCACGCTCGCGATGGCGGCTCGAACACCGCGGGGTGTCAGGCTGCCAGTGTTATCGTT
>Ga0308165_1004820_pt1 | contig 12977 bp, 9 predicted proteins | sample PhyWR2_FD_201032 | JGI IMG/M metagenome (GOLD analysis project Ga0308165, IMG submission 201032) | Phyllosphere microbial communities from UC Gill Tract Community Farm, Albany, California, United States - DLSLW.R2 | ecosystem: Host-associated > Plants > Phyllosphere > Unclassified | place: USA...
TTCTCCTCTCTCTGGTTAAAAGATTACGGCGCTCTGGCTTAAAAATAAAATTGATTATATATTTATAATTAATCTTTATAAGTGGTAAGCAACCATGCACATAACATTGCGTCAGCTTGAAGTTTTTGCCGAGGTCCTGAAAAGCGGATCAACGACTCAGGCCTCTGTGCGCCTGGCATTGTCACAGTCTGCAGTCAGCGCGGCACTCACCGATCTTGAGGGCCAGCTTCGCGTCCAGCTTTTTGACCGGGTAGGCAAACGCCTGGTGGTAAATGAACATGGGCGCTTGCTGTACCCGCGTGCGCTGGCGTTGCTGGAGCAGGCGGTTGAAATCGAGCAGTTATTTCGCGAGGAGAATGGCGCCATCCGTGTGTTCGCCAGCAGCACCATCGGGAACTATATTCTCCCGGAGGTAATCGCCCGCTACCGTCGCGATTTCCCGACGCTGCCGCTGGAGATGAGCGTCGGCAATAGCCAGGATGTGATTAACGCTATTATCGATTTTCGCGTGGATATCGGGCTTATCGAAGGGCCGTGTCATAACGTCGATATTATTGCCGAGCCGTGGCTGGAAGATGAACTGGTGGTCTTTGCTTCTCCGGCTTCAGCATTGTTGCACGGCGACGTCACGCTGGAACGCCTGGCGCAGGCCCCGTGGATTTTACGTGAACACGGTTCCGGCACGCGTGAAATCGTCGATTATCTGCTGCTTTCCCATTTGCCGCAGTTTCATCTGGGGATGGAATTAGGGAACTCCGAAGCCATTAAACATGCCGTGCGTCACGGCCTGGGAATCAGCTGTTTGTCGCGTCGGGTGATTGCCGAACAGCTTGAGAGCGGCTCGCTGGTGGAAATCCCCGTCCCGTTGCCCAAGCTGGTGCGCACGCTGTGGTGTATTCATCATCGGCAGAAACACCTCTCCAGTTCTCTTCAGCGTTTTCTGCGTTACTGCAACAACTAGCCTTCTCTTCCTCGCGCGGGGGAGGGGAGGTCGCTCAGCTTTACTTATAATCCTCGGCCAGTCATGAAGCTCTCTTATAACTGCGCATTTCTGCCAGAAGGAACGCGGATCGTCTGCTACAATCGCGCCTCATTTTTAAAATGGACAGCATTTTCACATGGTTTCAGAAAATAAAACCACAGAAGCGCCCGCGCTACGTCGCGAACTCAAGGCGCGTCACCTGACAATGATCGCCATTGGCGGATCCATTGGGACAGGTCTTTTTGTTGCATCCGGTGCAACCATTTCAGCGGCAGGTCCTGGCGGCGCGCTGTTTTCGTATATGTTGATTGGCCTGATGGTGTATTTCCTGATGACCAGCCTGGGCGAACTAGCGGCATACATGCCGGTTTCCGGCTCCTTTTCGACTTACGGTCAAAAATACGTTGAAGAAGGCTTTGGCTTCGCGCTGGGCTGGAACTACTGGTACAACTGGGCGGTAACTATCGCTGTTGACCTCGTGGCCGCGCAGCTGGTGATGAACTGGTGGTTCCCGGACACGCCGGGCTGGATCTGGAGCGCCATTTTCCTGGCGGTGATTTTCCTGCTGAACTACATCTCCGTACGTGGTTTTGGTGAGGCAGAATACTGGTTCTCCCTGATCAAAGTGACGACCGTGATTATCTTCATCATTGTCGGCGTGGCGATGATTGTGGGCATCTTTAAAGGCGCTGAACCGGCGGGCTGGAGCAACTGGGAAATTGGCGAGGCGCCGTTTGCCGGGGGATTTGCGGCCATGATTGGCGTAGCGATGATTGTTGGTTTCTCCTTCCAGGGAACGGAACTGATTGGTATTGCTGCCGGTGAATCGGAAGATCCGGAGAAGAACATTCCGCGCGCAGTGCGTCAGGTGTTCTGGCGTATTCTGCTGTTCTACGTGTTCGCCATTCTGATTATCAGCCTGATCATTCCTTACACCGACCCGAGCCTGCTGCGTAACGATGTGAAAGATATCAGCGTCAGCCCGTTCACGCTGGTCTTCCAGCATGCTGGTCTGCTTTCAGCGGCGGCGGTGATGAACGCGGTTATTCTGACGGCGGTGCTTTCTGCGGGTAACTCCGGCATGTACGCCTCAACGCGTATGTTGTACACCCTGGCGTGCGACGGTAAAGCGCCACGCATTTTCGCCAAACTGTCACGCGGCGGTGTTCCGCGCAATGCGCTGTATGCCACAACGGTGGTCGCGGGGCTGTGCTTCCTGACCTCTATGTTTGGTAATCAGACGGTCTATCTGTGGTTGCTTAATACCTCCGGTATGACGGGCTTTATTGCCTGGCTGGGAATTGCCATCAGTCACTATCGTTTCCGTCGCGGTTACGTTATGCAAGGGCATGATATTAACGACCTGCCATACCGCTCAGGATTCTTCCCGATTGGGCCGATCTTCGCATTCATTCTGTGCCTGATCATCACGCTCGGTCAGAACTACGAAGCCTTCCTGTCAGACACCATTGACTGGGGTGGCGTGATGGCGACGTATATCGGGATTCCGCTGTTCCTGATTATCTGGTTTGGCTACAAACTGACAAAAGGCACGCGCTTCATCAGCTACAGTGAAATGGACTTCCCTGGACGATTCAAAAAATAATCGCTTTTCCTCTCTTTCAAACCCGCTCACATGAGCGGGTTTTTTTATGTCCACAGTATGGAGAAAAGACATAATTGTTAACAATTTAATTGATAATAGTTATCGTTTGCTTTATCGTTACGGCGATTTTCAACAGGATGAAAGCGTCAGCGTGGCGGTCTGTTTTTGACGATGACGTGACGGCCACACCTGCACATAAACACCCATCCGACCGGCCAAAGAAGCAGGCGGAGCGCAAGGCATTGTGAGCAATAAAGTTTTGATATTGTTGTGTTTACCTCATGGAGAAAATGGAATGTTTAGGTTGAATCCCTTCGTAAGGGGAGGACTTTGTGCGTCCGCACTGTCCTTTGCCCTGCCTGTTATTGCTGCGGAATCTGGCGACACGATGGTTGTCACTGCATCGGCCACCGAACAAAACCTCAAAGATGCGCCTGCCAGTATTAGCGTCATCACTCAGCAGGATCTGCAACGTAAGCCGGTCAACAACCTGAAAGATGTCCTGCGGGAAGTGCCAGGCGTGCAATTAACCAGCGAAGGGGATAACCGTAAAGGCGTGAGCATCCGAGGACTGGACAGCAGCTATACGCTGATTCTGGTTGACGGCAAGCGCGTCAGCTCGCGCAATGCCGTATTCCGTCATAACGATTTCGATCTCAACTGGATCCCGGTTGACGCCATTGAGCGTATCGAAGTGGTGCGCGGGCCAATGTCATCGCTGTATGGTTCCGATGCGCTGGGCGGGGTGGTGAACATCATCACCAAAAAAATTGGTCAAAAATGGACCGGTACGCTGACGGCGGACACCACCATCCAGCACCACCGCGATCGTGGCGATACCTATAACGGCCAGTTTTACACCAGCGGTCCGCTGGTGGACGGCGTTCTGGGGCTGAAAGCCTTCGGAAGCCTCTCTAAGCGTGAAAAAGACGATCAGCAAAAATCCTCCACGACAGCGACCGGCGAAACGCCGCGCATTGAAGGCTTTACCAGCCGCAGTGGTAATGTGGAACTCGCCTGGACGCCAGACGAAAATCATGATTTTACCGCGGGGTACGGTTACGACCGTCAGGATCGCGACTCCGACTCGCTCAACAAGAACCGCCTGGATCGCCAGAACTATTCTCTGAGCCACAATGGCCGCTGGGATATGGGCAACAGCGAACTGAAAGTTTACGGTGAAAAAGTCGATAACAAAAATCCGGGAAACAGCAGCCCGATCACCTCGGAAAGCACTGCCGTGGACGGGAAATACGTGCTGCCGCTGGGTGAAATCAGTCAGCTGCTGACTCTGGGTGGCGAATGGCGTCACGATAAGCTGAAAGATCCGGTCAACCTGACGGGCGGTACCAGCAATAACACCTCGGCCAGCCAGTACGCGCTCTTTATCGAAGATGAATGGCGTATCTTCGAGCCGCTGGCGCTGACCACCGGCGTGCGTATGGATGACCATGAAACCTATGGCGATCACTGGAGCCCGCGTGCGTATCTGGTGTATAACGCGACCGACACGATGACGGTGAAAGGTGGCTGGGCCACGGCCTTTAAAGCGCCATCGCTGCTGCAGCTTAGCCCTGACTGGACCACCGGTTCTTGCCGCGGCGCATGCGAAATTGTGGGGAGCCCGGATCTGAAACCGGAAACCAGCGAAAGCTTCGAACTCGGCCTTTATTACGCCGGGGAAGAGGGCTGGTTAGAAGGCGTTCAGGCCAGCATCACCACCTTCCAGAATAACGTGGATGATCGCATTAGCATCACCCGTACCGCCAACGTTAACGATGCGCAAAGTTACCCGAATTATGTCGGGTTGAACGGCGACGGCGAACCGATTTTCCGCTATTACAACGTCAACAAAGCGCGTATTCGTGGCGTCGAAACGGAACTGAAATTCCCGCTGGCAGAAGACTGGAAAATGACGCTGAACTACACCTATAACGATGGGCGTGATATTAGCAACGGCGGTAATAAGCCGCTGTCCGAACTGCCGTTCCATACGGCTAACGGTACGGTTGACTGGCAGGCGACCCAGGCATGGTCATTCTACGTGCAGGGTAACTACACGGGTGAGAAGCGCGCCGTTGCCGATGGTGATACAACGCCTGGCGGCTATGTCGTCTGGAATACGGGCGGAGCGTGGCAGGCAACGAAAAACGTTAAGCTGCGTGCCGGCGTGCAAAACCTGCTGGATAAAGATCTCAGCCGTGACGATTACAGCTATACGGAAGATGGCCGTCGTTACTTTATGGCCGTAGATTATCAGTTCTGATGTATGAAATGCCCGGTGAGCGAAAGGCTACCGGGCATAATGCTCGGGCTTACTTGAACAAATGCTCCGCATGGAAGCGGAGATGATCTTCAATATACGATGCGATGAAATAGTAGCTGTGATCGTGACCCGTCTGAATGCGTAACGTCAGCGGCCAGGCTTTCTGGCGCGCCACTTCTGCAAGGACAGCTGGCTGGAGCTGGTTGGCGAGGAACTGATCCGCATCGCCCTGATCGATAAGCGTAGGGATGGCGTCTCCCGGCTGGCTCGCCTGCATTAGTGCGCAACTGTCCCACTCCTGCCATTTATCCGCATCCTCACCCAGATAGTGTGAAAACGCTTTTTGTCCCCACGGTACCTGCGTGGGATTCACGATCGGGGCAAACGCCGAGACGCTGGTGAACGTGCCAGGATTTTTGAGCGCCATAATGAGCGCACCGTGTCCGCCCATCGAATGCCCGCTGATCGCGCACCGGTCACCGACATCAAATTCCGCTGCAATCAGCGTAGGCAGTTCATCACGAATGTAATCATACATCCGGTAATGGCTTGCCCACGGCTGCTGCGAGGCGTTCAGATAAAATCCTGCGCCTTTACCTAAGTCGTAACCCGCATCATCGGCGACATCATCGCCACGGGGACTGGTGTCCGGCATAACAAGAGCAATGCCCAGCTCGGCGGCAACACGCTGCGCGCCTGCTTTTGTGGTGAAGTTTTCATCGTTGCAGGTCAAGCCAGAAAGCCAGTACAGCACCGGCGGTTTTGCCTTCCCGTTGGTCGGCGGTAAAAAAATACTGAACGTCATCGCGCAATTCAGTGCTGTGGAGTCGTGCCGCCAGCGCTGCTGCCGACCTTCAAAACAACGGTGCTCTTCGAGCAGTTCCATGCAAGGCTCCTTAATGCTTACAGATATTCATTAAACCCATAATACATATTATTCATTCACCTGTGAGCAACTTTCACTTCCGCTGTTACCCGATATACTGCATCATAAATTTACTTAAATTTAACATTTGGAGCGATCATGGCGCTGCGTATCGCGCTCAGTGGATTTGTGGTGCTTGTCGTCGCGATGGGAATAGGGCGTTTTGCCTTTACGCCCCAGGTTCCGCTGATGATCGCGGCTGGACAGCTTACGCTGACCAGCGCCGGATTAGTGGCAGCCATGAATTATCTTGGCTACCTGGTCGGTGCATGGGATGCCATGCGTGCGCATCGTTTTGTCGAAGGGCGCTTATATCTGGGGATTGTAGGCGCCGTGGCGCTGACGCTGCTCTCCGCTGTGGCGGATAACGGCATCGTTCATGGAATGATACGCTTTGTGATCGGCTGCATGAGCGGCTGGTCCATGGTGCTGATCGCCGCGTGGACCAATGAACGGCTGGCGCATTCCGGCAAGCCTGGTCTGAGCGCGGCAGTGTTTGCGGGTCCAGGGGCGGGCATTGCGCTCAGCGGCCTGCTGGCCGTCTACATTCAGGCGCGATCGCTTTCGGCGGGTGCAGCCTGGCAAATTTATGGCGTACTGGCGCTGATTTTAATTGTGCTGGTGGCGCGCTATTTACCGCGTGGCGGACAGCTGCACCGCCCTGGTACCGCACCCGATCCGCTGGTACTGACACCCGATTTGCGTCGCCTGGTCTGGAGCTATAGCCTGGCCGGGTTTGGATATATTCTTCCGGCGACATTTTTGTCGCAGATGGCCGCTTTGCGTTTTCCGGGAAGCCTGTTTGCACAGTTTGTCTGGCCGATTTTTGGCGCAGCGGCAGTGGCGGGGATCGCGTTGGGTATCGCACTGCGCCATGTCTCGACGTCGAATCGACGTTTATCCATTGTGCTGTGGTTGCAGGGATTGGGCGTTTTTGCCGCCTGGTTAATGCCGGGGATCGCGGGTCTGGTGACCGGTGCGTTGCTGGTCGGAGGCGGATTTCTTTGCGCCGTTCAACTCTCGCTGCTGTGTGGCCGCGAGCTGGCACCCGAGCATACCCGTTACATGGCGGGACTCTTGACCACGGGATACGCGATAGGCCAGCTGGTGGGCCCGGTGACATCCGCGATTTCCACCTGGCTGACTCACCAACTTGAGCCTGCGCTGGGTCTGGCGGGTATCGCCCTGTTTGTTGGCGGAGCACTGGTCTGGAACCGTCAGGCTGAAAGGCAACAGCAATCGCAATAATTATCGCTGTGAATACTGGATTATGTGCGTCACCTCACGCACAATGAGCGAACACTTTTGCCTCTATGAGGGTAAAAGGCAGCCACACCTGCAGGAGAAAAATAATGCCATCACTCAGTAAAGAAGCCGCTCTCGTCCACGAAGCGCTGGTTGCGCGTGGTCTTGAAACCCCGCTGCGTCCACCGGTCAACGAACTGGACAATGAAACACGCAAACGTCTTATTGCCGGTCACATGACCGAGATTATGCAGTTGCTGAATCTCGACCTGAGCGACGACAGCCTGATGGAGACGCCGCAACGCATCGCAAAAATGTATGTCGACGAGATTTTCTCCGGCCTGGATTATGCTAATTTCCCAAAAATCACCGTCATCGAAAATAAAATGAAAGTCGATGAAATGGTGACCGTGCGCGAAATTACGTTGACGAGTACCTGCGAACACCACTTTGTTACTATCGATGGCAAAGCGACCGTGGCGTATATCCCTAAAGATACGGTGATTGGCCTGTCTAAAATTAACCGCATTGTGCAGTTCTTTGCCCAGCGTCCGCAGGTTCAGGAACGTTTGACCCAGCAAATTCTGACTGCGCTTCAAACGCTGTTGGGGACCAACAATGTGGCTGTATCCATTGATGCCGTGCATTATTGCGTGAAAGCGCGCGGCGTACGTGATGCTACCAGTGCAACGACCACGACCTCCCTTGGCGGTCTGTTTAAGTCGAGCCAGAATACCCGTCAGGAATTTCTGCGCGCAGTGCGTCACCACAACTGATCGGAAGGCAGGATAAATGGAGCGTAATGTCACGCTGGATTTTGTACGTGGCGTTGCCATCCTCGGTATACTGCTGCTCAACATTAGCGCCTTTGGTCTGCCAAAGGCGGCTTATCTCAATCCTGCCTGGTATGGCGAAATCACCCGCCGCGACGCCTGGACCTGGGCGATTTTAGATCTGTTTGCGCAGGTCAAATTCCTCACGCTCTTTGCGTTACTTTTTGGTGCGGGTCTCCAGATTTTGCTCAAGCGCGGCAAGCGCTGGATGCAGTCCCGCCTCACGCTGCTGGTCATCCTCGGGTTTATTCACGGTCTGTTTTTGTGGGATGGCGACATTCTTCTGGCCTATGGTTTAGTCGGGCTGATTTGCTGGCGCATGATCCGCGACGCGCAGGATGCCAAAAGCCTGTTTAACACCGGCGTGATGCTGTACGTCATTGGCATTGGGGTCCTGCTGCTGCTGGGGATGATTTCGGGCGGCACCACCAATCGTTCGTGGATCCCTGGCGCGGCATCGCTCCAGTATGAGCAATACTGGAAGCTGAAAGGCGACGTCGAAGCGATCAGCAATCGGGCGGATATGCTCGGAGACAATCTGCTCGCATTAGGGGCGCAATACGGCTGGCAGCTGGCGGGGATGATGCTGATCGGTGCCGCGCTGATGCGCACCGGCTGGCTAAAAGGGGCGTTTAGCCTCAGGCATTATCGCCTCACGGGAGCCGGACTGGTTCTGCTGGGCATGGCGATCAACCTGCCTGCGGTGAGTGCGCAATGGATGTTGGGCTGGGACTATCGCTGGTGTGCTTTTCTGTTGCAGGCTCCGCGAGAGCTAAGCGCGCCGTTCCAGACCATCGGCTATGCGTCGCTTATTTTCGGGTTCTGGCCGCAAATTGCACGTTTCAGATTAGCCGCTGCCGTCGCGTGCGTTGGACGCATGGCTCTCAGTAATTACCTGCTGCAAACCGTAATCTGCACGACGCTTTTCTATCGATTAGGCCTGTTTATGAAATTCGACAGGTTCCAGCTCATGGCATTTGTGATCCCCGTTTGGATGATCAACATGCTCTTTTCCGTTATCTGGTTGCGCTATTTCCGTCAGGGCCCGGTGGAATGGGTATGGCGTCAATTAACCGCACTTGCTTCGGGTGTTTCATTGGATAATACATCCAGATAACGATCTGGATCACAATCATTAACAAAACGGATGTAACCGTTTTCATCTGTGTGAGCTTCTTCACGTAGTCCCTTCTCCGTCGCTGCCAAAATAGCCTCCTTGCTAAACACAGGGGGTGTCTGTGAGTTGCTGCAATCCTACAAAGTGTGGTGAATATGATCACCATTCGTGACGTGGCCCGCATCGCGGGTGTTTCTGTTGCTACCGTTTCTCGCGTCCTGAACAACAGCGCGCTGGTGAGTCCTGAAACACGTGAAAGCGTGATGAAAGCGGTCACGCAGCTGGGCTATCGCCCAAATGCTAACGCTCAGGCGCTCGCCACTCAGGTGAGTGACACCATCGGCGTTGTGGTGATGGACGTGTCAGATGCATTCTTTGGCGCGCTGGTGAAAGCCGTGGACGTCGTTGCCCAGCAGCACAATAAATACGTGCTGATCGGCAACAGCTATCATGAAGCTGAAAAAGAGCGTCATGCCATTGAAGTGCTGATACGTCAGCGATGTAACGCCCTGATTGTTCACTCAAAAGCGTTGAGCGATGAGGAGCTGGCAGGTTTCATGGATCACATTGATGGGATGGTTCTGATTAACCGCGTTGTGCCGGGCTACGCCCACCGCTGCGTGGCGCTGGATAATGTCAGCGGCGCCATGATGGCCACGCGAATGCTGATCAATAACGGCCACCAGCGCATCGGTTATCTGGCCTCAAGCCATCACATTGAAGATGACGACATGCGGCGTGAGGGCTGGCAGAACGCGATGAAAGAAGCGGGGATTATGCCTGTCGATAGCTGGATAGGCACCGGAGCACCGGATATGCAGGGTGGGGAGGCCGCCATGGTCGAACTGCTCGGACGCAATTTGCAGCTCACGGCGGTATTTGCCTACAACGACAGCATGGCCGCCGGGGCGCTTACCGCGCTAAAAGACAACGGAATTGCGGTGCCACAGCATTTGTCATTGATTGGTTTCGATGATATCCCGATTGCGCGGTACACAGACCCTCAGCTAACCACGGTGCGTTACCCTATTGCGTCGATGGCGCGTCTTGCCACTGAGTTGGCGTTACAGGGCGCCGCAGGGCAGCTTGATTCGAGCGCAACACACTGTTTCATGCCAACTTTAGTGCGTCGTCATTCTGTTGCTATTCGGCAAATTGTGGCTCCGATCACTAACTGATAACGATGAGTGATGTAACCGTTTTCAATCTGTGAGTAAATTCACAGTATCTTAACAAGGCGCTGACTATGATGTCAGCGTTTTAGGAACTGAAACGCTATGTAACGGTGATTAATCACTTTTACTATAGCCAAAGTGCCGCAAACAACCATAAAGCGCATTTCTGGAGCGTTACCGAACACGGAAGAGAGAAATTTTATAAGTGAACTTCGGCGGTCAGTAACGTTTTATTAACACCCGCCTGCCGATCGTTATTCACAAGAAGAATTACCCTGCATAAAAAAAACCGGAGATACCATGAATAAGAAGGTTTTGACTCTGTCTGCCGTTATGGCAAGCATGCTTTTTGGCGCAGCAGCGCACGCTGCGGATACCCGTATTGGCGTGACAATCTATAAATACGACGACAACTTCATGTCTGTTGTGCGTAAAGCAATTGAAAAAGATGCTAAAGCAGCGCCAGACGTCCAGCTGCTGATGAACGACTCCCAGAACGACCAGTCCAAACAGAACGACCAGATCGACGTTCTGCTGGCAAAAGGCGTTAAAGCCCTGGCAATCAACCTGGTTGACCCGGCTGCGGCAGGTACGGTTATCGAGAAAGCGCGCGGGCAGAATGTGCCAATCGTCTTCTTTAACAAAGAACCTTCCCGCAAAGCGCTGGACAGCTACGACAAAGCCTTCTACGTGGGTACTGACTCCAAAGAGTCCGGTATTATTCAGGGCGATCTGATCGCTAAACATTGGGCAGCAAACCCGAACTGGGATCTGAATAAAGATGGTCAGATTCAGTTTGTTCTGCTGAAAGGCGAGCCGGGTCACCCGGATGCTGAAGCGCGTACCACTTACGTTATCAAAGAGCTGAACGACAAAGGGCTGAAAACGCAGCAGCTGGCGCTTGATACCGCGATGTGGGATACCGCAATGGCAAAAGACAAGATGGACGCATGGCTGTCTGGTCCGAATGCTAACAAAATCGAAGTGGTTATCGCGAACAACGATGCGATGGCAATGGGTGCGGTTGAAGCGCTGAAAGCGCACAACAAATCATCTATTCCAGTCTTCGGTGTGGATGCATTGCCAGAAGCGCTGGCGCTGGTGAAATCGGGCGCAATGGCCGGTACCGTTCTGAACGATGCTAACAACCAGGCGAAAGCCACCTTCGACCTGGCGAAAAACCTGGCCGCGGGCAAAGGTGCTGCAGATGGCACTACCTGGAAAATCGAGAACAAAATTGTACGTATCCCATACGTGGGCGTAGATCAGTCGAACCTGGCTGAGTTTGTCGGTAAATAAGTTATTTGATTGCATGTTCTCACAGGGCGCAATTCGTTGCGCCCTTTTATAACGCGATATGCGAGGCCGTCAAGGTATAATTATGGTCAGCACAACTACTCAGTCGTCACGCGAATTCTTGTTAGAAATGAGCGGTATTAACAAGTCATTCCCGGGCGTTAAGGCTCTCGATAATGTTAATTTAAAAGTGCGTCCTCACTCTATTCACGCGTTGATGGGAGAGAACGGTGCAGGTAAATCAACATTATTAAAATGCCTTTTTGGAATCTATCAAAAAGATTCTGGTAGCATCCTTTTTCAGGGGAAAGAGATCGATTTCCATTCAGCCAAAGAAGCGCTGGAAAATGGTATCTCGATGGTTCACCAGGAGTTAAACCTGGTGCTTCAACGTTCTGTTATGGACAATATGTGGTTGGGTCGTTATCCGACCAAAGGCGTATTTGTCGATCAGGACAAAATGTACCGTGATACAAAAGCTATTTTCGATGAACTGGATATTGAGATTGACCCGCGCGCACGCGTAGGGACATTATCCGTTTCGCAGATGCAGATGATCGAAATTGCAAAAGCTTTCTCCTATGATGCGAAAATTGTCATCATGGATGAGCCAACATCTTCATTAACGGAAAAAGAGGTGAATCACCTTTTCACTATTATCCGTAAATTGAAAGATCGCGGCTGCGGTATTGTGTATATCTCGCATAAAATGGAAGAGATTTTCCAGCTTTGCGATGAAATCACTATTCTGCGTGATGGTCAGTGGATCGCCACCCAGCCTCTCGAAGGGCTGGACATGGACAAAATCATCGCCATGATGGTTGGGCGTTCTTTGAACCAGCGCTTCCCGGACAAACAGAACACGCCAGGCGAAGTGATTCTTGAGGTGCGCAACCTCACGTCGCTGCGTCAGCCTTCCATCCGCGATGTCTCTTTCGATCTGCACAAAGGCGAAATTCTGGGTATTGCCGGGCTGGTCGGTGCAAAGCGTACTGATATTGTGGAAACTCTGTTTGGTATCCGTGAGAAAGCCGATGGCACCATCACGCTGCACGGTAAAAAAATTAATAACCATAATGCCAACGAAGCCATTAATCATGGTTTTGCACTGGTGACTGAAGAGCGTCGCTCGACGGGTATTTACGCGTATCTCGATATTAACTTTAACTCGTTAATTTCGAATATTCGTAACTATAAGAATAAAGTCGGCCTGCTGGATACTTCCCGAATGAAAAGCGATACCCAATGGGTTATCGATTCAATGCGTGTGAAGACCCCAGGACATCAGACGCAAATTGGTTCGCTTTCCGGCGGTAACCAACAGAAAGTCATTATCGGTCGCTGGTTATTAACCCAACCAGAAATTTTAATGCTGGATGAACCGACGCGCGGTATTGACGTAGGGGCCAAATTTGAAATTTATCAGCTGATTGCTGAGCTGGCCAAAAAGAATAAAGGGATCATTATTATATCTTCCGAAATGCCGGAATTGTTAGGGATCACAGATCGTATTCTGGTTATGAGCAATGGTC
>Ga0308165_1004821_pt1 | contig 12977 bp, 8 predicted proteins | sample PhyWR2_FD_201032 | JGI IMG/M metagenome (GOLD analysis project Ga0308165, IMG submission 201032) | Phyllosphere microbial communities from UC Gill Tract Community Farm, Albany, California, United States - DLSLW.R2 | ecosystem: Host-associated > Plants > Phyllosphere > Unclassified | place: USA...
CAAGTGGGGGCTCCGCGCGATCTGAAGCCGGTCGCCCTGACGGAAGTCGGACCAGACTGGTATGCGAAACCGGCCGACCAGACCGCTTTCGGTACGGGCCGCACCGTTACCGTAGCGGCGGACGGCCTTGCCACTGCCGCCGCACAGGCCGCCCCGGGTGACGTGTTGCGGCTCAAGGCGGGGAATTACACGGTCAACGCCCCCTTGCGCATCGCCGTACCGCTGACGATCACCGGCCCGGCAGGTGCCCAGATCGTCTTTTCATCGCCCACCCTTTTCGCACTGGCGGAAGGCGGACGGTTGCGCCTGGAAGGGCTGACCATCCGGGGAAACAAGGCGCCGCGCCAACCCGGCAACGCCGCCGTGCGCGCCGCGCAGGTATCCACCATCGCCAACTACGCGGTGGAAATGGACGGCACCGCCTTCGCAGGCATGGACGCAGCGCCCGGCTTCGACCTGATCGCCACCGCCCCCGCCACTTTCGCCGACCACATCGACCTCAAAGGCATCACCGTGACCGGCCTTTCCGGCAAGGTCCTTGCCGCCAGCGCCGAAACCGGCGGCAAGGGGCTCTATGCCGCCGAGCATATCCGCATCGTCAATTCTCACTTCGAGCGCATCGGCGCCCTGGCCGATATCCTGCGCGGCGGGACCGACGAAAGCACCTTCGGCCCGGAAGTGACGATCACCGGCAATACTGTCGCGCAAAGTGGCCCCGTGCTGCTGACCCTGTCGGGCGTGCAGTCCACCCTGATCGAAGGCAATACCTTCCGCCGGGGCGGCGCCATCACTCTGGCGCATAGCGTGGGATCACCGGACACCCGCGTCCTGAGCAACCGACTGGTCGAAACTCCGGAGCCGCTCATCAAGAAACTCTACCCGCAAGGCACCCCGAAAATTCAGGTGTCGGACAACACCCGCAGCGGAGACGCCTCATGATTGCCCGCCCTTTCCTCATCGGCGTGGCTGCCATCGCCATGTCGCCGCTCACGCTCCCCATGACCGCGCAGGCCGCACCGGACGATGCTCATCCTGTACTGATGGATGCGGCCAGCCTTTCCGGTATCGGCGCGAAGGCCCAAACCTATCCGCTGTTCGGCGAAGAACTCGCCCGGGTGCGCAAGAACGTCGATGCCGCAATGAAGGCCGGCATCAGCGTGCCCGTGCCCAAGGATGCCGGCGGCGGCGCGAGCCATGAACAGCACAAGCGCAACTACACGGCGCTTTACGGCGCCGGCCAGCTCTACCGCATGACGGGAGAGCGCCGCTACGCCGACTTCGCGCGCGACATGCTGCTGGCCTACGCCAAGCTGTACCCCACGCTTGGCCCGCATCCGGCGGCGTCAAACCAGGCAGCCGGGCGCCTGTTCTGGCAAAGCCTCAACGACAGCGTCTGGCTGGTTTACGGTATCCAGGGCTACGATGCGGTGCGCGATGCGCTGACCCCGCAGGAACGCCAGACGATCGACGACAACGTCTTTCGCAAGATGGCGCAGTTCCTCTCCACCGGATCGCCCAAGGTCTTCGACCGCATCCACAACCACGCGACATGGGCCAATGCCGGGGTGGGCATGACCGGCTACGTCCTGCGCGATCCCGACCTGGTTGAGAAGGCGCTCAAGGGCCTCGACAAGAGCGGCAAGTCCGGGTTCTTGCGCCAGCTGGACCTGCTGTTCTCGCCCGACGGTTACTATGCGGAAGGGCCGTATTATCAGCGCTACGCCCTCCAGCCCTTCGTCATTTTCGCAGCCGCCATCGAGGCTAACGAGCCGCAGCGGCGCATCTTCGCCTACCGCGACGGTATCGTGCCCAAGGCCATCCGCACCACGATCCAGCTGACCTACGACGGCTATTTCTTCCCCCTCAACGATGCCATGCCGGACAAGAGCCTGCGCACCGAGGAACTCTATCAGGCCGTCGCCATCGGCTACGGCGTGACCCACGATCCCGCGCTACTTTCCATCGCGCAGTGGCAGAAACGCACGGTTCTGACGCCGCAGGGCCTTGAAGTCGCGCGCGATGTCGCTGCAGGCAAGGCCAAGCCCTTCCCCTTCGCCTCGATGCTGCTGCGCGACGGGCCGGACGGCGACAAGGGCGGCCTTGCCATCCTGCGCGCCGGGCCGGGCGACAAGGATCAGGTGCTGGTCGCCAAGAATACCGCGCAAGGCATGGGCCACGGCCATTTCGACAAGCTGAACTGGCTGCTCTACGACAACGGTCAGGCCATCGTGACCGACTATGGCGCCGCGCGTTTCCTCAATATCGAGGCCAAGGACGGCGGCCGCTACCTCCCTGAAAACGAAAGCTGGGCCAAGCAGACCGTTGCCCACAACACGCTGGTCGTGAACGAGGCCAGCCACTTCGGCGGCGACGCCAAGCTGGCCGACACCCTCGCCCCGCGCCAGCTCTATTTCTCGGGCGAAGGCCCTACCCGCGGCTCCATCGCGGAGATGGACGGCGCCTATCCCGGCGTCACCTTCCGCCGCGCGCTGGTGCAGCTTGATATCAAGGGCCTGAAAAGCCCGCTGGTGGTCGATCTGCTCAAGGTGAAGGGCGGCAAGCCCGCGCGCTACGACCTGCCGCTGCACTTCGCGGGGCACATCATCGACACCGGATTCCCCCTGCAATCGAACGTGACGACGCGCCCCGTGCTGGGCAAGACGGACGGTTATCAGCACCTCTGGGTAGATGCCACCGGCAAGCCCGGCGCGGACAATGGCGTCCTCACCTGGATCGAGGACGGCCGCTTCTACAGCTACCGTGTCGCCACCCCCGGCGTCACCATGATCCTAGGCGAAAGCGGCGCCAACGATCCGCGTTTCAACCTGCGGCGCGAACCTTTCGTGATGCAGCGGCTGGACGGGGCCACCGATGCCGCCTTCGTCAGTCTGCTGGAACCGCACGGCCGCTACGACGCCTCGGCCGAGACCACCACCGGCAGCGAAAGCGCAGTACGCGGCTTCACCCATGCGCGCCAAGGCGACGTCGACGTCGTCACTTTGACCCTGCGTGACGGGCGCCGCGTGGTTCTGGGGCTGGCCGACGATATCGACCCCGCCCGCAGCCATTCGGTGCAGGTCGGCGGGAAGGCGCAAAGCTGGAAAGGCCCGCTCGGCCGCTTCGATGTGGAGAAGGCCAAGTGAAGAACATGCGCTGGTTGGTCATCACCCTGATCGGGCTGGCCACCGTCATCAACTACATCGACCGCAACGCGCTGGCCGTTATGTGGCCCGCCGTCTCCAAGGAGATCGGCGCGGACAAGTCCGACTATGCCCTGCTGGTGACGATCTTCATGATCGCTTACGCCTTCGGGCAATCGGTGTTCGGCAAGATCTTCGACGTGATCGGCACCCGCATGGGCTTTGCCGTGTCGATCCTGTTCTGGTCGCTCTCTATCGGGCTGCATTCGGTGGTCCGCTCGCTGGGCCTGCTGTCGCTGCTGCGCGTGACGCTGGGCGTCAGCGAGGCGGGCAACTGGCCCGGCGCGGCCAAGGCCAATGCGCTGTGGTTCCCGCAAAAGGAGCGTGCGCTGGCGCAGGGCATCTTCAATGCCGGCGCTTCGCTGGGCGCGATCGTCTCCGCGCCGCTGGTGGCGCTGCTGTTCACCGGCTTCGGATGGCGCACCACGTTCCTGCTGATAGGCGTGCTGGGCTTCCTCTGGCTGCTGCCCTGGCTGTTCTTCTACCGCGCCGACCCGGACGGCCACCCCTGGCTGACCCAGGCCGAGCGCGATCATATCATGGGCACCGCCGAAAATAGCGCAGCCCCCAAAGCCCCCGCCTACGCCCCCGGCTGGACCGAGATGCTGCGCCACCGCGAAAGCTGGGCGATCATCCTCAGCCGCTTCTTTCTCGATCCGGTGTGGTGGCTGTTCGTCTCGTGGCTGCCGATCTATCTCGCCGAAACCTTCGGCTTCGACGTCCAGCAGATCGGCATGTTCGCCTGGGTTCCCTTCGTGGGCGCGATGGCGGGCAGCCTGACCGGCGGCTGGCTTTCGGGCATGCTTATCGCCCGCGGACGCACCGTAAACTTCGCCCGCAAGACCGCGATCACGCTGGGCTGCATCATCATGTTGCCCCCGCTGCTGCTGACCATGCATGCCGCAACGCCGCTCTATGCCGTGCTGCTGATCGCGGTGATCCTGTTCGGTTTCCAGATGGCCATCAACAACATCCAGACCCTGCCGGCCGACTATTTCGGCGGCGGCACGGTCGGCTCGCTGGCGGGCCTTGGCGGCACGGCGGCAGTGGCCGGCACCCTCGTCACCACCTGGCTGGTGCCGTCGATGACGCAGGAAAGCTACGCCCCGATCTTCGCACTGGCCGCCGCGCTGGTGCCGGTATCGCTCCTTTGCGTCTGGCTGCTTGGCGGCCGGATCGCCCCTCTCACCTCCCCCTCCCATCTCAATAACGAGGCCTAACATCATGCGTTTCAAGGACAAGATCGCCATCGTCACCGGCGGCGGCCGCGACATCGGCAAGTCGGTATCGCTTCAGCTTGCGCGCGAAGGCGCCAAGGTCGTCATCAACTACCGCAGCAACCGTGAGGAAGCCGAGAAGACCCTGGCCGAGATCGAAGCCGAAGGCGGCGCCGCGATCATCCATCAGGCCGATGTCAGCATCGCCGCAGACGTAACCGGCCTGATCGCCGCCACTGCCGCCGCATTTGGCGACCGGATCGACTTCGTGGTGAACCTTGCCGGCGGCATGGTCGCCCGCAAGACCCTGGCTGAGATGGACGAGGCGTTCTTCGACCACGTCATGGACCTGAACCTCAAGTCCGCGTTCCTCGTCACCAAGGCCGCGCTGCCGCACCTCGCCAAGGGCAGCGCCATCGTCAATATCGCCTCGCTCGCCGGGCGTGACGGCGGCGGTCCGGGCGCCAGCATCTATGCCACCTCGAAAGGCGCACTGATGACGCTGACACGCAGCTGGGCCAAGGAACTGGGGCCGCAGGGCATCCGCGTGAACGCCGTGTGCCCCGGCCTGATCGGCACCAGCTTCCACGACATCTTCTCCAAGCCCGAGGGCCGCGCCGCGACCGCCGGCAACACCCCGCTGCGCCGCGAAGGCCACCCGGATGAAGTGGCAACCACCGTGTCGTTCCTGCTCTCGGACGAGGCCGCATTCCTGACCGGCGTCAACCTCGACATCAACGGCGGTCTGGCCTTTTCCTGAGGAACACCATGATGTTGCGACAGGCATGGATGATCGCGGGGGCAGCGGCAACGCTGGCCCTGCTCGCCCCCACCGCTCAGGCCCAGGAGGCCGCCGCCAACCCCAACAGCAGCAAAAACCGCACAGTCAGAGCTGACGCGGAAAAGCTGGCAGCGGACAAGATCGTCCTCGTGGGCGATTCCACGATGGCGCCGACCAGCGGCTGGGCATCCCTGTTCTGCGCGCATCATGTGAAGTCGTCGGTCGCCTGCCTCAACCTGGGGCGCGGCGGCCGATCGACCCGCAGCTACCGGCAGGAAGGCTCATGGGACATCGCCCTCGCCGAAGCGAAAGTGCCGGGCTATCGGCGCACTTACGTCCTGATCCAGTTCGCGCATAATGACCAGTCCACGATCGCCGAACGCTGGACTGAAATGGGGGCCGAGTTCCCCGCCAACCTGCGCCGCATGGTAGAGGAAGTACGCGCAGCAGGGGCCCTGCCCGTGCTGCTCACCCCGCTGACCCGCCGCGAATTCGTGAAGGGCAGGCTCAACAACACGCTGGAGCCTTGGTCCGCCAAGGTCCGCGACGTAGCGGCCGCGATGAAAGTCCCGCTGGTTGACCTCAATGCGGCCAGCGCAGCGGCGGTTCAGGCCATGGGACCAGAGGCGTCCATGGCCCTGGCCCAGACGCCGCCCAACGACGCCGAACGCGCTGCGGCGCGTACCGGAACAACCCTCAAGCCGCGCCCGGCGGCAGAAGCGCGCCTCCCCGACGTACCGACTACGGACGACGGCCCACGCGCGCAGTTCCAGCGAAAATTCGACTACACCCATGTCGGAGACAAAGGCGCCGACCTGTTCGCCGCACTCGTCGCACAGGGCCTTGCAAAAGCGGTGCCGGACCTGCGCAGCCAGATAGCACCTTGAAGGCGCCGGGGCGGCAAAAACGCCTTTAACACTTAAGGCACGATCCGGCCCCCGCTCCGTCACCCTGAACTTGTTTCAGGGTCCATTTCTCGGTCCAGACTGAGCGCAAGTTCCGCAGACAAGCAGTCGGCTGGGAACCGCGCGCGCCTTTGTCTGGATCAATAGCACCGCATTTAGGCAGCCCGAAAAACTGCCCGTTCACTCGCTTCGCATGTTCATACCAATTTTGCATGACGATTATTTGCTTATTGGACCACACAACAGGTTGACACGAATCTGAAATCTGGTCAGCAATAATAAAAAATACCCAAGAGGGAAGAGGAATCATGATGCTGTCTACGAAGTGGGCCTCGCAGCGCCGCGCCATTCGTTGTTCGCTACTCGCCGGGATCGCCTTCACCGGCTGTCCGGCCTTCGCGCAGGATGCCGCGCCTCAGGAAGACCCGCAGGCACAGACCATCGGCGGCGCCACCGCCCCCGACATCATCGTCACCGGCTTCCGCGAAACGCTGCAAACCTCGATCAACGAAAAGCGCCGTGAAACCGCGATCGTGGACTCGCTCTCGTCCAGCGAAGTGGGCGACCTGCCAGCGCTTTCGGTAGGTGAGGCGATCCAGACCATCACCGGCGCCACGTCTCACCGTGAAAAGGGCGGCGCTTCGGAAATCTCGCTGCGCGGCCTCGGCTCGTTCCTCAGCAACACCACCTTCAACGGCCGTGACGCCTCGAACGGCAGCGGCGACCGTGCTGTCAACTTCAACCAGTTCCCGTCCGAACTGGTCAACGGCATCAAGATCTACAAGACCCAGCAGGCCGACCTTGTCGAAGGCGGCGTTGCAGGCACGATCGAACTGGGCACGATCCGCCCACTGGAATTCAAAAAGCGCCGCGTGCAGCTGGAAATGAAAGGCTCCTTCAGCCCTTATCAGGACCGTGTCGTCGGTTCGGATGGTCTAGGCTGGCGCGGCACCGCCAGCTATGTCGACCAGTTTGATGCGGGTTCACTTGGCGAGATCGGCGTGGCCGTCGGCTTCCAGCGCAACAAGACCAACAACCCCGAGGAAACCTACGCCGCCAGCTCCACCTGGGTCGCGTGCAACCCCGCCGTATCCGTGCCTGCAGGCAACTGCTCGGAAGTCAGCCGCCAGCAGGCCGCCGCCGGCACGCCCTTTGCGCTGGTCCCCAATGCCGCGACGTTCCGCCAGATCAGCGAAAGCGACAAGCGCGACGCCGTCTTCGGTGCTATCCAGTGGAAGCCCAGCCCGACGCTGGATATCAACCTCGACGTCCAGTATTCGAAGCGCAACTATTCCGAAGATCGCCGCGACCTGAACCTGTCGGAACTGCGCTACGGCCTGACCAACATGGAGTACGACGAGAACGGCGTCCTCACCCATGTCGAAGGCAAGACCTCTCTGGAAGCGGTCGGCACCCTGCTCCAACGGCAGGAGGAATATCTCGGCGGCGGCATGAATGTGGAATGGCAGGCCACCGATCGTCTGACCGTCAAGGCCGACGCATCCTATTCGCGCACCGTGCGTACCGACGTCGAACGCTCCGTCCGCTTGCGTACCGATCCGCTGGATATCTACGGCAATCGCACCGCGATCAACAACCAGCGCGTCGGCTATATCTATGACGTCGCGCCGGGCAGCTACGCCCCCACCCTTACCATCGACCCGCGTTTCGACGTGAACGACCACAGCCTGTTCAGCGACGACGCCCGCCTGCGCCGCGATGAACTGCAGCGCCGCAACGAAATCATCGCCGGCCGCCTCGATGCGACGTATGAGATGGACGGCTTCCTGCGCGGTATCGCTGCAGGCGTGCGCTGGTCCAAACTGACTTATTCGGACTACGACGACCGCGTCGAGATCACGCAGGACGACCGCAACGTCGACCGCGACGTAAACCTAGGTTGCCGCACCATCTTCCCGCAGCGCGACTACCTTTCCAACGCGCCCGGCGGCCAGCTTTCCAGTTGGGCGACCTTCGATCCGGTCTGCCAGTTCCAGGGCTATCTCGGCACCGAAGACCCCGGCCGCAACGCCGATGTCCGCTCTGTCGCCAACCGCGACGTGACGGAAAAGACCTTCGCCGCCTACCTCATGACCAATTACGAGGGCGATCTGGGCAGCATGCCGATCCGCGGCAACTTCGGCGTACGCGCGGTGCAGACCCGCGTGACATCGAAGGGCCTGCGCAGCGACCTCGAGGTCGTGACCAATGGCGACGGTTCCATCCGCCTGGTCGACAGCGGCGTGTTCGATACGGTGACTATCAAAAGCAAGAGCACGCGGTTCCTGCCCAGCCTCAACGCCATCTTCGAACTGAGACCCGACGTGCTGCTGCGGGTCGCCGGCTACCGCGCGATGTCGCGCCCTGCCCCCAGCGCGCTCGGCGCGGGCCGCACGATCCAGCTGGAGGACGGCACCAACTTCAGCTCCGTAGCCGATGCCATCAGCCTCATCACCGCGAACGGATCGCCGCGTTTGAAGCCGCTGATGTCCTGGAATGCCGACGCGGCGCTGGAATACTACCTCAACAAGGATTCGCTGTTCTCGGCAACGGTTTACTACAAGCAGTTCTCCGGCGGCTTCATCCCGGTCGTGCTGGACGAGAACTTTTCGATCGGCGGTCAGGACTATTCCATACCGGTAGTCCAGACCCAGAACAGCACCCGCAAGAGCCGCGTCTACGGGCTGGAAGTGACGCTTGCGAACCGCTTCTCGTGGCTACCCGCCCCGTTCGACGGACTGGGCGGCAAGGTCAGCTACAATTATGCCAATTCCAACTTCAAGAACGAGGACATCCGCCTGGGCGCGGTGCTCGACCCGGAAACGGGCGTGACCACGCCGGGGATGATCCCTGCCGCGAACCTTTCGGGCTATTCCAAGCATGTCGTCTCGGCGCAGCTTTACTATTCGCTGGGCGGGCTGAACCTTCAGGCAATCTACAATTATCGTTCGAGCTACTATCAGGACTTCGTGGGCGGCAACTCTCAGCTGCGCTATGTGCGCGGCAACGACACCGTGGACTTGCGCGCATCGTTCGACATCAACAAGCGCGTGCAGGTGCAGCTTCAGGCGGTAAACATCTTCGACGAACCGAAGATTACCGACATGCCGGTGCAGGGCAGCATCCGCCAGTATCACTACTACGGATCGCGCTACTTCGCAGGGGTACGCGTCAAGCTGTGAACATGCGGATGGCGAATTGGTCAGGCAATTGCTTCGATTTGGCATGGAAGCTATAGGCGGACGTGTAACGAGAGAGAAGAACCATGGCTGACAGGTTGTTTCAGGGCATTGCCGACCAGATCGTCGCACTCATCGACGAAGGGGTGTTCCCTCCCGGAACACGCCTTCCCGGCGAGCGCGAACTGGCAGAGCGCTTCAACGTCAGCCGCGTGACCATTCGCGAGGCTGAAATCGCGCTTCAGGCCGTGGGCGTCATCAAGATCAAGACTGGCTCGGGCGTCTACGTCGCGGACCGGAACGACCGTAGCGACGATACTCTGCCCAAGGTCAGCGCCCTGGAACTGACCGAGGCGCGCTCATTGTTCGAATCCGAAGCCGCAGCGCTGGCCGCGCCTGTCATCTCGGATCAGACACTGGCGCGGCTGGACGAACTACTCGCCGCGATGGCGACGGAAACAGACGACGAGAAATCCACCGAGATCGACCGCGAATTCCACATGGTCATCGCTTCGGCCTCGGGAAACGGCGCGATCACCCATGTCATCCGCACACTTTGGCGGCTGCGCACCGAATTGCCGGAAGTGCGCCACACCCACGAAAGCGTCTGCCATCACGACGGCATGACGCGCCAGGATGAACACGCCGCGGTGGTTGAGGCACTGCGCCGCCACGACCCCCAGGGCGCTCGGCTTGCCATGCGTCAACACTTTCAGCGCCTGCTCGGCTCGATGCTTGACGCTACCGAGGAACATGCCATTTCCGAACTCAGGCGCAAGGCGCAGGAAAGCCGCGAACGCTTTTTGATGAGCGCCAAGATCGGTTGACCTCGCAATCTACAGGAGTTTTCCCATTACCGGCCACGTCACCTGCTTCGGCGAAGTATTGCTGCGCTTTGCCACCCCCGCCGCCCGCCTTACCGTTCAATGCGATAGTCTCGACATGGTCGTAGGCGGCGCTGAGGCGAACGTCGCGGCAGGTCTCGCCTCTCTCGGGCATAGCGTGAGGATGGTGACGCGCCTGCCCTCCAGCCCGCTGGGTGACAAAGCCCGCGCGGCGCTGGCCGGCTCGGGAATCGATACCGCCCACGTCGCCCGTGCACCGGGCCGCATGGGCCTCTATTTCCTTGAGAGTGGGGCGGGGCTGCGCCCCTCGTCGATCACTTATGATCGCGCGGGAAGTCTTTTCGCATCCTCCTGCGCAAACGACTTCGACTTCGCGTCCGCTCTCAAGGGAAGCCGGTTGCTGCACCTGTCGGGGATCACCCCGGCGCTCGGCGAGGGCGGTGTTGCGCTGGCGCAGGCTGCCGTTGCTGCAGCCAATGCTGCAGGCGTGCCGATCTGCTTCGACGGCAATTACCGCGCGCTATTGTGGGACGCGTGGGACAGCGATCCGCGCAGTATCCTGACCGACCTCATGCAATCGGCAACCGTCATGATCGGCAACCACCGCGACATCTCGCTACTGCTGGGCAAGCCGTTTTCCGGCGATGGGTCCGAGCGCCGCCGCGAAGCCGCACTGGCTGCTTTCGAGGCCTTTCCCAAGCTGCAACTGATCGCCTCCACCGCGCGCCACATCGTGAACTCGGGCCACCACCGCATCGCCGCCCGCATCGACGCGCGCGACGCCGCGCACCAGACCGCCGAAGTGGACGTCACCGCCATCGTCGACCGCATCGGCACCGGTGATGCTTTTGCTGCAGGCGTGCTGCACAAGTGGCTGGAAGGCGCGGACATCGTCGCCACGGCGCAGGCGGGCCTCGCCTACACCGTCCTCAAGCACACCCAGCCCGGCGACATGTGCCTGATCGGTCCCGGCGAACTCGATGCTTTCTCGGCAAGCGGGGGTGACGTGCGGCGATAAGATGGTACGACGCGCCTTTGGTTTCACTCACGAAAGGGAGGTCGACGATGACCATCGAACGGCATGTGCGCGTATACGAGGCACCCGGCGGAACTTACGAGGCGATGGCGGTGTACGATCCTGCTGCGGGCGAGCAGCCCGGCCTGATGTTCCTCCCCAATTTCATGGGCACCAAGGAATGGGATTTCGCCAAGGCGGAATTGGTAGCGGCGCTGGGTTTCAAGGTTCTCGTCGTCGACTTCTACGGTCAGGGCAAGCGCGGCACCGATATGGAATCGGCCGGCAAACTGCTGCAGGAACTGACTGCCGACCGTGCGCTGATGCGTGACCAGTTGCTGGCGCATCACGCCGAACTGTTCAAGCTGCCCGACGTCAAGCCCGGCCGCGTGGCAGCGCTGGGTTTCTGCGCCGGGGGCAAATGCGTCCTCGACCTCGCGCGGGCCGGTGTCGATCTGGCGGGCGTGGTAAACCACGGTGTCTACGATGCGCCCGAATTCGCCAATGCCCCGATGGCTGCCAAGCTGCTGGTCTGCCACGGCTGGAACGATCCGCTCTGCCCGCCCGAAGCGACCGTGGCCCTCGCCGCCGAACTGACCGAAGCGGGCGCGGACTGGCAGCTCATCGCTTATGGCGACACCGGCCACGCCTTCACGGCGGAGAGCAATCCGCTCAATCCGGAAAAGACCTTCGGATTCCAGCCCGCCACCAACCGCCGCAGCTGGCAGGCCATGGTGAATTTCTTCGAAGAGAGCTTCTGAGGCCGCCGGTCAGACTGCATGGGATCTACCTGCGACCGTTCCTGACGCACCGGGGATGTGGATAAGGCCTGCACCTGTCCTCATCCCCTGCTAAGGCCCTCCCCATGCGCTTCATTCACACCGCCGACTGGCAGCTCGGCAAACCCTTCGGCCGCTTCGATGCGGACACCCGCGCCGCGCTTACCGAGGCGCGCTTCGACGCCATCGACGCGATTGGCCGGGCCGCTGCCGAGCAAGGCGTGGGCCACGTCCTTGTCGCAGGGGACGTGTTCGACACCGAAGGACCTGACGATCGCACCATCGTCCAGGCAGTGACGCGCATGGCGCGCCATGGCTGCCGCTGGTGGCTGCTCCCCGGCAACCACGATTTCGCCCGCAATGGCGGTCTGTGGGACCGCGTCCGGCGGCGCGGCGCTGCCAACGTTACCGTGCTGGCCGAAGCCCGCCCTCACGAGATCGAGGACGGCGCCTGGCTGCTGCCCGCCCCCCTCATTCATCGCCACACGCTCGACGATCCGACCGAGGCGTTCGAGCGCATGGACACCCCAGGCGCCAGATTGCGCATCGGCGTGGGCCACGGCTCGATCCGCGATTTCGGCACGCAGGGCGAGGCGAAGAACCTGATCGCACCGGACCGCGCCCGCCGCTCCAACCTCGATTATCTGGCCTTGGGCGACTGGCACGGCATGCTTACCGTGGACGCGCGTACATGGTATTCCGGCACGCCCGAGACCGACCGTTTCGGCCGCGACGAACCCGGGCACTGCCTCGTCGTCGATGCCCAGCCGGGCGCGGCGCCGGTGGTCACCCCCTTGCGCACCGGGCGCTTCCAGTGGCTGACACGCGACTGGACGGTGGCGGATGCGGTAGGCTTTTCCGCTTTATGCGGCGATCTGCTGGCAGGCTGTGAACCTGCCGCCACGCTGCTCCAGCTGTCGCTGGCCGGTATCGTGCCCTTGACTGACCGCGTGGCGATGCTGCGCCGGATCGAGGACGATCTCATGCATCAGCTGCGCCATCTCGACGTGCGCGACGGGGATGTCGTCGCCCGCCCGTCGGAAGAGGATCTCGCTG
>Ga0308165_1004823_pt1 | contig 12976 bp, 11 predicted proteins | sample PhyWR2_FD_201032 | JGI IMG/M metagenome (GOLD analysis project Ga0308165, IMG submission 201032) | Phyllosphere microbial communities from UC Gill Tract Community Farm, Albany, California, United States - DLSLW.R2 | ecosystem: Host-associated > Plants > Phyllosphere > Unclassified | place: USA...
GGGTGAAGAGTTCGGCGAGATCGAAGCCATCTTCCACGAGGGGGCATGCTCCTCTACCACCGAGTGGGATGGCAAGTACATGATGGACAATAACTATCAGTACTCCAAAGAGATCCTGCACTACTGCCTGGAGCGTGAAATTCCGTTCCTGTATGCCTCCTCCGCGGCAACCTACGGCGGCCGCACCTCGGACTTTATCGAATCCCGCGAGTATGAACAGCCGCTGAACGTCTACGGTTACTCCAAATTCCTGTTCGACGAGTACGTACGTCAGGTGCTGCCAGAAGCGAACTCGCAGATCGTCGGCTTCCGTTACTTCAACGTCTACGGACCGCGCGAAGGTCACAAAGGCAGCATGGCGAGCGTGGCGTTCCACCTGAACACCCAACTGAATAACGGTGAAAGCCCGAAACTGTTCGAAGGCAGCGACGGCTTTAAGCGCGACTTCGTTTACGTGGGCGACGTAGCCGCAGTGAACCTGTGGTTCTGGGAAAACGGCGTATCCGGCATCTTCAACCTGGGTACAGGCCGCGCGGAGTCCTTCCAGGCGGTGGCTGACGCAACGCTGGCGTATCACAAAAAAGGCAGCATCGAGTACATTCCGTTCCCTGACAAGCTGAAAGGCCGTTATCAGGCGTTCACCCAGGCTGACCTGACCAACCTGCGCGCCGCAGGCTACGACAAGCCGTTCAAGACCGTTGCCGAAGGCGTAACGGAATATATGGCCTGGCTGAACCGCGACGCATAAGTATGAAGATTCTGGTGATCGGCCCGTCATGGGTGGGCGACATGATGATGTCGCAAAGTCTCTATCGCACGCTCAAGGCGCGTTATCCCCAGGCGATAATCGACGTGATGGCACCCGCGTGGTGCCGTCCGCTGTTGTCGCGTATGCCGGAAGTGAACGAGGCGATCCCGATGCCGCTTGGCCACGGGGCGCTGGAAATTGGCGAACGCCGCAAGCTCGGCCATAGCCTGCGCGATAAGCGCTACGATCGGGCGTATGTCCTGCCAAACTCCTTTAAATCCGCCCTTGTGCCTTTCTTTGCAGGTATCCCACATCGCACCGGCTGGCGCGGTGAAATGCGCTACGGCCTGCTGAACGATGCGCGGGTGCTGGATAAAGAGGCCTGGCCGCTGATGGTGGAGCGCTATGTGGCGCTGGCCTACGACAAAGGCGTGATGCGCAGTGCGAAAGACCTGCCGCAGCCGCTGCTGTGGCCACAGCTTCAGGTTAACGACGGTGAAAAATCCCAGACCTGTAACGCGTTTGGTCTATCGTCTGAACGCCCGATCATTGGCTTCTGCCCCGGCGCCGAGTTCGGCCCGGCAAAACGCTGGCCGCACTACCACTATGCGGAGCTGGCGAAACAGCTGATTGACGAAGGCTACCAGATTGTCCTGTTCGGTTCGGCAAAGGACCACGAGGCAGGCAACGAAATTCTCGCGACGCTCAGTAATGAACAGCAGGCCTGGTGCCGCAACCTGGCGGGAGAAACGCAGCTTGAACAGGCTGTTATCCTGATTGCCGCCTGTGAGGCCGTGGTCAGCAACGATTCGGGCCTGATGCACGTCGCCGCCGCGCTCAACCGCCCGCTGGTGGCGCTGTATGGCCCAAGTAGCCCGGACTTCACGCCCCCGCTTTCTCATAAAGCGCGCGTCATCCGCCTGATCACCGGCTATCACAAAGTACGCAAGGGCGATGCCGCAGAAGGTTACCATCAGAGCCTGATCGACATTACGCCAGAGCGCGTTCTCGAAGAGCTTAACGAACTGCTGTTGAGCGAAGAAGGATAACGAATGCGGGTACTGATCGTTAAAACTTCTTCGATGGGCGATGTTCTGCATACGCTCCCGTCACTGACGGACGCCATGCGGGCCATTCCCGGCATTCGTTTTGACTGGGTGGTGGAAGAAGGCTTCGCGCAGATCCCCACATGGCATGAAGCGGTTGACCGCGTAATTCCGGTGGCGATCCGTCGCTGGCGCAAAGCGTGGTTCTCCGCGCCGATTAAAGCCGAACGCAAAGCCTTCCGTGAGGCGGTGCGGGCACAGCATTACGACGCCATCATCGACGCCCAGGGGCTGGTGAAAAGCGCCGCGCTGGTGACGCGTCTGGCACATGGCGTAAAGCACGGCATGGACTGGCATACCGCCCGCGAACCGCTGGCGAGCCTGTTCTATAACCGTCGCCACCACATCGCAAAGCAACAGCACGCCGTCGAACGTACCCGCGAGCTGTTTGCAAAAAGCCTGGGCTATGCGAAATCGGAAACTCAGGGCGACTACGCCATTGCGCAGCACTTTTTGCGCAATACAGATCCCTGTGCTCAGCCTTATCTTGTCTTCCTGCATGCCACAACGCGCGACGATAAACACTGGCCGGAAACGCACTGGCGAAGCCTGATTGAACTAATGCAACCTACCGGCATCCATATTAAACTGCCCTGGGGCGCTGAACATGAGCGGCAGCGTGCAGAGCGTCTGGCAGCAGGTTTTTCACACGTCGAGGTATTGCCGAAACTCACGCTGGCGCAGGTTGCCGCGCAGCTGGCGGGAGCGAATGCTGTTGTTTCCGTTGATACAGGTTTAAGCCATTTAACCGCGGCGCTGGATCGTCCGAATATTACGATTTTTGGTCCGACCGATCCCGGATTGATCGGGGGTTACGGTAAAAACCAGCATCAGATGGTCAGCCCGACCCAGCAAACGAAGGATATCAGCGCAGATGCTATTTTTTCATTTTTACAGGGCAGCCGTTGGCTTTCCAACAGGGATATCTAACGCATGAGTTACGTATTTCTGCTGATTTTACTCTTTCCGGTGAAGCTTATCCGGAAGCTGTTCCGCAAAGAGACAGGTAAAAACCTGGTCATTCAGACAGCAAAAATCGGCGATTTTGTTAATGCAACGCCCCTTCTGGCATACCTGCAAAAAAGCGACGTGCTCATCAGTCGTAGCGTGGGTGCGCTGGCGAAGCATGATGAGACGATCGATGAGATTTTTTTTATCGAGCAGCATAAGCGTAACCTGTGGCGAAAGCTGGTCTTTGCCTGCCGGATCATGAACCGCTATGACAATGTCTATCTCCTGCAACCCAATAGCGTGAACCTCTTTTTCGCCTCCGTGTGTAACGCTAAAAACAAACAGTTTTTAAGCACTTACACGCGCAGATGGTACCACGGTATTTTCTATGCAACGGCAGACGGTACTGTTGAACACGGTAAGAAGACTCTTTCAGTCACGAACTATCTCAAACTGGCCGATCGCACCTTAACCTGGCAAGACTCGCCAAAGCACGCCACAAAGCCACTTTTCAAACCTGCGACCTATCCGGCAATCCTCGATAAACCCGGCGTGATCCGCATTGGTATCAGCGTAGCCGCCGGGAATAAAGCGAAAACCGTTCCGCCGGTCATCTGGAAGCAAATTGCCGATCGTCTCGCCGACCTGCCCTGCGAATTTTATGTGTTTGGCGCCCCGAATGAACAATCGTGGATGGATGATATCACCCGCGCTTACGGTGAACTGCCCAACTTTATTAATCTGATTGGCAAAATCTCGCTTGAAGAGCTGCCGTGGGCCATTTCTAAAATGGATTGCTATATCGCGTCTGACTCGGGGAATGTCTACATTGCCGATGCAGTCGGCGTGCCGGTAGTTATGTTATTTGGGCCTTGCTGTCATTATGAACAACGCCCACTCGGTAACGTTCTGTTGATTGGTAATGATGAAAATATTAACTCTTATGTTTTTGAAACACGTTATTATTTCAGCCAGCCGAAGGAAAAACTGTTTGCTATAAGCGATGTTGATATGAATAACATAGTGAGTTTATTGACGAATATAAATAAAAAAGCATTATTAGGGGCATAGAATGGGCTCTCTAACCAAACAATTGTACCGATACACACATAAGCGCAATATGCGCCATAACGAAAATTTGTGGCCCTTTATTAAATTATCTCGCAATGAAACCGGAGAGATTTGTGATTTAAAATATAAAGGCCAAAGTATCAACCTCACTACGCTTACTTCGCTTCAGGATCGGTTTGAGGGTGAGGTTCTGATAACGGCAACCGGTCCTTCAATCAAAAATATTAATTTTGAAAAACTGTCATCCACGATAGTTACTGCTGGTGTCAACGGCGCATGGCATCTCAATAACAAGCTGCATTTTAGTCTCTATTTTGTGGTCGACATGACGTTCATCGACCGTCAGACTGCTATTTTAAAGCAGGTCATTGGCTGTAAAAATGTCATTTTGTTTACGACCGTAATGGGGATCGTTAAGCTCATAAACCGTTTTTCATATGAAAATATCCACTGCGAAATATGCATCATCGAAGATATTTGTTACGAAACCTATAAACCCTCTATAAAAATGGTTAATTTGCACCAGGCATTAGCGGGTAGGCCAGAAATCGTCTTTTCCGATACACACCCCAATATTGCCTTCAGCCGTGATGCGAGGTGCGGTGTGGTAGATGCTGGTACCGTAATGTATTGGGCACTCCAGGTAATTTATTTTTTGAGATTTAATAAGATTTACATCGCTGGTCTGGATATGAATAATTTCAACCAACCGCGATTTTATGAAAACGGTAACACCATGTTGCCTTCATTCCTTGGAGACAAAGTACATAATATTGTGATCCCCGCGTTCACACTGGCAAGTACTGTTTTGAAAAAAGATAACATCACTGTTATTAATTTATCACCTCAAAGCGCTATACCTGACTTTGTTTTTCCCAGAAAGGATTTTACTGATGTTTTCAATTAATTACCAACGTATTCCGTTCTATCCTTTTACGCTTTTTGTATTTTTAAGCATAATTTTTTGCGGAGTTTCTCGCGTAAACAACTTATTCCATCTTGCGCTTGGGCTATTTATCATTGCCACAATTGCTAGCAATGAATTCAGAGTGCATTTTATCAATGACCGTACCTTTCTACACGCCCTAGGCATAACGGGTGCCTTTTTAATATACTTTTCACTTTCGAATCTTTGGGCTGAATCGTCTCAGGTAAGCTCTGCCTTAACACATTCATTATATTTATTTATTTTCATATGTCTTTATCGTCAGTGTGAATTGCAGGGAAAGAAAAAATTTGTCATTGGCGCAGCTTATGCAGGTATTGTCGCACTCGCTATACTCACCCTGATTTATGTTGATAAAGCGAACATTTTTTATAACAGACTTTCGAATGCTTTCCCTTATGCCCCTGATAACGTCATTGACCTCGGAGGATATATGGCACTAGGGGTTTTATTAAGCGCTATATTGGTGCGGGAAACGCGTAACGTCTGGTTTTATCTTCCAGTCCCGTTGCTGCTGGCCTGCTTAATATTGACTCAAAGTCGCGGACCGTTCCTTTCCCTGGTGGTAGCCTCTACAGTAGCGTTTCTTTGTAAACCAAAGTGGAATGTTAAGCTACTGGTAGGCTCGGTTATTATATTATTATTAATCGGTCTCGCTTTCTATTTTAGCGGCTCATTCGATATATTTATCAATCGAGCAGAAGAGTCTTCTCGTGCAAGCACCGTGCGCTTTGGTATCTGGCAACACGCCGTTGAAGTGGCAAAACAGAAAGCGATTTTCGGATGGGGTTTCAACAAGGAGCTTCAGTTCATTAATGGCTATGGCCAGGCCATTTCCACAACGCACAGCCTCTATTTAGCTACCTTCCTTAAGGGTGGGATCGTGGGGCTTCTGCTACTCGTCGGTATGATTTTATATGCCGCCAGACAGTCTCTTCGTCACCTAGCGGCCGATCATAAGGCGGAGATCGCCGTCCTTGTCTTCGCGCTGATGTTCTATATCACTCAAGGTATGTTTATTATCAGTAACCCACGGGAATATTGGGTCCTGTTCTGGCTACCTTTCGCCATTATTTTCAGCACTCCCGTTAAAACGGTTCTGCAAAAATAAACCTTACAGCGCCGATTACCCGGCGCTATTTTTTTCGGAATAAAACTCCGCCAGCGTCATCCCTACCGTCTTATCGGATAACCAGCTAAAGAGCGTTTCTAAATCCTGATACAACCCTTCAATCGCCGCCTCATCTTTAAACGTTGGGCTTCCGCCAGGCATAAATTCCGACGAATGAAGCATAAACTCCACGTACTCACTTCCCTGCGACAGGCATTGCTGTGCGACCTGAATCATTTGCTCCGCATTCCCACCGGACGGTCTTAGCCAGTTCACAGAGGGAGAGCGGTATTTACCGCGAAGCCTGTCGTAACCCTGTTTGATCGTGTTCAACCACGCCGGGTGTTTATACTGAATGCTCATCGGCACTTCGAGTAATGGGCTATGGCCTGCCCGGGAAATATTGTCTAAATCCATGAAATAGGCGTGGTCGGGGAAATGCTGATAATCCGTTCCGCCATTACCCTGTGGGGCGCCTTTCGCATTGCGCCAGTTCACGCGTGGCGTCACGGAGCAATCCACCTGGTAGCCCAGTTCAACGAGCAATTTTGCGTAGCGACTGTCAAATGCCCAACGTCCGGCACGGTGGCTTAACATTTTGGTCTGGAAGGTCTCTTCCAGCAGGCGTGTCATGAACAGCACTTTTTCGCGCATCACCTCATCCGAAAATTCAACCAGATAAGGCTGCCATCGCCAGTCATCGCCCGTGAGATCGTGCTCCGGCGGGCTATTCCATGCGTGAAGGTGCATTCCCACCTCCCCCTGACCGCGGGCGATTGCGTCCCTGGCGAATTCGATGAAAACGGGTTCGATCGCCATCTCGTAATTGGTCAGCCACACGGGCTTAAAGCCGAAACGCTCACAAAGCGCCTGGAAACGCGCCAGATAACGCGCATTTTCCGTTTTAATGACGCGGTGATTTTGCCAGAGATTATCGCCCTCAGTATCAATTGTGATGATAAACGCTGGTTTGTTCATAATGAGTCCGCAAGACAGGAAAGTTAGCGCTATGTTACGCACTCTCCAAAGCATGAGTAAACCCTTCCAGGGAAATTACTGAGATTATGGAGAAAGAGTGCAAGTCGCTATCAGGTCTATTAGAATTGCCATCAGTACAACGCCGATAAGATGATGATGAATAACTTACCTGACACACCTGATTTGCGCATTTTACTTATCAAACTCCGCCATCATGGCGACATGTTGCTGACCACTCCCGTCATTGATTCGCTACGTCAAAAATGGCCGCAGGCGCAGATTGATGTCCTGCTGTATGAAGAAACGCGCGATATGCTCGCCGCGCATCCGGCGATCGGTACAATTTATGGAATCGATCGTAAATGGAAACAGCTTGGCACGCTCAAGCATCTTCAAAAAGAGTGGCAGTTGCTGCGTGCGTTAAGAAATCAGCATTATCATCTGGTGATTAACCTGGCCGATCAATGGCGTAGCGCGATCGTCACCCGTTTCACCGGTGCACCCGTTCGCCTCGGATTCGCGTTTAACAAACGCAACAGTGCATTCTGGCGTTTTTGTCACACCGATCTGGTCTCTGTCGACGGTCACAAATCCCTGCATACGGTCGAACAGAATCTTTCCATTCTGGCGCCATTACAGGTCTCGCCGCAGCCTGCCGTCACCATGGCTTACACCGCAGAAGACTGGCATCATGCCCGCCAAAAGCTGACGCAGACGGCTGTGGGCGACAGCTATATCGTGATCCAGCCGACGTCCCGCTGGTTCTTTAAATGCTGGAGCGAAGACAAAATGGCGCAAACCATTACTGCACTGCAGCAGGATGGTCATACGGTTGTGCTCACCGCGGGGCCGGATAAAAAAGAGCTGGCGATGATCGATCGCATTCTCGCCGCCTCGCCAAAGACGGGAGTCGTCTCGCTGGCGGGCCAGCTAACGTTGCGCCAGCTGGCCTCACTTATCGATCATGCGCGTCTTTTTATCGGCGTTGACTCCGTTCCAATGCATATGGCCGCCGCGCTGCAAACGCCCTGCGTGGCGCTATTTGGCCCTTCTAAACTCACGTTTTGGTCTCCATGGCAAGTCAACGGTGAAGTCATCTGGGCCGGCGATTACGGCCCGCTACCCGATCCGGATGCCATTGATACCAAAACGAAAGAACGCTATCTCGACGCCATTCCCGTTGATGCTGTCGTCTCCGCCGCAAGGAGATATCTGTCATGAAAAACCATCGTCTGGCCATTGTTCGCCAAAAGTATCGCCCTGATGGCGGAGCGGAACGCTTCGTTTCGCGCGCTCTCACCGCGCTGAGCAATCAGAACCTTGAGCTCAACGTCATCACGCGTGAGTGGCAGGGAGAGAAGCAAGACGACTGGCATATCCATATTTGCAACCCTCAAAAATGGGGCCGCATCAGTCGAGAGCGCGGATTTGCACAGGCCGCGCGCGCGCTGTGGCAGCAACAGCAGTTTGATATTGTTCAAAGCCATGAGCGCATCCCGGGTTGTGATATCTATCGCGCGGGTGATGGGGTGCATCGTCGCTGGCTGCTTCAGCGCGCGCGCATTTTACCTGCCTGGCGTGCGCAAATGCTGATGTATGACCGCTATCACCGCTACGTGATGCGTGCGGAACGGGAAATGTATCAGGCGCCCGAGTTGAAAGCCGTAATCTGTAATGCGGAGATGATCAAACGCGAAATCGTTGAAGACTTTGATATTGACGCAAATAAAATTCATGTGATTTATAATTCTATTGATTCCAGCCGCTTCGTTCCGGCCCAGGAGGCACAGCGTGCGATGCTGCGCCAGCAATTTGGTTTGCCAGCCGATGCCGTTGTGTTCTGTTTCGTAGGCTCAGGGTTTGAACGAAAAGGATTAGCCAGCGCCATACGCGCTATCGCTGGAACATCAGCCTGGCTGATTGTGGTTGGGCAAGATAAAGCAGAGCGTCGTTATCGCGACCTCGCCCGTTCGTTAGGCTGCGAGGGGCAAATCCGTTTCCTGGGGGTGCAAAAAGAAACTCTGCCTTTTTATCAGCTATCCGATGGTTTACTGTTGCCAACGCTGTATGATCCCTTTCCTAACGTCATTCTTGAAGCGATGGCCTGCGGCTTGCCCGTCATTACTTCAGAGAGTTGCGGTGGTGCAGAGTTTATTCAACAAGGCCAGAACGGATTTTATTGTGACGCACTTGATATCAGTACATTGAAGGAAGCGGTAGCCGCCATTCCTTCACTGGAAAAAAATAACAATATGGGACGAGCGGCACGTGAACGTGTAAAAGACGCCACTCCCGAAAAACTATCAAGTCAGCTTATTACGCTTTATCAAAAATTACTGGATTAAAAATGCGCATCCTAATGATTATTGATGGTTTACCCGGTGGAGGAGCTGAAAAAACGGTTCTTACACTCTCCCGTGGATTAATAGAAATGGGACATCAGGTCTCTCTATTCTCTCTGCGGAAAGTGTGCGACTACGCCATCCCGGACGGCATCGATTATCAGGTTGTTCAGGACACATGTAAAAAACCGTGGCGAAAGCTGACGGAAATCCCACGCCGCGCCCAACTGCTGGATCAGGCGATTGAGCAAGCTGAGCGCAGCGGCAAATTTGATGTGGTGTTCTCTCACCTGCACAAAACAGACCGCATTGTGTCGCACTGCCGCGCGCTGGAACGTGACAAAGTCTGGTTCTGCGTGCACGGCATGTTCTCGTTTTCCTATCTTCGCCATCGCAGCGGACTTTCGCGCTGGTTTAAACATCTTAAAATCCGTCATACCTACGAAAACCGCAACGTTGTCGCCGTCTCAGGCGCCGTGTTGACAGATCTTTCCGAGACGCTGGCGCTCAATCTTCGACGCAAAGCGGTTATCCATAATCCTTTCGATATTCCTGAAATTCAGCGTCTGGCGGATGCGCCCTTCGAGATGCAGGGAAAGGATTACATTATTCATGTTGGCCGCTTCCATGAGCACAAACGCCACGACCGACTCTTACGTGCGTTCGCCCTGAGTAAAATTGACACAACGCTGGTCATGATGGGCAATGGATCTGACGCTCAAATTCAAAAACTCAAGCAGCTTGCTGCCGAGCTGGGCATTGAAAACAAAACGGTTTTCCGCCCGTTCGAGTCCAATCCCTATCCCTGGATTAAAGGGGCACGCCTTTTAGTGTTAAGTTCTGACTGCGAAGGTTTTGGTAATGTGCTGGTCGAAGCCATTATCTGCCAGACGCCACCGGTCAGTACAAATTGCCCCGGAGGCCCTGCCGAAATCCTCACCGGCGCTTTAGCGCGCGGGCTGGCAGAGTTAAATGACGAGTCACTGGCAAAAACGCTGGCGGATATTTATACCGCCCCACCGGTCGTTGGCGATACAACCATCGCGTCGTTCGGTATCAATGCCATTTGCCAGCAATATATTGCTCTGGTCGACAATCAAAAATAATCAGGTTTCTTATGCAAAATTCTGCCCCATTGCTAAGCGTGGTGGTTGCCGTTTATAACGGTGAAGCTTTCCTGGATCAGTTCTTTACCTGCCTTGTCAATCAACGCATCGACAGCATGGAAGTCATCATTGTCAATGACGGCTCTACTGACCGCTCGATGGAGATCGTCGAAAACTGGCGAGAAAAAATGCCGCAGATGCAGGTTATAGAACAGCAAAACCAGGGCGTATCCATCGCGCGTAACACCGGTCTGGCCGTTGCGACGGGTCAATATCTCTCTTTCCCGGATATTGATGATGTCTTTAAACCCGGCATGTACCAGCGCCTGCTGGATATGGCCGTCACGCAGGATCTGGATGTCGCCACCTGTAACGGGAACTACGTCTGGGAGAATAACAAGAAACCCTCGCGCCCGATCTTCCCTGAAGACAAACTGGCTTCCACAGGGGTCATGGCTGGCCCTGCGTGGTTAAAAATGGCGCTGGATTCACGTAAATTCCTTCACGTCACCTGGCTGAACATCTATCGCCACGACTTTATCCGTAAACACAATTTCCATTTCGAACCCGGCCTGCGCCATCAGGATATTCCGTGGACCACCGAAGTGCTGCTCGCGGCAGAGCGGGTTCAGTACACCAGTGAACGTTATTACGACTACTACATTCACTCTGCATCGGTGTCCCATATGCCGGACAATGACGACACGCTGATTCGCTCCGCGCGTCACTACATGAAAATCCTGCAGATGCTCGACGCCATCAATCAGCGCTACCCGGATAAAGTGAAAGGGATCCCTGCCTGCCACTGGCAAATTGCCAAAGAGGGGTTGGGCATTATTCACACCTTCGACAACATGAAGGATGAGAAGAAGAAATCAATGATTATTAAAGAGTTCTTCGAAACAGGCATCTGGAAACTCATCTGGAAAAGTGCAAAAAGTCCGCGTCTGCGCTGGCGGCTGGGTCGACGTTATTTCCGTTTGAAACGGTATCTGGCATAAGAGATAGCTTTACCTGGCCTAAATGCTTAGAATTTGCCCGCCGAAACTAAAAAAACGGATAATCGCTTGGAATTGTTGTATACCGCTCTGCTCTACATCATTCAGCCACTGGTGTGGCTGAGACTGTTGCTTCGTAGCCGGAAAGCGCCTGCGTATCGTAAACGCTGGGCTGAACGCTATGGCTTCTGCCGCAATAAAGTCGTACCGGACGGTATTTTGCTGCATTCCGTTTCTGTCGGTGAAACGCTGGCGGCGATCCCGCTGGTTCGCGCCCTGCGTCACCGTTACCCTTCGCTGCCAATCACCGTCACGACGATGACGCCAACCGGCTCGGAGCGCGCGTTATCCGCTTTCGGTAAAGACGTGCAGCACGTCTATCTGCCTTACGATCTGCCCTGCGCCATGAATCGTTTCCTGAATACCGTTCGCCCGAAGCTGGTGATCGTGATGGAAACCGAACTGTGGCCGAACATGATTTCCGCCCTGCATGCCCGTAAAATTCCGCTGGTCATTGCCAACGCGCGCCTGTCAGAGCGCTCGGCGAAAGGTTACGGCAAGCTGGGTAAGTTTATGCGCCGCCTGCTGAGCAAAATTACGCTGATTGCCGCGCAGAACGAAGAGGACGCGGCACGCTTTATCTCTCTGGGCCTGAAACGCAACCAGCTTGCGGTAACGGGCAGCCTGAAATTCGATATTTCCGTTACCCCTGAACTCGCCGCCCGTGCGATCACGCTGCGTCGCCAGTGGGCCCCGCGTCGTCAGGTCTGGATTGCCACCAGTACTCATGATGGCGAAGAAGAGATCATTCTGCAGGCTCACCGCAAGCTGCTGGAAAAATTCCCTGATTTACTGCTGATCCTCGTGCCGCGCCATCCGGAGCGTTTTAAAGATGCCCGTGAAATGGTCCAGAAAGGCGGCTTCAGCTTCACGCTGCGCAGCAGCGGTGAAATTCCTTCCGGCAGCACCCAGGTGGTGATTGGCGATACGATGGGCGAGCTGATGCTGCTGTACGGCATTGCTGACCTCGCGTTTGTCGGTGGCAGCCTGGTCGAGCGCGGCGGTCATAACCCGCTGGAGCCGGCAGCCCACGCCATTCCGGTGCTGATGGGGCCGCACACGTTTAACTTCAAAGATATCTGCGCGAAATTACAGCAGGCCGATGGTTTAATTACCGTGACCGATGCGGATTCGGTGGTTAAAGAGGTATCGACCCTTCTGACTGACGAAGATTATCGCCTGTGGTACGGGCGTCATGCCGTCGAAGTGCTGCACCAGAACCAGGGCGCACTGACCCGTCTGCTGCAGCTTCTGCAACCTTATCTGCCCCAGCGGAGCCACTGATGTCAACGCGCCTGTCGGTCGTCATGATCGCCAAAAACGCCGCCGACCTGCTTCCGGATTGCCTGGCGTCGGTTGCCTGGGCTGACGAGATAGTCATTCTCGACTCCGGAAGTACAGACAACACGGTGGACGTTGCCCGGGCAGCGGGCGCAAAAGTCTTTGTCGACGCTGACTGGCAGGGCTATGGCATCCAGCGCCAGCGCGCGCAGGGGTATGCCACAGGTGATTATGTCCTGATGCTCGACACCGACGAACGCATCACGCCTGAGCTTCAG
>Ga0308165_1004824_pt1 | contig 12974 bp, 10 predicted proteins | sample PhyWR2_FD_201032 | JGI IMG/M metagenome (GOLD analysis project Ga0308165, IMG submission 201032) | Phyllosphere microbial communities from UC Gill Tract Community Farm, Albany, California, United States - DLSLW.R2 | ecosystem: Host-associated > Plants > Phyllosphere > Unclassified | place: USA...
CGATGTTTTTAACATCGATACCGTTGTCAGACTCCTTTTTTGATAGCAATAAATGCAATAGCCCGTAATTAATACCCGACACTCAATACCACTGTGAGAGATAAGGTATGAATTCCAGACGGGTCATGATTAATTCCTGTGTCATTCTTATTCTCGGCTTATTATCCATCGATCTGTATAACCCGGCACTGCCAGCCATTAAAATGGCTTTCGATATCAGCGATGCTCAGGCTCAAAGGATGGTGGTCTGGTATTTGAGTGGCTTTGCTGTATCACAGTTAATTTATGGCCCGATGTCGGATAGATGGGGTCGGGTTCCGGTCATATTATTGTCACTGTTTCTTGCCGCATCAGGTAATTATTTAACGTCAACCGCTGAAAGCTACCACGCCTTATTAGCATTCCGTTTACTGACTGGCCTCGCTGCCGGGGGCTGCCCGGTGATTAGCCGGGCCATTCTTAGTGATACCTTTAAAGATAAAACTGAGCTGTCAAAGTCGCTTGCGGTGTTTTCTATGGCATCCCAGATATCCCCGGCGCTGGCACCCATTATAGGGGGATATATCACTGCCTGTTTGCCCTGGAAATATAACTTCCTGGCACTGGCTCTGTTTATGTGTCTGGGGTTATTGTTTGTTAAAATCACCCTCACTGAAACCGCACCGAAACAGAGATCCTCTCACCGACCCTTTTGGGGTTTCGTCGTCTTATTGTCGAGCCTTAAATTTGTTATTTACAGTGTCGTCTCTGCAATATTGTTTGCCATCACTATCGGTTATTTTACCGATTGGCGCAGCAGGCAAACCGGCGCGTTCTTGCCCGGATCTGACCGCCAGCCCCCTATATCTGGTATGTCTCCTGACTGAGAGAGGCACAACATGTAGCGTTCAGCGCTGCAGCAGGGCGATTCGATAGAATTGGCGTTTTACCGAAAGGAAAGAAAAAACATCAGGGGCGGTCAGGCCGTAAAATGTGAACAACGTCTCTCTGTACAAGAAGCGGATGCTGCTGAAATCACAAAATGTCAGTCGGGCAGGAACAGAGAAATTGTACGCCGCCCGATTTTTGATATATTGAAGATGGTTTATGGGCAGATTTTGGGTCGCGTTTCGCGATCAGTGAAAAAATGTCCGGTAGGATTGCCCTTTCAGGAACTCATTGTCCTGGCGCTTCTTAGGTTCTTGTCAAGTTTGCGTAAGAGTGCCCATAAACCTTTTTAAATGGTGACGTATAGTGAATAGACTTTTATTATTAAAATCGGCAAAGACAAAGCCGGATTTAGCAAGGATTTTAGGCGTAAAACCTTCTACATTAACGCATTGCTTATATATCGTTAAGCCTGAAAATCAATACGTACAATTCGAGATCCCCAAGAGAAATGGGGGTGAAAGAATTATCAGCGCTCCCTCAGGAATGCTAAAAAACCTGCAATCCTCCCTTTCAGATTTATTACTTGACTGCCTAGATGAAATTATCTTTCTAAAGTTTCCCGATTCAGAGATAACGAGGAAAAAAGCAAAAAACTCTCTTTTTTTAAAAGTGAAGTGCTCTAGCTCAGAAACAAAACAGCCCTCGCTGTCGCATGGATTCGAAAGAAAACGTTCAATTATTACCAATGCAATGATGCACTTAGGGAAAAAGCACGTCTTCAATATTGATTTAGAAAACTTCTTCGGTAGTTTTAATTTCGGAAGGGTGAGAGGTTTTTTCATTAAAAACGAAAACTTTTTGCTTGAACCAGAAATAGCCACGGTGATTGCAAAAATAGCCTGTTATAATAACGAACTGCCTCAGGGCAGTCCGTGCTCACCCGTCATTTCTAATTTAATCACTCATGCTTTAGATATTAAATTAGCGGCGGTCGCCGCAAAACATTCATGTACGTATACGAGATATGCAGACGATATAACTTTTTCAACCAGGAAGGAAAGTTTACCCTCTTCTTTAGCGAAATCAGATAATCATACTTTTGTTGCAGGGAAGGTCATCAGAAGAGAGATTGCCCGTTCAGGATTTTCTATTAATGGATCTAAAACGAGGGACCAATACAAAGACTCCCGGCAGGAAGTTACGGGGTTAGTTGTAAATAAAAAACCAAATACTAAAAAAGAATACTGGCGGCTTGTGCGCGCTCAGTGCAATCATCTGTTTAACACGGGCGAGTTTAAAGAGACGATAAATGGCGCTGAGGTGACTGGCAACATTCACAGGCTCGAAGGGAAACTGACTTTCATTGACCAAGTTGATCATTATAACCGGCTTCGTCAGGGCGAAAAGTTAAATCCTAAGTATCATTTAAAAAAAGACGCCATCAGAAAAAGTAACCCTTCAAGAAGGCGTTATTTACATACGTCCAGAGAGACAACATTTAGTAAGTTTATTTTTTATCGCTGGTTCTATGGTAACACCAAACCTACGATTCTTACTGAAGGTCAGACTGATAATATCTATTTAAAGTCAGCAATATGGAAGCTCGCAGTCCAATTCCCTAAACTGGCAACTGGGAAAAGTGCCACAGAGCCTTATAAGACTTTGACTCAGTTTTTCAAATATAATGAGCGAACCCGATACTTATTAGAGCTTTTTGGTGGTGGTGATTATCTGAGGGATTTTGTAGCCAATTACAAAGAATTGTTTAATGCTTACAAAGCACCTAAACCATCGCACCCAGTAATTATATTCGTGGATAATGACTCCGGGCCTAATAACCTGATTAATGAAGTTAAAAGAGTTAAGGGTATTCATATTTTCCCGTCGGGTGTAGGTGTGACCGACATCCGTCAGTCTGAATTTGTTCATATTTTTTGCAATCTTTATCTGGTGCTCACACCTCAGGGAGCGGGAAGCTCTGAGACTGATATTGAGTATTTCTTTAGTGATGCTGATCGGCTCAGGGAACATAAAGGAAAGCGTTTTAATACGATCGCCGACCGTGACAAAGTTAATGACCTAAGTAAAGAAGCATTTGCGACGCATATTGTTAAGGCACAGAAAGGTATTATTGATTTTTCACGGTTTACTCATCTTTTAGGACGCATAGAAAAAGTGATAGATCATTATAATTCAATAAAGTGATCTCGCTTACAGCAGGTAGATATCAAATCCAGGTACTGGTAAGGTTTTGATTGCCGGTAAACTGCGGGTTTTACCGAATGCGGTCGAACAGGAAAGTATCAGTCCGGTTTTTTGGCACGGAGCAGACGAGGACGGTGATGATGGGGGCCGTTTTGAGCGAATTGCAGAAGTCTCGGATATGCTTGATAGTAATGCTTGCAGATATAATTGGCATGATCCTGAAAATTTATATTTAAAGAATTATTAAGTGCTGCCGATATTAGTAATTAAACTAAAAAAGGAAGATGGAATTTATGTTAGATTTAGACGAAATGCGCCGCGCGTTAAGGAAAAAATACTCTATAACAGCAGGTCAAGATGGTGAGGACTATGCTAGTAAATGGCTGGAAAAATCCAAGTGGAAATTTGAATGTGTTGAGCAAGGAACAAATACTTTATCTGCAAATTTGAAATCATATGGGGGGAAACGTCCCGATTTTATTATTGAAGCTGACGATTTCTCTTATATTCTTTTAGATGCGAAGTATCACTCAACAGATGGGTGTACCTCCTTTACACTTACTGATTGTGAAATAGGAAAGTATCGAGCACTTCAGCAATTCTTAAAAAACACTTATAGTGATTGTACTTTCGAAGTAGTCTTCATGGTGTTTCCGAAAGAAAAAAATGGTGATGAATTCACATTTGTGAGTCTAGATGAGTTTGATAAAGGAGAGTGTACGACTCTAGCATCAAAAGATGCAACGGAAATTAGTCTGCTCGATCGAGATGACTTATGGTTTAAAAGTTAATTAATGAAAAATAATTGACTTGCGCCTTTTTTGATTACTGTTTCCAGTATGCCGAAATGTCTCATTTATTTGAATAATTGTATATTTAATAGATCTACAATTATTCCTAAACATATTTCTAGTTGTTAACAAGACAGTGTGCTATGAATGTCTGCTTCTGGCACAAAGCCGACCGTCAGACCCTCTAAATTAATGAACACATCTAATAAACCTTAGCTAATTGCCCTATCTAATCGAATAAATCAGTTTGCGTTATGCTTTTCCAACACAACAGCTGAAGGATAACGTCATGCAAACTGTAAAACTGAACAACGGGATTGAAATGCCCCTGCTAGGCTTTGGTGTGTTTCAGATGTCTGATGTCGCTGAATGCGAAAGAGCCGTTATTGATGCCATAGATACGGGATACCGCCTGACCGATACCGCCGCATCTTACCAGAATGAAACCCAGGTCGGGAACGCACTGAAACAAAGCGGCATCGCCCGTAACGAACTCTTTGTGACGACCAAACTTTGGCTACAGGATACGAATTACGAAGGCGCTAAAGCCTAGTTCGAACGTTCTCTGAATCGGCTACAACTTGATTACGTTGACCTGTTGATTCACCAGCCTTACGGCGATGTCCATGGAGCCTGGCGTGAAATGGAAGAACTGCAGCAGGCAGGAAAAATTCGTGCTATCGGCGTAAGCAATTTCCATCCTGACCGATTGGTCGACCTTATCGCCTTCAACAAAGTTGCCCCTGCGGTGAACCAGATTGAAGTTAACCCCTCCAACCAGCAGCTGCATGCCGTTCCATGGAATCAAAGCCGTGGCATTCAGCCGGAAGCCTGGGCACCGTTTGCAGAGGGTAAAAATGGTCTGTTCCAGCATCCCGTACTAACAGCAATTAGCCAGAAGTACGCTAAAAGCGTGGGCCAGGTTGTGCTGCGTTGGATCTTCCAGCGAGGCATCGTTTCACTGGCGAAATCGGTCCGCAAAGAACACATGGCTGAGAACATCAAGATTGTAAGAATAATCCTGAGTCCCAACTGAGAGGACGTTAATGCTTTCCAATTATTATATCCTAGTAAAAAAACTCACCCTTCCCTCGCCAAAAATTGGAATAAAGGCTTTATAGAACACAACACAAAAACTAAAAGAATTAAAACTTCAAAAGCTTTTAATTGTCGATTTAGTTCAAATTATTTTAACATTCTTTCCCTCACCTATCAGTGAGGGAAAGATATATTTACCAACACATATTTGAAACAAAAAAATTCTGCCATGGACAATAAAAAATTAATCACGAGCAATCCAATCATATGGAATCAACGCCGCACCACGCCACTCCTCTACTAAATGTACGTTATCCAGACTATTCCACACTTCTTCATCAGCGTGATCCAATACAATAAACTGGAATAAACCTTTTGTTGATGCTATAAACTTATTTAAAACTTCAAAAACTTTACGGACTGCAATAATATCCTCACTCTGCCAGTCAGGCTCACTATTTTCACTACCCAAAGATCCCGCTTGTCTTACAGGAAAATATACTTGGCTTGGCTGATCATAAATGAGCAAACTTGGTACTGGATGCTGAGAATTTCGCGTAAATATCCATTGCAAAGCTAGTGTTGTAGCAATATGGTAAGCTAACCAATTTGCTCCACTACCAGTTTCCCAGAGATAATCATCGCGCTCTCCTCTACTAACTTTTACAGTTAAATCATTAATAATTAACCTAACTGGCGAATCTGGCCACTCTCCATCCAAATAAGGAAGTAATTTCCCTGTTGCTCGTTGAATTTTATCAAGTGCTATATCAAGTTTGCGTGTAATTTCTTTCTCTGAAACTAATTTCGATAACCTATCTTGCTCTAACTGTAATTCTTTAATTTCATTTATCAAATTAGTTAACACATCTGTACTTTGATACAAGCGTAATGCTTCCTCCAGTCTACCAATAAAACGGGAGATCAATTCTCCTTGCGTGTTATATTTTCTTACTTCTTCAGACCGTTTCTCTAACGCTTGTATTTCTTGCTTTATTGATGCTAACTCTTTCGTAAATTCATGTAGTTGGGAACGAAGATGTAAAGTCTCCTTATCCAAAGAATGGTTGACTTGTGGATAAGAACGCAATTGCAGTTCAATACCTTCAAGTGCGAGACAAAGTTGCCTAATTTTTTCGTAGCTTCGTCTTTCATTCAACGGCTCAATTATTTCAGCGCGAGTAGATTGCTCACGGATCCATGTAGATAGACTAAGACGCTCTCTTTTTACTTCAAGCCCTTTTTTATATAAATCACTACTATCATTAAGCCTCTCAATTTCTACAAGCTGGCTTCGAATCTTATTAATTTGTGTAATATTATTTAATTCTCTTGCTCTCAATTTCTTTAATTCAGTGATAACGTATTGTGTTGAATCTAAAGAAGGTTGAGAAACTTTAATGTCCTTTTTAAGGATTGACTTCAAAAGCTTTAAAGTTGCAGGCCACTCGTCAGGAATCGTCTGTTCTACGGGTAAAAGCCCGTATTCAATAGCAAGTGACAACCAAATCCGACTTTCTCGTTGCCAGGCATCTCCTGAGGCTTTACGTGTTTTAAGTTCTGTTTCTTTACGACGTAATTGACGAGTAACCCTATCTAACTCATGTCTTGCCTGAAGAACTAAGGGACTAATAGCCCCCAATACATACGGAAATATAGTCTTAAGCTTTTCTCTATGCTCTGTAGTATCTGCTTTAAAGAATAAAACATCTGGATTTGCTATTATATTTTGTGGCTGAAAAATAAAGGCCATTAAGTCACGGAAACTTGGACGGCTGCGAAAATTATCATGTCCAGTTGGTTCAAATGCTAAATCTGATAAACCAGCCAAACGATCCAGGATTCCTTTCACATGAGTCATTGTACTATTTTTCTGAGGAGCTAATGCAGGTATAATTATTCCATCACCTTCTTCTATATACATTTCACTAGTTCCCTGCTGATTACCAGGTTCTTTACGTGCCAGCAATTTTGGTCCTTCAGTAGTATCAATCAATACACCAAACCATGAACATGATTCTCGTATGACGCCTACTGGAATTGCACACTTATCAGAACATAGACAATAATCGATAATAGGGATAACAGCCGACTTACCTGTTTTTGATGCACCACTGATAATGTTTACTTTTCCGGATTCAAATTCTACAATCCGTGGTTGATCATTTGTTTTAGGCCAAAGTATCAATTTTCTTATTTGAAAATACATCAGAAATCCACCATCAATGTTTTTGCAATTTGTTGTTCCGAAATTTCAGCGAACCAATACGCTAATTTATCACAACAAGCATGAATTTTTTTCAAATCATCCGATAACAATGGTAAATCAAGCTCTGAATCATCACATCTAACTATTAACGTTGCTGTTTCATTATCAATTTCTAATAATCCAGCAACTTCTGCGACACTTAAAGATTCAAATGTAAGTGAGCGCAATTGAAGAGTTCTTTCATGAATTGTAAATATCGCTTCTCTCTTTTTTTGTATTTTCCCTGCAAAGAGATGTATACCTGAAGCCTTTTGTGTACTACAAATGAGTTTAACAGTTGATTTATGTAAAATAAGCGGTAAAACTAGAAAAACGATAGTAAGAGTGGGACACTCCTTCTTGTAATGTTGATAATATCGGCAAAACAGCCATAAAAAAAAGGCTCCCATAGCACTATTTTGTACTAAAGCTGCATCATTCAGTTCGGGCGTTCTCAGTTCTATTCTCACTATTCATCCTTATCGAGAAGCTCTATATAATTCGGATGCCATCCTAAACGGAGATCGTCAGCCAGTAGATTGAAACCTCCATTAGTAAAATATTCAGGGACTATCTGATTATCGAAAGATACTTTTGTAGCTGAACAACGGCTATAAATAACTTTACCTCTGCTTATTTCAGGCTTGTCAGAGTGGCAAACCTCAATATCATCGCATATTGCATCGTACTGTCTTAATAATGAATTATGCCATTCAGAAATATTTTGCTCAAAAATTAGTCCATTTTCGGCCCACATGGTTATGTTAGCGTCCGTCTTTAATAGGTCACTGACAGCCCTAAGCTGACGATCTTGACGAAGTTCTATCAGTTTTAGCTGTTTTATAAACGTGGGGGCTCGTTTAAGCAATGCTTCAGCATCAGAATTATTAATTTCTGTACTGAGTGGCTGAAGGTATCCAGGAATATTATTTTTCTGTACAAAATTTATAAACACCTTTCTAAATTCCTGCACAGATATAATCGCATTTTGTTTATTACGAATAAGTCCGTCTGCTTTTTCTTTTGCCATTCCTATCGCATACTGGCAAGTTAGTTCAATTAGTTCTTCTGCAATTGTAGGTTTTAAACACTTACGAATTGCATCAAGCGGATCTATTCTATCATTCTCTATAACTAAATTTGTAATTATTTTTTTTGTTCTCCTTGTGTAGCATTAAGAAATCGAGCGATATATTTCATACATGCAGGTTCTGATTTTAATTTTTTTAGCTCACTCTGTAAAAAAATCATCAGTTTTTTAATATCGTCATCATTTTTGGAATTATGAAATAGCGAACAAATTTTGCCTATACGTTTTGCAGGTGTAACATAGTAGCGAAAAGTTACTTTGCTATGACAAATATTATTTACTGGCAATATGTCGATCCAGTTAGAAATTGTCTTCCAGAAATCCTCCGACCAGTCTGATAACGGGTTATGTGTTAAAGCACTTTTAGTCTGCTCCAATATAATCCGGCCATCAGGATAATGCACGGCTACGTCATCAAGATACTCGAGCGAGACACATGCATCATCAGAACAGTTGAGAAGATGGTAGCAGAGGCGAACAGGTTGAAGCGCGAATCCCAAATATTGACCAGGCGCGCTGGACTTTGGTTGCGAGGATTTTCCTATACTCATTCGACTTGCTACCTTGCAGTTCTGGTTCAGGATATAATCTGAACAACATGAAAATTATGGATAACTTTGAAGAAAGTATAAAAAATACGCAAGCATAATTCCATACTAAATCTAATGTTGAACGCGACATCGTGAAGAACATCACGACGAATCATATCTGCATATCATGCATTATGCAGTTTGCTTTATAGCCTCCTTAGCAACCGTCACAATGCTTAGAAGGAGCAATCTAGCCCCTTTATAGTAGCCTGCAACTAAACGATTACTTTTCTTTCAACATGCTTTCAATACATTCCCCGTACCACTGCATCATCTTCCTCCTTCCTTCCAGATACAACGCATGGTTATACGTTATACGTTATACGTTATACGTTCCACGTATCGCGTTCTTATCGACATGCGCAAGTTGGGTTTCAATCCATGCCATGTTGAACCCTTCCTCGTGCAAAATCGTACTCATCGTGTGACGGAAACCATGCCCCGTTACCTTCCCGGTATACCCAATCCGCTTAAACACCTGATTAATACTCGCTTCACTCATCGTCTTGCGGGGATCATTACGTCCCGGGAACACCAGTGGATATTGCCCTGACATCACTTTGAGCTGCTGTACGATTTCCAGCGCTTGGGTAGAGAGGGGGACAAGGTGAGGCCGTTTCATCTTCATACGCTCTGCAGGGATTTCCCACACCGCTTTCTCAAGATCAAATTCACTCCAGAAAGCACCTCGGAGCTCGCCAGTACGAACTCCCGTAAGGATCAGCAGACGAGCGGCAAGAACAACTAACGGGCTTCCTGTATAGCCTGTGAGAGCTTTAAAGAAGTCTGGTAACTCCTCAACAGTAAGGAAGGGATAATGCTTCGATTCATGCCCTGACATTGCGCTGGTTAGATCCGCTGCAGGATTGTATTCCGCACGACCGGTAACGATGGCGTAACGAAAGACTTCACTGCAACGCTGGCGAACCTTCCTGGCCTTCTCTGTCGCGCCACGGCTTTCCATTCGACGCAGCACGTTAAGCAGAACCAGCGGTTTGATTTCATTCACCGGCTGCTGGCCAATATAGGGGAAAATATCTTTATTGAATGCTTCGATGATATCGGAGGCATAACCTTCTGACCATCGGCTCACCTTCGTTCCGTGCCATTCAAGCGCCACTGCCTGAAACGTATTGTTGAGCTGCACATCGCGAACCAGCTTTTCTTCTTTCTTTGCAAAAGATGGATCAATACCCTCGGCCAGTTTTTTCTTGGCGTCATCACGTAGTGCCCTCGCTTGTGCAAGGGACACTGCTGGATAGACACCAAAAGCCATACGCTTCTCTTTTCCATTGAAGCGATACTTCATCCGCCAGTATCTGGAACCAGAGGGAACAACCTCAAGATACAAACCAGCACCATCTGCCAGCTTATAGGCTTTCTCTCTGGGTTTAGCAGCGTCTACCTGTCGCGCATTAAGTTTCATTGGGGGCATATCCCTGGACCGAACACAGAATGCCCCCACTTATGCCCCCAACTGCGACTTGATTTCGATTGAGTCCAGTTGATAACAGGAGATAAGATACGGTCCAGAAACAGCAGTATACGGGCTTTAGGTTGATTTCGGTAGACTTGAGAAGAGTTTGAAATGGTGCCGATAATAGGAATCGAACCTACGACCTTCACATTATTGATACTGTCACTGGTTTGTTTTGTGTTAATCACCTTCACGCAATTTTTATATCAAACGTGTCACCGCCCTCCACTCCAGACGCATAACATTGCCGGCATTTACCTCTCTCCCCTCCTTTTTTCAACCGCAAATAGTCTGCTAACGGCTGTCGACACAACTGTCGATGTCATGACGATAGCCAGATGACACCAGCCAGAAAATTCGTCACCGTCAAAAAAACAAAATATAAAACACTGATTTTAAACATTAAAATTAAATTATCAAAACTGGCACGTTTTATGTATTACCTGTGCAGACCCAGAATAATTCGAGTCGCCAGACAAAGGTAACACCCAGGAAATTTGAAGCATGAAGGGTATACCCAAAATACTTCAAGTTTCCTGTAGGCACCGAGTCTGGCGAGGCGATGAGCATAGATAAACTATGTGATTCGACTCGCCAGACGAAGGTAACACCCAGGCAACTTGAAGTATGAAGGGTAGAGCAATGTCGCCAAGCCGGTGTAATCCGGTTTAATAAAAAACCCGGCCTCAGGAGGTTTAGATGAACCGGTTTATTATCGCCGACCCAAAAAAATGTATCGGCTGCCGTACCTGTGAAATTGCCTGCGTGCTGGCTCACAGTGAATCCCAGGATATGTCACTGTTTAGCACTGCTACTTTTGCACCCCGCTTACACGTCATTAAAGGCGTCAATATCAGTACCCCGGTGACATGCCGCCAGTGTGAAGATGCGCCTTGTGCCAACGTCTGTCCGAACGGTGCCATTCTTCGTACCGGGGACCATGTACAGGTCATGCAGGAACACTGCATTGGCTGTAAAACCTGTGTTGTCGCCTGTCCATACGGCGCAATGGAAGTCATCACTACCCCTATTTTTCGCCAGAATGGCGCCGCCATGGTCGCCATCTCCGATAAAGCTGAAGCGCATAAATGCGACCTGTGCAGCTCCCGCGATGAAGGCCCGGCTTGTATTGACATTTGCCCGACCAAGGCAATTTACGTCATCGACCGTAACCAGTTACAGGATATGAACGCAGAAAAACGCCGCCGCGCTGCGCTCGACAGCACCTCCCCACTGCTGTTTTAACCCCGGATTGAGGAAATTATCACATGAAAAAAGTCACCACTGTCTGTCCGTATTGCGGTGCTGGATGTAAATTGAATCTGGTTGTAGATAACGGAAAAATCATCCGTGCGGAAGCTGCGAACGGCGTAACCAATCAGAACGAGCTGTGCCTGAAAGGCTATTATGGCTGGGATTTTCTTAATGACACCAAGCTGCTCACCCCACGTCTGACACAGCCGCTTATTCGTCGTGAAAGAGGCGGAAAATTTGAAGCGGTGAGCTGGGATGAAGCCATCAGTTACACTGCTAAACGCCTGAGTGAGATTAAACAAAAACACGGACCACGCTCCATCATGACCACCGGTTCTTCCCGTGGTACCGGGAATGAAACCAACTATGTGATGCAAAAATTTGCCCGCGGCGTAATCGGGACTAACAACGTTGACTGCTGTGCCCGTGTTTGTCATGGTCCTTCTGTTGCTGGTTTACAGGCCACTCTGGGTAACGGGGCAATGAGTAACTCCATTGGCGATATCGAAAACTCAAAATGCCTGCTGGTATTTGGTTATAACTGTGCCGACTCCCACCCAATCGTTGCCCGCCGGGTGATCAAAGCCAAAGAAAAAGGCGCACAGGTTATTGTCTGCGACCCGCGTCGTATCGAAACGGCACGTATTGCCAATCAGCACCTGCAGATCAAAAACGGCTGCAATATGGCGCTGGTGAATGCTTTTGCCCATGTGCTTATCGAAGAAGACTTGTATGACCACGATTATGTGGCGAAATATACCGAAGGCTTTGAAGCCTACCGCAAAAATGTTGCCGATTACTCACCGGAAGCCGTCGCAGAACAGACTGGCGTGACTGCCCAGGAGATTCGTCAGGCAATGCGGACTTATGCCGCTGCACCTTCCGCCACTATTATGTGGGGTATGGGCGTAACACAATTTGGTCAGGCGGTTGACGTGGTGAAAGGCCTTGCCAGCCTGGCGTTACTGACCGGTAACCTGGGTCGTGCCAATGTCGGTGTTGGCCCGGTTCGTGGACAGAATAATGTGCAGGGTGCCTGCGATATGGGCGTACTGCCGAATGAATTCCCGGGCTACCAGTCAGTGACTGACGCCAAAGTTCGCGCAAAATTCGCCGATGCCTGGGGCATAGACGTGAATCAAATGGATGCGCAAGTCGGTCACCGTATCACTGAAATCCCTCATCTGGCCATCGAAGGCAAGGTGAAAGCCTACTACATCATGGGCGAAGATCCCCTGCAGACCGAAGCCGATTTAGGCTTAGTGCGTAAAGGATTTGAAGCGCTGGAATTTGTCGTGGTTCAGGATATTTTCATGACCAAAACCGCTGAACAAGCGGACGTCATTTTACCTGCCACCTCCTGGGGTGAGCATGGCGGCGTGTTCTCTTGTGCCGACCGCGGCTTCCAGCG
>Ga0308165_1004825_pt1 | contig 12972 bp, 10 predicted proteins | sample PhyWR2_FD_201032 | JGI IMG/M metagenome (GOLD analysis project Ga0308165, IMG submission 201032) | Phyllosphere microbial communities from UC Gill Tract Community Farm, Albany, California, United States - DLSLW.R2 | ecosystem: Host-associated > Plants > Phyllosphere > Unclassified | place: USA...
GTTCGGTCGCGACGACAGGGGCGGCTTCGGCGGGGATCGTATCGGCCGGCGGGGCGGTCAGAGGCGCACCGGCGGCGACGGCGGGCGTTGACGTCGCCGGCGTCGAGGCGGGACGCATCGCGAACCACAGGCCCCCTCCGGCGACCAGCAGGGCGACCACCCCGACCCCGACATAGAGCGGCAGGCGGGAGGTCTTGGCGGGGGCTCGGGCGAAGCTGGGCGTGATCGGCGCAGCGGCCGGCGCGATGGCGGGTCTGGCCGCGACCGCTGGGGCGGCGGCGACGGGTTCGGCTGCGACCGGCTTCGGCGCAGGGGCGGGCGTCGTCTCGGGCGCGGGCAGGGGGCGCACGGTCAGATCAGGTTGAGCGGCCGGCGCCGGCTGCGGCCTGGACTGCGGCGGCGTCGGAGCCTGAGGTTGAGGCTGGGCCTGGGCCGGGCGCGCCGTCGGTATCAGCGAACCGCCCAGGATGCTTGCCCCCTGCGGACGGGGCGCGGGACGCGGCATCGGATTGGCGGGCGTCGTCCGAGCCTTGGCCGGCGCGACGCCGGAGGCCAGGCTCTGGGTGTGGATCGAGGCCTGCTGTTGTTGCGGCGTGGGCTTGCGCGGCGGCGGATTGGGAATGCGGTCCAGCGGATTGGGCGCGACCGGCACCGGCCCGACGTGGAAAGTCGTGGCGGGCATACGCCCCCAGGTCACCGGCTTGCGGGCGAAGGGCTGGGGCGGGGTCTTCTGGTCGTCGGACATGGTCTTCTCAATCGCTGGCGATCTGGCCCGTTTCGTGACGGATCAGTTCTTGAGCCGGTAGCCGGTCTTGAACATCCACATGACGATGCCCAGGCAGACGGCGAAGAAGCCCAGGGTGGCGGTGACGCTGACGCCGATGGCCACATCCCCCTGACCATAGAAGGCCCAGCGGAAGCCCGAGATCAGATAGACCACAGGGTTGAACAGGGTCACCGTGCGCCAGCCGTCCGGCAGCATGTCGATGGAATAGAAGGCGCCACCCAGGAAGGTCAGGGGCGTCACGACCAGCATCGGGATCATCTGGAGCTGCTCGAACCCATTGGCCCAGACTCCGATGATGAAGCCGAACAGGCTGAAGGTCACCGAGATCAGGATCAGGAAGGCCATCATCCAGACCGGATGCAGGATCTGCAGCGGCACGAAGAAGGCCGCCGTGGCCAGAATGATCAGGCCCAGCACCGCCGACTTGGTCGCCGCCGCGCCGACATAGGCCAGCACGATCTCCAGCGACGACACCGGCGCCGACAGGATCTCGTAGATCGTCCCGGTGAACTTGGGGAAGTAGATGCCGAACGAGGCGTTGAAGATCGACTGTGTGAACAGGCTGAGCATGATCAGGCCCGGCACGATGAAGGCGCCGTAGGGCACGCCGTCCACCTGTTGCATCCGGCTGCCGATCGCGCCGCCGAAGACGACGAAATACAGGGCCGTAGTGATCACTGGGGTGACCACGCTCTGCCACAGGGTGCGCAGCGCACGCGCCATCTCGAAGCGATAGATGGCCCAGACGCCATATCCGTTGAAGGTCATGCCGCGGCTCCGTTCTGGTGGACCAGGCTGACGAAGATGTCTTCCAGCGAGCTCTGGCGGGTGTTCAGGTCCTTGAAGCCGATGTTCAGCGCCTCAAGCCGGCGGATCAGCGAGGGCACGCCCGTATCGTCGGCGTTGGCGTCGAAACTGTACTCCAGCTCGCCGCCCTCGTTCTTCAGCGTCAGGTCCCATTCGGACAGGTCGGCGGGCAGGGCGCCCAACGGCTCGATCAGGTTCAGCGTCAGGGTCTTCTTGCCCAGCTTCTTCATCAGGGCCGACTTCTCCTCGACCAGGATCAGCTCGCCCTTCAGGATCACGCCCACCCGGTCGGCCATCTCCTCGGCCTCCTCGATGTAATGGGTCGTCAGGATGATGGTGACGCCGCGCTCGCGCAGCTTTCGGACCATCGCCCACATGTCGCGGCGCAGCTCGACATCGACCCCGGCGGTCGGCTCGTCAAGGAACAGGATGTCGGGTTCGTGGCTCAGGGCCTTTGCGATCATCACCCGCCGCTTCATCCCGCCCGACAGCGTCATGATCTTGGCGTCGCGTTTGTCCCAAAGCGACAGGTCCTTCAGCACGCCCTCGATGAAGGCGGGGTTCGGCGCCTTGCCGAACAGGCCGCGACTGAAGGTGACGGTGGCCAGCACGGTCTCGAAGGCGTCGGTGGTCAGTTCCTGCGGCACCAGACCGATCTTGGTGCGGGCGGCGCGGAAATCGGACTGGATGTCATGGCCGTCGGCGACCACGGTTCCGGTCGTCGGCGTGACGATGCCGCAGACGATGGAGATCAACGTGGTCTTGCCCGCGCCGTTCGGACCCAGCAGGGCGAAAATCTCGCCCTTGTCGATCGTCAGGTCGATGCGCTTCAGCGCCTTGTGCCCCGACTTGTAGGTCTTGGTCAGGCCGTCGATCTCGATTACGGGCATGGGCTTTCCTTTCCGGCGCGCGCGGCGGCGCGGGCCGGGTGTGGCGGCAATATGGCGTGCCTGACGCCTGACTCAAGTGGCGCTCCGCTCAAGAGACGCCAAGTCGTTGTTAACCCGATTGTCGCACGGTGCCGGCCTGAGTTGAGTTTTGGCAGGAGCTTTCGTGCCGTCCCTGTCCGCCGCCCACCACGCCGCGCTGACGGCGATCGTCGAGGCCTGTCCCGACGCATCGCTGGGGATGCTGGGGGCGGCCGTGGCGGCGCTGAAGGGCGACAAAGCGGTTGAACTGTCAAACATCGTCGCCGCAGAGGCGCGCGATCGCGCCCGTCGCGGCACGGCCTTCGCCCCTCTGCTGCCGCTGTTTCAGCCGCGCGCCGACGGCGTGCCGGCCCTGGTCTTCCCGCCTCTGGTCTTGAAACGGGTCTGGCGCGAGGCGGTGCAGGGCGAGGAGGATTTCCTGCCGCTGCTGGACGGGGCCGTGGCCGTGGACGGCGAATGGACGCTGGCCGCCGATCGGCTGTGCGCCAAGGCGGCCGCCGTGCTGCGCGACCGGCCGCGCGACGTCTGGCCGGAGTTTCAGCGCCCCGCCGACGACCAGCCTCCATCCACCCCGGTCGAATTGGCCGGCTGTTTCGACCTGACGCCTCTGGCCCGCAGCGCCCTGCCGCGCCTGCCCGTCTGGCTGGAACGCCCTGATGATAATCAGCTGGCGGGACTTCGGCTGTTGATCCAGGACTGTTTGGCGATGTCGCCGGACGGCGGGCGGCGCATGATCGACATCCTGTTCGCCCATGTGGCGGACGCCGAGCGGATGCTGCGGGTCGTGACGCGGACCAGCCGGCTCGCCGACCGTGAAATCACCCTCAGCCATTCCGAGATGGGCGTCTTCGTCGAGCGGCTGCTGACTTCCGTTCAGGCGCGGGTGCAGAAGATCGCCGCCGTGGTCCGATCGTCGCTGGGCGAGACCGCGATGCTGGGCGTGGTGGACGATGTCAACTGGTGCGCGGGCGTACTGGCCGAGATGGACCTCAGCCTGCAGGTGCGGCCCGATTCCAGCTGGGGCAAGGCGGCGCGGATGGCGCGGGTCCAGGTCTCGGGCCAGCTTTCGGGTCTGATGAAGTCCGCCTCCAGCGCCGTCCACGCCGCCCTGCCGATGAAGCGTCAGGTCATCACCGGACGCATGACGCGGATGTCGCCCTGGCTGGAGGCGCCGGCCGAGGGCGAACCGATCGAGGCGGCGGCGGCCCTGCTGGCGGCGGTGGCGGCCCTGCGCGGCGCGGCCGTCACCTTCGGCTGCGAAGCCGATCGCTCGGGATTGAAGGCCGACCTGACCGACTACCTCTCCACCTGGTCCGACGAGGCGCTGAACAGTCTGTCGGACGGCGAAGCCGAAAATCCCGACCATGTGCTGCGTCTGATCGGTGTCGCGGCGCGGTTCCTGACCGTGATCGAGGCGCTGGAGGCGGCGCGCGCGGTCAGGCGACGCGCAGCCTCAGCAGAAATGGCGCGGCTGGGCTGAAACGACGCCTCGCCCGACGTTCGCGGATGGGTTAGACGGCGAAGATGATCGTCTTCTGGACAATGACGGGACTGGCGGCGGCCCTGGCCGCCCTGCTGGTGCTGACCGGCGCGCGGCGCGGCGCCGATCCGGCGGCCGGGGCTGAAACCCAGGCCGGCTCGCGCGAGATCGAGGAACTGGATCGGCTAAAGGCGCGCGGCCTGCTGGACGAGGCGGCCTATGTGGGCGCGCGCGCCGAGGCGGGACGGCGGCTTCTGGCCGTTTCGGCGACCACGACCCCGGTGGCCGGCGCCAGCGATCGGTTCTGGGTGCTGGGGGGGATCGGCGTGACGGTCGCGGGCGCGCTGGGCCTCTATGTCTTCACCGGCTCGCCCGGCCTGCCGGATCAGGCCTATGAGCGGCGCGTCGACGACTGGGCCGCCAATCTGGATCGGCTGGAGCCAGCGCAACTGGCGGCGGTGACCGCGCGGGTCGTTCAGGAACGGCCAAAGGATCGGCAGGCGTTGGCCATGCTGGGCGCGGCCCGCTTCGCCGCCGGCGATCCGCTGGGCGCCGCCTCCGCCTTTCGCCGCCTGATCGCCCTGGACCCTCGCGACGCCCAGGCTTGGGCGCGGCTGGGCGAAAGTCTGGTCGTCGCCAACGACAACCAGATCGGCGGCGATGCCGAGGCCGCCTTCCGCGAGGCCTTGAAACTGGACCCCGACCAGCTCGGCGCGCGCTTCTTCCTGGGCGAGGCCGCGTTGCGGCGCGGCGACGCCGTCGAGGCCCGCACCCTGTGGACGTCTCTGATCGCCGCGCTCGACCCGGCCGATCCGCGCCGTCTGGATCTGGAACGCCGACTGCCGAAGGACGGCGCGCAATGACGCGTTGGTCCTGCGCGACGACGGCGGTATATGCCGCCGGTTCGTCCCTGGAATCCGGAATGTCCCTCGTATGAGCTGGCTGCCCAAATCGCCCAAGGCGCGTCGCCGCCTGTGGGTCGTCGCCGCCGTGGCGCCGATCCTGGCCTTGGCGGTCGGCCTGTCGCTGTGGGCGATGCAGGACAGCGTGACCTTCTTCTATTCACCGTCCGAGGCCACCGCCGACAAGGCGCCGGAGGGCCGCAACATCCGCCTGGGCGGTCTGGTCGAGGCCGGCAGCGTGCAAAAGACCGGCGACGGCGTGGTCGCCTTCGTCGTCACCGACAATGCCGCCACGACCCGCGTCGTCTATCACGGAGACCTGCCCGACCTATTCCGCGAAGGGCAGGGGATCGTGGCGCAAGGGGCCTTCGGCGCCGATCGCACCTTCCACGCCAGTCAGGTCCTGGCCAAGCATGACGAGAACTATATGCCGCGCGAGGTCGCCGACCGTCTGAAGGAAAAGGGCGAGTGGCGGCCGGACGGTCCCGAAACGCGCTCAAGTAGGCCGCAGGCCGATAGCGCGCCGACGAGCTTATGATCGCCGAGCTTGGGGCCTTCGCCCTGGCGCTGGCGCTGGCGCTGTCGATCTTGCAGACCGGGCTTTCGGCGGCCGGACGCGCGCGGCGCAGCCCGGTTTTGGCCGGGGCCGCCCAGGGCGCGGCTTTGGCGGCGGCGGCGGCGGTCGCGCTCAGTTTCGCAGCCCTGATCTACGCCTTCGTCGTGTCGGACTTTTCGGTCTCCAACGTTGCGGCCAACAGCCACACCGACAAGCCGATGCTCTACAAGGTCGCTGGCGCCTGGGGCAGCCATGAGGGGTCGCTTCTGCTGTGGTGTCTGGTGCTGACCGTCTTCGGCGGGGCGCTGGCGCGGGCGCGCGGTCTGCCGTTCGGGCTGAAGGCCTCGGCCGTGGCGGTGCAGGGCGCGCTGGGGTCGCTGTTCCTGGCCTTCGCGGTCTTCACCTCCAGCCCCTTCACTCGTCTGGACCCCGCGCCGTTCCAGGGCGCGTCGCTGAACCCGCTGCTTCAGGATCCGGCGTTGGCCGTGCATCCGCCGCTGCTCTACGCCGGCTACGTCGGGTTTTCGGTCTGCTTCTCCCTGGCGGTCGCGGCCCTGATTGAGGGCCGGGCGCAGACCGCCTTCTGGCCCGCCTGGGGGCGCTGGGTCCGACCCTGGGCGTTGGCCAGCTGGGCCTTCCTGACCGTCGGCATCACTCTGGGGTCCTTCTGGGCCTATTATGAGCTGGGCTGGGGCGGCTGGTGGTTCTGGGACCCGGTCGAGAACGCCTCCTTCATGCCCTGGCTTGCGGGCGCGGCCCTGTTGCACAGCGCGGTCGTGACCGAGCGGCGCGGCGCGCTGGCCGGCTGGACCGTGTTTCTGGCTTTGCTGGCCTTCACCTTCTCGATGCTGGGCGCCTTTTTGGTGCGCTCGGGCGTGCTGACATCCGTCCACGCCTTCGCCGTCGATCCCCAGCGCGGGCTGATGCTGCTGGCCATTCTCGGGATCACAGCCGGCGCCGCCTTCGCCCTGTTCGCCTGGCGCGCGCCCCAGCTGAAGGGCGGCGGTCTGTTCGCGCCGGTCAGCCGCGAGGGGGCGCTGGTCCTGAACAATCTGTTCCTGACGGCGGCGGCCGCGACCGTCTTGCTGGGCACCCTCTATCCGCTGATCCTGGAAGCGGCGTCCGGCGCGACCATCTCGGTCGGCCCGCCCTATTTCGCCGCCACCTTCACCCCGCTGATGATGGTCGCCTTCCTGATCCTGCCAACCGGGCCGCTGCTGGCCTGGAAGCGGGGAGACCTGCCCGGCGCGATGCAGCGTCTGGCGGTCGCGGGGGGTCTGGCGATCGTCGGCGCGCTTGCGGCCTACGCCCTATGGGAGCCGAAGAAGGCCTTCGCCGCCGCCGGCATCGGCCTGGGCGCCTGGCTGATCCTGGGATCGCTGTCCGAGGTCGCGGAGCGCACGCGCCTGTTCCGCGCCTCGATGGCCGAGACGCTGCGCCGACTGAAAGGGCTGCCGCTGGGCGCCTGGGGCATGACCCTGGCGCATCTGGGTCTGGGCGTCTTCATCCTTGGGGCGGTGGTCGAGACGGGCTTCAAGGCCGAGGCCGCCCGCGCCGTCTCGTTGGGCCAGAGCGTGTCCGCCGGACCCTGGACCGTCACCCTGGACGACGTGCGCGTCGTCGAGGGACCAAACTATCTGGCCGAGCAGGGCCGACTGACCGTGCGCGCCACGAACGATCAGGGCCGCGCCAGCACCGTGACCGCCGAGCGCCGCTTCTTCCCCGCGGGTGGCCAGACCACGACCGAGGTCGGGCTCGATTTCCGGGGCCTAGACGACGTCTATGTCGTGATCGGCGAACGCGCGGGCAGTCCCGAACAGCCGGCCTGGGTCGTGCGTCTGTACTGGAACCCTTGGGCGCGACTAATCTTCCTGGGACCGATGATCATGGCGCTGGGCGGGGTGTTGTCGTTGCTGGATCGTCGACTCAGGCTCGGGATCGGCGCGCGCCGACGCAAGACCGCATGAAGCGCCTGGCGATCCTGCTGGCCGCGCCGCTCGTGGCGCTGATGCTGACGGCGGCCGAGCCGCCCGCCGCACCCGACCGTCCCTTGGCCGATGCGACGCAGGAGGCCCGCGCCCAGGCCCTGTTCAAGGATGTGCGCTGCGTCGTCTGCCAGCACGAGGCCATCGCCGACAGCCCGGCCGGCGTCGCCGGCGACATGCGCCGCCTGATCCGCGAGGAGATCGCGGCCGGCGCGTCGGATCAGGCCGTGCGCGACGATCTGGTGCGGCGCTTCGGCGACTATGTGCTGTTCACCCCGCCGGTCCGGGCGGGGACCTGGCTGCTGTGGTTCGGCCCGTTCGCCCTGTTGCTGCTGGCCGCCGCCGTTCTGGCCCTGCGCGCACGCCGTCGTCCGGTTGAGGCCGTCCCCCTGACGCCAGAAGAAGAACGCCAGCTGGACGAAGTTCTACGAAATGAGAAGCTTCGCCGCGATCCTGACGCAACCTCGCCTCACGACGGGCGCTAGTCGAGATCAACGATCGGCGGTCGGGATTGGCGCAAAGCCGGTTCGGCCTATATCAATCGCGAAACCGGCGCCCGTCTGGCGCTGGACAAGAGGATCGCAAGGACCACGATGCTGAAGCGCAAGGAGTTCATTCTCGGGGCCGCGGCCGGCCTGACCCTGGCGGCGGCGGCGACCGCCGGCGGCGTCATCAACTGGCCTGGCGCGCATGCGGAACCGCAGGCGGTGAACCGGATCACCCCGGTCCCGGCCAACGGCGACGCCTTCACGCCTCCGCCGGGCGCGCCGAGCAGCTTCGCGACCATATTCGACCAGGTCTCGCCCGCCGTCGTTCAGATCGACGTTACGGTCAAGGTGGACCAGCCCCAGGGCGGCGCCTTCCAGATCCCCGGGCTGCCGTTCCAGTTCGTGCCGCCGCAAGGCCGTGGCGGTCAGGGCAATGACGAGCCGCAGACGACTCAAGGCGCCGGTTCGGGCTTCTTCATCTCGCAGGACGGCTTCATCGTCACCAATAACCACGTCGTCGCCGATGCGACTGAGATCAAGGTCAAGATGTCGGACGGTCGCGAGTTGCCGGCCCGCCTGATCGGCCGCGATCCCGGCACCGACCTGGCGGTGATCAAGGTCGAGGGCAACGACTTCAAATACGTCAGCTTCGAAGAGACGGCCGAGCCGCGCGTGGGCGACTGGGTCATCGCCATCGGCAATCCCTTCGGCCTGGGCGGCACCGCCACGGCGGGCATCGTCTCGGCCAAGGCCCGCGACATCGATCCGTCGGGCTACAACGACTACATACAGATCGACGCCGCCATCAACCGGGGCAACTCGGGCGGTCCGACGTTCGACATTCACGGCCGCGTCATCGGCGTGAACTCGGCCATCTATTCGCCCACGGGCGGCTCGGTCGGCATCGGCTTCGCCATTCCGGCGGACACCGCCAAGACGATCACCGAACGCCTGATGCGCGGTCAGTCGATCGAGCGCGGCTATGTGGGCCTGGGTCTTCGCACCCTCAGCCCCGACGGTTGGGAAGCCTTGGGCCAGCCCAAGGATTTCAAGGGAGCTCTGATCGAAAGCGTGACCGAGGACGGTCCCGCCTCGCGCGCCGGCGTCCAGGTCGGCGACCTTCTAGTCGGCGTGAACGGCCAGGCAGTGGCGAACAGCCAGGAAGCCACCCGTCGGGTCGGCGCGGCCAAGCCGGGCGACACCATTCGCCTGGAAGTGATTCGTGACGGTCGTCGCCAGACCCTGAACGTGCGCTCAGGCACCCGTCCTTCGGAAGAGGAGCTCGCTGCGTCGGAAGAGGGCGGAAGCGCCAATCCGGGGCAGAGCCAGCCTGGTCAGGGCGACACGATCGAAGGACTCGCCGTCACCGCGATCACGCCGGCCGCGCGTTCGCGGTTCAGCCTGCCGGCCAGCGTCAACGGCGTCGTGATCACCAACGTCGAACAGGGTTCGGCTGCGGCGCGCCTCGGCTTCCAGCCGGGCTTCGTCATCACTCGCGCCAATGATCGCAACATCACGTCCGCCGCCGATCTGCGCGCGGCGGTGGCGGCGGCCAAACAGGCGGGTCGCCCCAGCATCCTGCTGTTCGTGCGCACGCCTCAGGGCACCAGCCCGGTGCCGTTAAAGTTCGCCGCCGGCGAATGATCGGCATTCTGACCAAGCCTTAACTCGTCAATCGCCGCCGATGCGCTACCATCGGCGGCGATTTTGATTCCGGGAGGGGTTTCGATGCGGATTTTGGTGGTCGAGGATGACGCCGAGGCGGCGACCGCCATGGTGCGGGGCCTGTCCGAAGCCGGACATGAGGTGACCCACGCCGTGGATGGCGCCTTCGGGCTGCTGGAGTCGCAAAAGGGCGGCTACGACGTCTATGTGGTTGACCGGATGATGCCGCGCCTGGACGGCGTCGGCATGGTCGAGACGGTGCGCAAGGGCGGCGATCAGACGCCGGTCCTGTTCCTGTCGGCCCTGGGCGAGGTCGAGGACCGCGTCACCGGCCTGAAGGCCGGCGCCGACGACTATCTGGTCAAACCCTACGCCTTCGCCGAACTGATCGCGCGGGTCGAGGCCTTGGCGCGTCGTCGCGAGACTGGCGGGGTGCAGACCGTGCTCAAGGTCGGCGACCTAGAAATGAACCTGATCGGCCGTACCGTGCATCGCGGAACGACCGAGATCGATCTTCAGCCGCGCGAGTTCCAGCTGCTCGAGTTCCTGATGCGCCACGCCGGCCAGTCGGTGACGCGCACCATGCTGCTGGAAAAGGTCTGGGAATACCATTTCGACCCCCAGACCAATGTCATCGACGTCCACATCAGCCGCCTGCGCTCCAAGATCGACAAGGGCTTCGACCGCGCCATGCTGCAGACCGTGCGCGGGGCGGGATATCGGTTGGAGGCCTAATGTGAATCGTGAGTGGTGAATGGTGCCGAGCGAGTGTCTGGCGCGAGGCTTGGGCTCTCATGCCCCTTTTCGTCTGCACCCTCTCTAGCCAGTCACGACTCACCAATCACAAATCACCCCTAAACCCCATGCGCCTTCCCTCCCTCCTTCGCCGCACGCCTTTCCGGCTGACGCTGCTGTTCCTGGCGCTGTTCGTGGCGGCGGCGGGGGCGATCCTGGCCTATGTCTATTTCGCCTCGGCGTCGGAGGCACAAGGCCGGGCCAGGGCGGATGTGGAGATCGAGCTGGGCGCCCTGACGGCGATCCACCGGACGCGCGGCATCGACGCCCTGAACCAGGCCCTGGTGGAACGCTCGATCCGGGGCGGGCCGTATCTGTATCTGCTGACCGACAAGGCCGGAAAGACGATCACCGGCAACATCACCGAATCCCCGATCGACATCGACCTCAGCCTGCCGGCCGGCGCCAGCGACTGGGAGACCTTCCGCCTGACCGACACGGACGCCCAGGGCAAGGTCCAGCGGCGTCGCTCCATCGGGGTGATCACCACCTTGGCCGGCGGCGAACATTTGTTCGTCGGTCAGGACATCGGCGACATCGAGGCCTATCTGGCGCGCCTGACCCAGGCCCTGTGGGGCGCCATGGCCCTGGTCATGCTGCTGGGCCTGGCGGGCGGTCTCTACATCAGCCGGAGAGTCGAAAACGCCATGGCCGGGCTGAACCGCGTGGTGCAGTCGGTGCAGGACGGCGACCTCAAGGTCCGTGCGCCCGTGCGCCACACCGGCGACGAACTGGATGAGCTGGGCCAGGGGCTGAACACCATGCTGGATCGGCTGGAGGCGTCCATGTCCTCGATCCGCCACGCCGGCGACGCCATCGCCCACGACCTGCGCTCGCCCCTGACACGGATGCGGGCCAAGCTGGAGGTGGCCTTGATCGACGCCGAAGCCGGCAAGATCGACGGGGTCGACGCACTGGGCATCGCCCTGGACGAGGCGGACCATCTGCTGAAGACGTTCAACACCGTCCTGGCCATCGCGCGGTTGCAAGCGGGCGGGGCGCCGGATCCAAAGGTGATGGACGCCGCCGATCTGGCCGCCGACATGGCCGAGCTTTACGAGCCGGCGGCCGAGGACAAAGACATCGACTTTTCTTCTGAAGTCGAGCGCGGCCTGATGATCGAAGGCAACCAGCCCTTCCTGGCCCAGGCCCTGGCCAATCTGATCGACAACGCCATCAAATACACCCCGGCCGGCGGGGCGGTGAAGCTGCGCGCGCGACGGCGCTCGTCTGGCGAGATCGAATATTCGGTCACCGACACCGGACCGGGCGTGCCTGAAGAGGACCGAGAGCGGGTGGTCCAGCGGTTCGTGCGCCTGGACAACAGCCGCACCGAACCCGGCTCGGGCCTGGGGCTTTCGTTGGTCACCGCCGTCGCCGAGGCCCACGGCGGACGGGTCGTGCTGGACGAAGGTCCAGGCGCCTATGGCGACTTCGGACCGGGGTTGCGGGTGGCGCTGGTGCTGCCGCCGGCCTCGCCCGGGATGAGCGGATGATGTGATGGCCCATCCAGAAACCTCGATCCCGCTGGCCTACAGCCTCACGCCCGCCGGTCCGGTCACAAACATCGCCGCCGCCGACCGCCTGCACGAAACCCTGATCCAAGCCGCCGACGCCGACGGCTGGCGCGATGCTCTGGGCGCCGCCTGGCCCGCCCTGGCGCCCGTCGCCGGCGCTTCGCCCTATCTCGCCGGTCTGATGCGGCGTCGCCCCGCCCATCTGCGAAGCCTGCTGGAAGCCGACCCGGTCGAGGCGCTGGAGCGGATCATTAGCGACACGGACGCGCTGGACGCCGAACCCGACGCGGTGCGCGCCCCGCTGCGCGTGCTGAAGGCCGACCTGCACCTGCTGACCGCCTTGGCCGATCTGGGCGGGGTGTGGGATCTGGACCAGGTCACCGACGCCCTGTCCCGGTTCGCCGACGCCTCGTGCCGGGCCGCCCTGCGCGCCGTCGCTGCCGAACAGAGGGCGCGCGGCCGGCTGATCTCGCCGCCCGGCGATCCGCGCGGTCCCATTCCCGGCCTTTTCGGCCTGGCCATGGGAAAACATGGCGCCAACGAACTGAACTATTCGTCCGACATCGACATCTCCCTCTTCTTCGAGCCGCGCCTGATGGGGCTGGCCCTGCGCGAGGGTGAGGAGATGCAGGACTTCGCCAATCGCGTCGGCAAGGGGATCGCCACCCTGCTGACCGAGCGGACGGGCGACGGCTATGTCTTCCGCGTCGATCTGCGGCTGCGGCCCGACCCCTCCTCGACCCCGCCGGTGGTCGCCGGGCCGATGGCCCTGGCCTATTATGAGAGCGTCGGCCAGAACTGGGAGCGGGCGGCCTTCATCAAGGCGCGGCCGGTGCTGGGCGACATGCGCGCGGCGGGCCGGTTCCTGAAGGCCATGATCCCCTTCATCTGGCGGCGCAGCCTGGACTACGCGGCGGTGTTGGACATCCAATCGATCAAGAAACAGATTCACGTCCACAAGACGGGCGAGGGACTGCAGGCCGCCGGGGCCAATCTGAAGCTGGGTCGCGGCGGCATCCGCGAGATCGAATTCTACGCCCAGACCCAGCAGCTGATCTTGG
>Ga0308165_1004826_pt1 | contig 12971 bp, 18 predicted proteins | sample PhyWR2_FD_201032 | JGI IMG/M metagenome (GOLD analysis project Ga0308165, IMG submission 201032) | Phyllosphere microbial communities from UC Gill Tract Community Farm, Albany, California, United States - DLSLW.R2 | ecosystem: Host-associated > Plants > Phyllosphere > Unclassified | place: USA...
TCTCGGGCAGGTTGGCGATATTGCCCTTTCCAGTGTCGGCGCTTATCAGGTCGAAGGTCCGGGCATTCAGCTGTTCTCGAAGATTGACGGCGATTATTTCACCATTGTTGGTTTGCCGCTGCTGCCGCTGCTTGATGAACTGAGGAAGGAAAATCTGATCGATGGCTAATAAGGCATTCGTCACCGGCTTTCCGATAAAGCATTCGCGTTCGCCGCTCATTCATGGCTTCTGGCTGAAAGAGCATGGCATTGAAGGCTCTTATGAAGCCATTGAAGTGCTTCCTGAAAATTTCGCCGAATTTGCTACCTCGCTTCAAAAAAATGGCTTTGCCGGCGGCAATGTCACGATCCCGCATAAGGAAGTAGCTTTTGCAACGGTGGCGAGCCGCGATAAGGCCGCGGAAGCTATCGGCGCGGTCAACACGCTCTGGTTCGAGAATGGAAAGCTCTGCGGCGGAAATACCGACGCTTATGGCTTTGCCGCTAATCTTGATGCACTGGCACCGGGCTGGGACGATGCCGATACAGGGCTAGTGCTTGGCGCAGGTGGTGCGGGCCGTGCGATTGTGCACGCTTTGCAGACACGCGGCTTTTCGCGCATTGCTATTGTCAATCGCACGCTAAGCCGGGCTGAAGAACTGGCAAGTCATTTCGGTGCTGGCGTTTCGGCACATGGATGGGATGCGGCACAGGCTTTGGTCAAAGATGCGGGTCTGATCGTTAACACGACATCGCTCGGCATGAGCGGACATGGTGAGGTGGAAGAGTTTCCGCTTGATCTGAGTGCAGCGCAAAAATCAGCCGTTGCGACGGATATTGTCTATATTCCGCTCAAGACCCCGTTTCTGGCCAGCGCTGAAACCGCAGGCCTTAAAACCGTTGATGGTCTTGGCATGTTGTTACATCAAGCAGTTCCTGGCTTTGAACGCTGGTTCGGCAAAAGACCGCAAGTGACAGATGCGCTGAGAAATCATATTCTGGATGATATGAAGAAGGCTGGCGCTTTATGATCATCCTCGGACTGACCGGCTCCATTGGCATGGGAAAAACCACTGCGGCAAACATGTTTGCGGAAGCTGGCGTGCCGGTCTATAGCGCCGACGATGCGGTGCATCGCTTATATGCGGGCCGTGCTGCACCGCTGATTGAAGCGGCCTTCCCCGGAACGGTTGTGGACGGCACTGTTGATCGGGCAAAATTATCCGCATCCGTTCTCGGCAAGCCGGAAGCGCTCAAAAGGCTTGAATCGATCATTCATCCGCTCGTGCATGAAGAGGAAGCGCGTTTTCTAGCACAGGCGCTTGCTGATGGCGATGATATCGCCCTGCTCGATATTCCGCTGCTGTTTGAAACTGGTGGCGAGAGCCGTGTGGACAAGGTGGCGGTTGTTTCCGCCCCAGCCGACATTCAGCGGGAGCGTGTTCTGGCGCGCCCCGGCATGACGGATGAGAAGTTTGCGGCCATCCTCGCCCGGCAGATGCCGGACGCAGAAAAGCGTGCGCGTGCGGATTTTATCATCGATTCTTCGGGCGACTTTGAAGAAACGCGCGCGCAGATTAATGCCATTATCGCGGAATTGCGTGGAAAGCCTGTTGATCAATCCTGATTGCCAGCGCGGGCGTGTTATAAGACGCAAATCATTTGAAAGGTTTTTCCATGCGTGAGATCGTTTTCGATACGGAAACCACTGGCCTTGAACGGCTGGAGGATCGCGTGATTGAAATCGGCGGCGTGGAAATGATCAACCGTTTTCCCACCGGCAACACTTTCCACAAATTCATCAATCCGCAGGGACGCAAAGTGCATCCCGATGCATTGGCCGTGCACGGGATCACAGATGAGCAATTGCTCAAAGAACCGAGCTTTGCCGAAATCGTTGACGAATTTATGGCTTTTATTGATGGTGCGCAGCTCGTCGCGCACAATGCCATGTTCGATCTTGGCTTTATCAATGCGGAACTCGATCGTCTGGGCAAGCCGGGCATTGCGGTTGATCGTATTGTCGATACGCTGGCACTGGCGCGCCGCAGAAACCCGATGGGTCCGAACTCGCTCGATGCGCTTTGCAAGCGCTATGGCATCGACAATTCGCATCGCACATTGCACGGCGCATTGCTCGATTCCGAAATTCTGGCGGAAGTTTATATTGAGCTGATTGGCGGTAAGCAGACGGCCCTTGGCCTTAGCATGTCTGGTAATTCAGGCGGCAATAATGGCTCAGCTAACAATAGCGGTATTGTTCTGCGCCAACGCCCGGTTCCACTCGCCTCACGCATTTCCGAAAAAGAACGTGCTGCACATGATGCGCTTGTTGCAAAAATGGGCGACAAAGCAATCTGGAAAAAATACGTGAACTAATTCAAGCATAAAAAAACCCCGCATAAAGCGGGGTTTTCTTTTGATAGGAACCTAAGATCAGCTCTTTACAGCGTTCTTGGCTTCTTCTTCGGCCATACGGGCCTGGAACATCTGCGCGAAATCGATTGGATCGATCATCAATGGTGGGTAGCCGCCATTGCGGGTTGCGTCAGCAACGATCTGACGCGCAAACGGGAACAGCAGACGTGGGCATTCGATGAACAGCAGCGGAAGCATGTGTTCCTGCGGGATGCCCTGAATGCGGAATACGCCGCCATAAGTCAGTTCTGTGTTGAACAGAACGTCCTTGCCGTCGACAGCCTTGGCTTCAAGCGTCAGAACAACGTCGAAATCCGTTTCGGAAAGCGGATTGGCGTTTACATTCACATTGATGTTGATCGAAGGAGCCTTGTCGCGTGGGCGCAGCGACTGAGGCGCGCCTGGGCTTTCAAAGGAAAGATCCTTGATGTACTGGGCCAAAATGTTGAGGGACGGCTGGGCGGTTGCGCCATTGCCGTTCTTTACTTCGCCCGCAGCGGCCTTATCGCTCATTATCGGTATGCCTTCTCTTTAATGATTTATCTTGTTGCCAAAAAGCAGTGCTGCTTGGCTAGCATGTGTCGGAACATCAAGCAAGGAACGCTTTTTACGTTAGTATTTGCTCTATTAACGATCTTTGTGGTCCGGGTTCCATGGTGAGTTTTCATCCGGTTTTGCGGTATAATCTTCCGGATCGAGATCGATCACGTTGTTATCCTGGCGCTGATACGGGCTATAGGCCTCCGAATAGCGCGTGGATGCGGTTGCAACCACCAGACGATTTCGGACAAACCTGTTCCAGACGAGATCGCGGATGAAGGGCACGAAAAGCAGCAGGCCGATGGCGCTTGTGACGAAGCCCGGAACAATCAGCATAATGGCCGCGACGACAATCATCGCGCCATGCATCATTTCGCGATCCGGCACACGTCCGGCGGCACTTTCAGCACGAATGCGCTGCAACAGCCCAAAACCCTGCACGCGCAGCAGGAAAAAGCCAAGCACGGCACTCAAAACGACAAGACCCAGCGTTGCCAGAACACCGATTTCACTGCCGACGATCACAAAACCAGCAATTTCGATGAACGGCATGGCCAGCATGAGAAGAGGGGCGAAAGAAGGTGACACGGCAATTAAGACCTTATGTTGATGGGTGTTTGCAAAAAAGAAACGGAATTGAAGCAGTCTATCATAGATTATCACATAGGTATTCGTGATCGGGATTTGAATGATCTATCAAGCCGATCTATATGTATATGTAACGAAATTGGTGGCGGGAGCAAAATTTGCGGTCGTTATCCGTTAACTGGTGGCAGGCGGTATGGAATTTTTTGATTTTGGCACGATATTTTTCTTCATAGCAGCGGTGGTAATATTTCTTCAGCTGAGGAATGTTCTTGGCCGTCGCACAGGAAATGAAAAACCGCCAGTCGATCCTTATACCTCTAACCGCAGTTCTGACACACAGACGAGCGGCGCTGACGCCGATAATGTGGTGTCGCTGCCGCAGCGCACCGGCGAAAAAGATTTCAGTCGGATAGACAAGGTTGCGCCTGCGGGCACTCCAATTAATGACGGATTGCGCGCCATTCAGGCGGCTGATCCATCGTTTGATCCGCCAGTCTTTGTCGATGGTGTGAAGATCGCTTATGAAATGATCGTCATGTCTTTTGCCGATGGCGACCGCAAGGTTCTCAAAAATCTTCTTTCGAAGGAAGTCTATGAGGGCTTTGTATCAGCAATCGATGAGCGCGAAGCACGCGGCGAAAGCGTGCGCTCAACATTCGTTGGCATCGATAAAGCCGAAATCGCCAATGCTGAAATGAAGGGCTCGGAAGCGCATGTGACGCTGAATATCGTCAGCCAGATGATTTCCGCAACCTTCGATAAGGATGGCAACGCGGTCGAAGGCGATCAGGAAAACGTTGTTGAAATCCGCGACCTCTGGACTTTTGCCCGCGACACGCGTTCGCGTGATCCAAACTGGAAGCTTGTCGCGACCGAAGCGGAAGACTAAAGAGAGTTTATGAATCAGGGCCGCTAAATTATAGCGCATCCCGAAAAGTGTTAAGCGGTTTTCGGATAGGATGCGCGTTAAAGCAAAACTTCATAGCTTCAATAAGATTGAAATCATATTGAAGCTATGAAGCCCTTTTAATATTGACGGATGCGGCTTGTGCATAATCTGGCGAACATCATACGACCGGTCAGTTTTTCAGACTGTCCGGGCTGGTATCAGGACGATCAGGCTTTAGCCTTTTCGGCCTTTCGTCGTTCAGCCGATTACGCAGAGCATAATCGCTATAACAGCGGCAGTCTCGGCATCAGCTTTGAAGCATTACAACCGGCCTTTGCTGCGGCACGCTCGTTCACAAATCCCGATACCGTTCAGGCACGTGCGTTTTTTGAAGAGCATTTTATCCCCTGCCGTATTGATGCAGAAGGCTTTGTGACAGCCTTTTACGAGCCAGAAATTGCCGCATCGCGAACGCGTAACGCGCATTTCACCGTGCCTTTTCTGAAAAAGCCTGACGATCTTGTAAAAGTCACCGATGAAAACCGCCCAGTGGGCATGGATGTTTCTTATGCTTTCGCACGACAAACAGCGGACGGTGTCGAAGAATATGATGATCGACGGGCTATCGAGCAAGGTAGCCTGAACGGACGCGGGCTTGAGCTTGCTTATGTTGCGGACCGTGTGGATGCATTTTTCGCGCATGTGCAGGGTGCAGCTAAGCTCAAGCTCACCGATGGCAGTTCTATGCGGATCACTTACGCTGCTAAAGCTGGTCATCCTTTTACCGGCATTGGGCGTATTCTGGTGGCAGAAGGCGAAATTCCTGCAGACCGAATTTCCATGCAGACAATCCGGCAATGGCTGAAAGATCATCCGCAAAAAGCCGATGATCTGATCTGGCAAAACCGTTCTTACATTTTTTTCCGCGAAGCACCGGTTGATGACCCGAATGTTGGGCAGATCGCAGCCGCTAAGGTTCCTCTGACGGCGGGACGTTCCATTGCTGTGGACCGGCTTTTGCATACATTCGGAACACCCTTTTTTGTTGATGCGCCGACTGTGACCGAGTTCGACAATGCGCCCTTCTCCCGGCTTATGATCGCACAGGATACCGGAACGGCGATTGTCGGCCCGGCGCGCGGCGATCTTTTTGCAGGTTCGGGTGATGCGGCAGGCGAAATCGCTGGCGGTATTAAAAGCAAGGCCGATTTTTATGCGCTTGTTCCGCGCGCTCTGGTGGTCTGAACCATGGTGCCAAAGAACGAAAACTCCGACAAAGATTATCTCCGCCCTGAAGACCGTATTCTTTGGGAAACGGTTGCTAAAACCGCAAAACCTTTGGCGGGCAAAAAGCTTCAGTCTGAAGAGCTTTCGGTTTTCAGCGAATTGATGGCGGAGAAGGTCGAAAAAAATCCAGCGAAACAGGTGCCCTCGCCTGTGGCCGAAACCGTCGAGCCTAAAAAGAAAATCACCGCTCTTAGAGAAATGCCGATCCACGCATTTGACAAGCCAACGCACCGCAAGATTTCCAAAGGGCGCGTGGATATTGAAGCGCGGATTGATTTGCACGGCCTGACGCAGAACGACGCTTATGAACTGCTCTATGGTTTTCTGCTGGGCGCCCATGCACGCGGCTTGAAGCATGTGATGGTGATTACCGGTAAAGGTCGCTCATTTGGCAGCGAAGGCGTGCTCAAACAGGCAGTTCCGCACTGGTTCTCGACACCCCTCTTCCGGCTTCTGGTCAGTGCCTATGAAGATGCAGCGCATCATCATGGCGGGCATGGTGCGCTTTATGTGCGCCTGCGCAAGCAAACGCAAAACGGAGGTCTCTCACGATGACACCGTTTGGCAAGCGTTTGCGGGAATTGCGTGACGAGCGCAATGTTACCCAGAAAGAAATGGCCGCGGCTTTGCGCGTGTCGCCTGCCTATCTTTCAGCACTCGAACATGGGCGGCGTGGCCAGCCGACATGGGATCTGTTGCAACGCATCATTACATATTTCAACATCATCTGGGATGAAGCAGAAGAGTTGCAAAACCTCGCTTCGGTGTCGCATCCGCGCGTGGTGATCGATACGTCCGGCCTGTCCCCACAGGCAACGGAACTTGCCAATTTGCTGGCGCGCAATATCCGCATCATTGATCGTGAGACGATCAAGCATTTGAGCGATGAAATCGAAGCGGCGCGGAAGCGCCGCCGTGGCTTGAAGCCCTTAACCTAAAACCCGTATTTTAAAACAATGCCTTCAACTCATCGAGCTTGGAATTGACCAGCCAGCCGTAATAGTTTTCCTGCGGCATCAAAGCTGGCTGACCAGATGCTTTGCGCTGTGCATTTTCATTGGCCAATGCACGGGCACGGGAATCTGCACCACCGGTATTATAGAGTGTGGCGGTTAGGCCGGGATTTTTGGAAATGTCGAAATCAGCAATTTGGCGATAGGCTGTGATCGACTGCTTTAGTGTGGCTGCAATATATGGCAGCGTCAGGTCGGGGTCCATGATTGTCTTATAGACTGTGTTGCCATTTTCGGCATCAAGTTTTGGCAGGCCGGAAACGCGGTTGACCATATCCGACATCTGCAATGCAGTGAGCGGGTTCATCTGGCCGAGACCGAAAGTCTGACCAGCATAAAACGGCTGGAAGAAGACCGCGCTGAAACGATTGTTCGGATAGGATTTTCCGCTCACCGATTTGCCGCGGAACTGCTTGTTCCAGATGTTCTCGCGGCAAGCCCACAGCGAATAGCTGTCCTTGAACTTGAGGCATTCGGAGAATTCTGGGCGCTTTACGAACTGACCAATACTCTCGCCATTATAACCAAAGCTCACGCCCTGGTTCACATAGGACATAGCCTTGACGTAATAGGTCTGCAAACGATCATAGACATCGACATTATAAGTGTGCTCGCCAACGATGGCCCCAACAATATGGATCGGATCAATGCCATAAGCCGAAGCCGTCGATTTGATCTTCGAGCGAAGTGATGCATCCTTTTTCAGAAGGTTATAAATCTTCTGATATTTCTTTTCATAAGTGGTGCTGAGTTCCTTGGTGCGCTTGGCAGAAGCGCCGGGAATGGGTGGCTGTTCGGCATTGCGGTTACCGGCTGGCACGGAAACAGCTGCAAATGCGCTCTGGCAGGAGAAAGCGATGGCAAGGCAGATGCCTGCGATACGGTTCAGTCGGCTGGTCATTGCGCGGAAAAAGCCCCAAATATGGTAAATCATACGTAAAAGTTGGCGCAAAATAAAAAACCCCCTCGATGAAGTCGAGGGGATTTTTGTTTTTTAGGATTATGGGACTGAAGCGTGACTTTCTGGCCACGTTAGCGAATTACAGACAAGGGTAATATATGAAGGGATCCCAAACGACTAATTTACAGGCATCATAACATTGATCAACGTCGTAGCCCAATGCTTTGCAATCAACTGCATAGGCAGATGAAACACCGTAAGTAAATGAAGATATTATTATAAATAATGTTGTTGTTATATTTTTCATATATAATCCTTTTTAATAAGGAGGTTATTATGGCAAAATATAAAAATAAAAAAACCACAACATTTATGAAATATATTGTAAACAATAAATTTTTTTTATTTATAAAATATCCTCCCCGCCATGGGGAGGATACTACTTTAGAGACTATTTTATAGTATGAAGCGAGACAGATCAGTGTTTCGGGCAAGATCGCCGACAGTCTTGCGGACATAATCGCCGTCAACCTTGAATTCGGAGCCTGCCTTGTCAGGCGCTGTGTAGGAAATATCGTCCAGCACCCGCTCCATCACTGTCTGTAAACGGCGTGCACCGATATTCTCAACTGTCGAATTGAGGTCGACTGCAATGTCAGCCAAAGCGTCAATCGCGTCGTCGGTGATATCGAGCTTCACCTCTTCCGTCGCCATCAAGGCAATATATTGCTTGATGAGGCTGACTTCGGTTTCCGTCAGAATCCGGCGGAAATCTTCACGCGTCAGAGCGTTCAGTTCCACACGGATCGGCAGACGGCCCTGAAGTTCTGGCAGCAGGTCGGACGGCTTTGAAACATGAAAAGCGCCCGATGCGATGAACAGAATATGATCAGTTTTCACCGGCCCATATTTCGTTGCAACGGTGGTGCCTTCAACGAGTGGCAGCAGATCGCGCTGCACGCCTTCGCGTGATACGCCTGCTCCCATTCCGCCTTCACGCGAAGCGATCTTGTCGATTTCGTCGAGGAAGACGATACCGTCATTTTCGGTCGAACGCAGAGCTTCCTGAATGAGCTGATCCTGATCGAGCAGCTTGTCGGACTCATCATTGATCAGGATTGCATAGGATTCCTTGACCGTAGTTTTGCGCGTTTTGGTACGCCCACCCATAGCCTTGCCGAAAATATCGCCGATATTGATCATGCCAATATTGGCACCCGGCATACCCGGAATTTCAAAATTCTGGCCTGCACCGGTGTCGGCAACCTCGATTTCGATTTCCTTATCATCCAGTTCACCTTCACGCAGCTTCTTGCGGAAGCTGTCACGGGTGGCCGGACTTGCGGTCTTGCCGACAAGACCATCGAGCACACGCTCTTCGGCATTAATATGGGCTTTGGCTTTCACTTCCTCGCGCTTCTTTTCGCGCACGAGGCCGATTGCAGCTTCGACCAGATCGCGGATGATCTGTTCAACGTCGCGGCCAACATAGCCCACTTCGGTAAATTTGGTGGCTTCCACCTTGATGAAAGGCGCGCCGGCAAGCTTGGCCAGACGACGGGAGATTTCCGTCTTACCAACGCCGGTCGGTCCGATCATCAGAATGTTTTTCGGCATCACCTCTTCGCGCATCTGGCCATCCAGCTGCTGACGACGCCAGCGATTGCGCAGAGCGATAGCCACGGCGCGCTTGGCGTCGTTCTGGCCGATGATGAAGCGGTCAAGCTCGGAGACGATTTCGCGGGGAGAAAAATTGCTCATGATTATAACCCGGTTTGCCACTGCCTGATGAACTCGAACGGATGCAGCAGCATGATCACGTTGAGCGTAAGATTGTCGCGAATGATGATAAGCGCCAGAATTTCGAAGAACAGCGCTATGGCGACGGTGATTTTTGTCGGTAGTTTTGCAGCAAGCAGAAAGCCGATCAGGGCAGCAACGGTATCGGAAACCGAATTCACGATGCTGTCGCCAAAATAGTCCACCGAGGACGTATTCGCGCGATAGCGTTCGATAATGAAGTTCGAGTTTTCTACCAGTTCCCAGACGGCTTCAACACCAACTGCCATGGCAAGCCGCAAACCCAGCGGAGCTTTTGGCGCGATGATTGTCAGAAGCCAGTAGAACAAAAAGCCATGGATGATGTGCGAGAGCGTATACCAGTCGGATATATGCTGCGAGTTTTCGGACATCAGCGAACCGGACCATAATTTTATGGTGCCGCATTCGCACATGGGAATCCGTCCATCGAGATAAAGCCATAAGGCCTGTATCGCGAGAATGGCGAGAACAATCAGAGCACCTAAGCCCCAACGCTGTGGTTTAGAGGCTTGCACGTTTGCGGTCATTCGGCGTTGAGACTTTCAACCAGAATGCTGTGATTGGTGTAGATGCAGATGTCTGCGGCAATGCCCATCGCCTTGCGGGCGATTTCCTCGGCATCCAGATCTGTATCGACCAGAGCACGCGCTGCGGCGAGAGCATAATTGCCGCCCGATCCGATGGCCATAACGCCATGTTCAGGTTCAAGCACGTCGCCTGTGCCTGTCAGTGCCAGCGTAACTTTGCTGTCGGCAACAAGCATCATAGCTTCGAGCTTGCGCAGATAACGGTCTGTGCGCCAGTCTTTTGCGAGCTCGACGGAGGCGCGCATCAGCTGGTCGGGATATTGTTCAAGCTTGGCTTCAAGGCGCTCAAGCAGCGTGAAGGCGTCGGCTGTGGCGCCGGCAAATCCGGCAATGACATTGTTGCCCTTGCCGATGCGGCGCACCTTGCGCGCATTGCCCTTCATGACGGTATTACCGAGCGAGACCTGCCCGTCACCGGCGATAACAACCTTGTTACCCTTGCGAACGGTAACGATGGTCGTGCCGTAAATTGTCGTGGGATTGTGTTCGATCATGGATCACTCCTTTGGCGGCCTGCACGTTTCCATCTGGCAAACGCATAAGCCCCTGATATGGGCGAAGCCCCATTTTGCTCGTTCAAGAGCTAACTGAATCGGGTTTCGTTGTGAATATTTAAGAACCGTCTGGCAAAATGCAAATAGGTTCACGCGCATTCCAAAAAGTGGGAACCGGTTTTTGGGTAAATTGCGCGTTAAAGGATAGCAAGAATCCTAAAAGCATTGGCAAAACCGGCCAGCTGTTCTAGAACGCGAAAAGATTTCAACTGAGGAAATGCAATGACGGCTGAAAGCGCCCGCAAAGCAAGTATCGAACGTTCAACAAAAGAAACAAGCATTGCTGTTTCTGTCGATCTGGACGGCAACGGCAAGTTTGACATTACAACCGGTGTCGGCTTCTTCGATCATATGCTGGAGCAGCTTTCCCGACATTCGCTCATCGACATGCGCGTGATGGCCAAGGGCGATCTGCATATAGACGATCACCACACAGTGGAAGATACCGGCATTGCGCTCGGTCAGGCTGTTGCAAAAGCACTTGGCGAGCGTCGCGGCATCGTGCGTTATGCGTCAATGGATCTCGCCATGGACGACACGCTGACGGGTGCGGCGGTCGATGTTTCTGGCCGGGCTTTTCTCGTATGGAACGTAAATTTCACGACGGCCAAGATCGGCACATTCGATACCGAACTGGTGCGTGAGTTCTTCCAGGCTTTTGCAATGAATGCAGGCATCACCCTGCATATCAACAATCATTATGGTGCCAACAATCACCATATTGCAGAGTCAATCTTCAAGGCCGTGGCCCGGGTTCTGCGCGTGGCGCTCGAAACCGATCCGCGCCAGAAGGATGCAATTCCATCGACCAAGGGGTCGCTGAAGGGATAAGCCAATGGCGCAATTCGTCGTGTTGGAGAAAGAAGGCGCAAACAGCGCTGAAAACTCTGTCTTCGTGCGCGACGGATTCTACACATTGGCGCTGATCCTGCCGGTGGTCTGGCTGTTGTCGCAGCGGTTGTGGTTTGAAGCAATTGCCGCTCTTGGCGTGACGATCCTGCTGGGTGTGGCAGGTTCTGCATTGGGTATCTCCAATGCAGTGCCGCTGATCACATTGTTGTTTTCGCTGTTTGTGGCGCTGGAAGGCGCTAATTGGAAAATCGCGAAACTCAAACGTCAGGGCCATGTCGAAAAAGCGGTCATCGATGCTTCCGATTTGGAGGAAGCGGAAATCCGCTATTTCTACAGCTTTGAGAAAGCAGCCTCACCCGCAGAGTTGCCAACGCCCGAATGGGCTGAACAAACTCCTCGCCCCACATATTCCTCATTTGGCTCGACGATCGGATTTGTCGGTCATCGCGGAGAAAACTGAAAATGCGTGTTGCAATTATCGACTATGGTTCCGGCAATCTTCGCTCGGCCACCAAGGCCTTTGAGCGCGCTGCCCATGAAAGCGGTGTGAAAGCGGAAATCGAACTGACAGCAGATGCGGATCGCGTGGCAAGCGCTGACCGCATCGTTCTGCCGGGCGTTGGCGCTTATGCCGATTGCCGCCGCGGCCTCCATGCGGTTTCCGGCATGGTGGAAGCACTGGACGATGTGGTTCTGAAAAAGGCGCATCCTTTCCTTGGCATCTGCGTGGGCATGCAGCTGATGTCAGAGCGCGGCCTGGAGAAAGAAGTGACTGAAGGTCTCGGCTGGATCGCAGGCGACGTGCGTGAAATGACGCCATCCGACCCGACGCTCAAGATTCCGCAGATCGGCTGGAACAGGATTCACGTGAAACATTCACATCCTGTCTTTGACGGTATCGCTACCGGCGAGAACGGTTTGCATGCCTATTTCGTGCATTCCTATATGTTCGATGCCAAGAACAAAGCCGACGTTCTGGCCGTCACCGAATATGGTGGCGATGTGACCGCAACGGTTGGTCGCGACAACATGATCGGCACGCAGTTCCATCCTGAAAAGAGCCAGCTGCTTGGCCTTTCGCTTATTGCCAATTTCCTGAAATGGAAGCCTTGAAGATATGATCCTTTTTCCCGCCATCGATTTGAAAGACGGTCAATGTGTGCGCCTGAAGCTTGGCGACATGGATCAGGCGACCGTTTACAATGAAGACCCCGCAGCGCAGGCCAAAGCTTTTGAGGATCAGGGCTTTGAATGGCTGCATGTGGTCGATCTTAACGGTGCCTTTGCTGGCGAAAGCGTCAACGGCAAGGCTGTTGAAGCCATTTTGAAAGCGACCAAAAATCCGGTTCAGCTTGGCGGCGGTATCCGTACCCTCGCCCATATCGAAAGCTGGCTTGCCAAAGGTCTGCGCCGCGTGATTTTAGGCACCGTTGCTGTGCGCGATCCGGCGCTGGTGATCGAAGCCTGTAAGGAGTTTCCGGGACAGGTTGCAGTCGGCATTGATGCCAAGGGCGGCTATGTTGCCGTTGAAGGCTGGGCCGA
>Ga0308165_1004829_pt1 | contig 12966 bp, 9 predicted proteins | sample PhyWR2_FD_201032 | JGI IMG/M metagenome (GOLD analysis project Ga0308165, IMG submission 201032) | Phyllosphere microbial communities from UC Gill Tract Community Farm, Albany, California, United States - DLSLW.R2 | ecosystem: Host-associated > Plants > Phyllosphere > Unclassified | place: USA...
GATTGGCAGCTTCAAACACGGTGACCGTGTGTCCACGCTCGGCGGCGACGCGCGCGGCTTCCATCCCGGCAGGACCGGCACCAACGATGGTGATACGCTTCTTGGCGGGGGCGGCGAGGATAGTCTGTGGCATTGTCTCCTCGCGTCCCGTTGCCGCGTTGTGTAAGCAGAACGCCATGCCACCTTGATAGATGCGGTCCAGGCAATAGTTCGCGCCGACACAGGGGCGGATATCATCCTCGCGCCCTTCGATGATTTTACGCACCAGATGCGGGTCGGCCATGTTCGCACGCGTCATTCCCACCATATCAAGCAGACCCGCCGCAATAGCATGGCGCGCGGTTGCGACATCTGGGATCTTGGCCGCGTGAAAAGTAGGAAAGTTCGTAGCCTTGCGGACAGCACCGGCAAACTCCAGATGTGGTGCGTTGCGCATCCCCTGCACTGGTATCAGATCGGTCAGCCCTGCATCGGTGTCGATGTGCCCCTTCACGATATTTAAGAAATCGACCAACCCACTGTCTTTTAGCTTATGCGAAATTGCCAGACCGTCATCACGGGTCAGTCCGCCCGACAGTTCCTCATCACCTGTATAGCGCACGCCGACAATGAATTCCTCGCCACAGCGTTTACGGATCTCCTGCAGAATGTCAAAGGTGAAGCGCAGCCGGTTGTCGAGGCTGCCTCCATAAGGTTCATCAAGTTCGTTGGTCAGGGGAGACCAAAACTGATCCATCAAATGTCCGTAGGCCTGCAGCTCAATCCCATCTAGCCCCGCCGCCTTCATCCGTTCGGCGGCATCGGCGTAATCGCCTATGATGCGAGCAATGTCCCAATCTTCCATTTGTTTGGGAAAGGCGCGGTGCGATGCTTCTCGCTTGTGGCTAGGCGAGACTACCGGCAGCCAATCGGCCTTGTCCCACCGTGTGCGCCGCCCCAGATGTGTTAGCTGAATCATCACCGCCGCGCCGTGATCGTGGCATTCATCGACCAGCTGTCTCATCCACCCTACAACTTCATCCTTATAGGCCAGGATATTGTTGAACACCGGCGGGCTATCTTTAGCTACAGAGGCCGACCCTGCTGTCATCGTTAGCGCCACCCCAGCTTTTGCGCGTTCCACATGATAGGCACGGTAACGCTCCTTAGGCATCCCGTCTTCTGGGTAGGCCGGTTCGTGGCTCGTAATCATGATCCGGTTGCGCAGCGTTAAATGTTTTAGCTGAAACGGTTGCAAAAGGGGGTCGTTCAACATCACGGCAACCTCAAACGGTGGAGCATAAGAAGACTGACATCTTCTCAAAATGTTCAGATGTGTCAATAAAAAAATCATTGGTGAACATTTTTTTAAAATGTTTAGAGTCTTAGCCGTTGCCAAACTGGAACAAAGGTTTTATCCGGTTCGAATGAAAACGCGTGAAAGTGTAGAAACCGGGTGGCGCGGATCGCGCGAAGGCTGGCTTGAGGCCGGCTACGGTGCGCTCATCGACAGCGGTGTCGACGGCGTTAAGATTCAAATACTTGCAAAGCAATTGGGCCTTTCGAGAACAAGTTTTTACTGGTTCTTTCATGATCGAGAAGAGCTTTTAGATGCGCTGCTGGAATACTGGGAAAAGCGAACCACACAGCCTCTAATAAGTTCGGCCACGCAATATGCTGAAACGTTGGCTGAAGCGATGCTGAATGTTCTAAGCTGCTTCCTGTCAGACTCCTTCGACTCTCGGCTGGAATTTGCCGTGCGCAGCTGGGCGTTGCAAAATACAGAAGTGGCCACCCTCATCGAAAACGCTGACGCAGCACGGCTGGCAGCCCTTCATGCGATGCTGGTGCAATGGGGGCATGTACCTGCCGAGGCGGATGTACGCGCCCGGACGATCTATCTGGTCCAGATTGGATATATTTCGATGCAGGCTAGGGAGACGATCGAGACTAGGCTTTTGCGCATTCCAACTTATGTGCAAATTTACACTGGAGCGACGCCTACGAAAGGCGAATTAGCGCGTTTCCGAGCGACTGTTTTGTAGTGTACTGTATCTTTAACCTTAGCGCAGACGTTATTAGCTCAGAAATGCTAGAATTAGGCGGATTTTATTCATAGCAAGAGTCATGATCGCTCAGGGAGTGCAGATAAAAACCTGGGCTGGCATTATGTCTGAAGGCCAAGACAGTTTCGGTATTCGATTAGGCTCGCAATAGTGAGCACCCCGAACAGAGTGCACTATTGGGCACTTACCTTTACATGTGAAAGTATCGATGGCAGAATCGAGCGTTGCGTTAACCAACTCAGCATTTGGTTTCGTTCCGATAGATCAGCTGATAATTAGCCATCGAATCAATCAATGATGGGCGGACATATTAGCAGCGGTATTGCCGCCACTAACGCGTGGCTACGTTCAGGTTCTGCTACTCGATCAAGGCTGCACAACCTTCTCTCAAATTATAATACACTGCCGGAACCATGATGCCTGTAGCCTGCGGTAGCCGTAAAAGAGATGGTTAGCCTCTGAGGTTTCTGATACGCTGTGAGGAATACGGAGGTGCCAGTGCGTCTGTCCGTCGGCGATCCATACGCGGGCCGATTGATGTGTTGTATGATTGGTGCCTGATGCTCTAATTGAGGATTTGGGTAACAGACCGGGTTGCGGAGATCATCATCGGTACAAACTGGCGCGTGATGGTATTTTCATCGTAGCGCAGATTAGACGCAGCAAGCACTACAGCAGCAGTCGTGTGACCATCAGGCAAATGGATAGGAGCCGCCAAGGCAATGTCATTGGCATAAACCTGCTCTACGGCAATAGCGAAACCCCTCTGTCGGGTCTCATGGATACGCTGCCATATTTGTTGAGGGTCGAATATCGTCTTAGGTGTGTAAGCCCGTAAATCACTTCGAGCTAAAATATCGGTAACTTGGTCATCTTGTAGTCCGGCAAGAAGGACCAGTCCCGCCGCCGAACAATAAGCGGGGAGCTTGCTTCCAACGATAACGTCATTATCGAGCGTATTGGTCGACAGATAGCGAGCCAGATAAATGATATCTGTGTCATCGCGCAATGTAAGAGAGATTGTCTCTCCGGTACTGCGATTAAGATGCATTAGGTATGGATGCGCACGCTGAACGAGTTGACTAGAGCGCGTATAGCGATACCCCATATTTAGTGACTTGGCTGAAAGCTCATATGTCTTGGCATTTGGAACCTTCTGCAGATACCCAAGGTGTAACAAGGTATGCGCAAAGCGCTGTGCGGCGGAGCGGTCAACTCCTGCGCGCTGGGCAAGCTGTGTCAGGGTTTGGCGAGAGTGAACCGCATCAAATGTTTCAAGTACGCGAAAGGCTTTTTCAACAGCTCGAACCAGCATTGGATCGTCGTGTTCTTCGTCGTGATGCGCCATTTCAAGCCGTCCCTCCGCCTTGTGTCAAGGCACCCCCGATATCATGCATCCGAGCAATAATACTCACTTAATCGCGAAAGGTGCCGAAAACGGCACCCTTCTTGTCAAATATCGAAAATCAGAAACGTACGCCTTCAGAAAGAGCGGATGTATCCATTCCCGCATCCTTGAAACCTTCAATCAGCAAAGGAACGATAGTCTGATTGGCACGGTTTTCTTCTGCCCACTTCTGGAGAAAGGCCTGAACACGACCATCTTCATCGATACGTGTTGCAGCCGAAACAGGAATGCCATGTGGTGGCGTTGGAACGGTATAGCTGGAGAATACAGCTGGAGCGGTCGAGAATGTTTTAACGCAGATAGGCAGTTCCTGAATCATATAATCTGCACGCCCGGACTGAACGGCCATGATGGCTTCGCTCATTTCCTTCAAGCTCATAATCTTGGCTTTTGGCATACTTTCTTTAATGAAGTTAGTCTGCGCTGTACCCGTCACCATAGCAAATGTGACGTCTGGGTTGTTGTATTCTTCCCATGTCGCCATTGGCTGCTTTGCTTTCGAACCGATTACGCAATCGGACATCTGCCAAACAGGACCAGCCATAGCCAGCGCTTTTTTCCGCTCTTCTGTAGCAGTCATGCCCGGGAAAATATCAAGACGGCCCGATTGCAGGTCTAGAACAATGCTCTGCCACGTGACTTCGCGCCACTTGAGCTTTAAGTCTTTACCCATAGCCTTGCCGAGGTCTGCAGCCATCTGACGGCAAACGCGGGGACCATAGCCGGCATATTCGAGTTCACCACCAACATGAAAAGACGTCGGTGGGTAGTTACGAACACCGCCGCAAACAACTTCACCGGTACGTTCAATCTTGTCCCATACAGATTCAGCCATGGCTGGCGCGCTGGCAACAGTTGCCGCACAGGCCAATAATGCAGCTGCTATCATCCTCATCATGTCGATATTCCCTTCGTTTGCCCTTCTCTAGAGAGCTTCAATTCAACCGGCAGCAGCATGTATTTTTCTATTTCAACAAGACAAGCGAAAACTTTATTTTTTATGCTTTACAGCTGTTAAAACCAGAATTTTATGATCATTACGTATAATTATATCGTAATAAAATTATTTATAATCACAATGCGATTAAATATACATTTTTATGTTGAAAACGCTTTTCAGCGATTCCGAATCGCGCTAGCGCTTGGGAAAAAGGCCGCCTGATCGGGAATGAACACGGTCGCAAAATGGGAGTGCATGCAGATGTACCAATTTGACTGGTCCGTTATTCTCGACGGACAATTGTGGCTTAACGCTATCGGTGTGACCGTTGCTTATGCGGTCGTAACGTCTCTCGCGGGCCTTCTGATCGGAGTCATCCTGGGCCTTGCTCTGGTATCGCGCATACCGGTGCTTAAATGGTTGATAAACGCCTATATCCATCTGTTTCGCTGCACGCCGCTTTTGGTTCAGATTGTATGGTTCTTTTATGCCCTGCCGATGCTGACAGGCTACACCTTGCCAGATTGGTTTGCGGCTGGCTTGGGTCTGACACTCTATATGGGCGCATTCGCTGCCGAAATTTTCCGCGCTGGCGTTATCTCCATTGAACGTGGCCAGTGGGAGGCATCAACCGTACTCGGCTTTTCTTACTTCACGAAAATGCGCCATATCATTCTACCGCAAGCAACACGCAGAATGATCCCTCCTATCGTGAGTCAGACAATTCTCCAGCTTAAAAATACGTCCCTTCTGTCCGTCGTTGCTGTACCCGACATTATGTATGCGGCAGGAAGTCTGACGATGGACACTTACAGGCCTCTGGAAGTCTACACATTCGCGGCGCTGCTTTATCTGGTCATTTTGACACCCGTAACTTTGATCGCCAATCGCTTCGAAATCAAACATTAGGGGTGCGTCATGATAAATGTAAAAAATCTGCGAAAAACATTTGGCACACACGAAGTTCTCAAGGGCATTGACCTCAAAGTGGATCGTGGTGATGTAGCTGTTCTTATAGGCCCATCGGGTTGTGGGAAGTCCACCCTGCTCCGTTGCCTTGATCTGCTTGAACAACCGACTGAAGGCCGTATCGAAATCGCAGGTAAGAGCCTCGAATGTACGCCGAAAAGCAAATTCTCTGAACGTGTGCAGGCGAACTTTCGTGCAAAAACAGGCATGGTCTTTCAGGGCTTTCACCTGTTTCCGCACATGACAGTCTTGCAGAATGTTATGTCGGGACCGCTACTCAACAAGCTCAAGACTAAGCAGCAATCCACAGAGTTAGCGATGTCGCTGCTTAAGCGCGTCGGACTTGCAGATAAGATTGATCTCTACCCTCAGCAGATATCTGGCGGACAAGCGCAGCGCGTTGCAATCGCACGCGCATTGGCCTTGGAGCCGGAAGTCATGTTGTTTGATGAGCCGACATCCGCGCTTGATCCTGAACTTGTTGGAGAAGTCCTCGACGTGATGCAGGGCCTGGCAGCCGATGGAACGACCATGATCGTGGTTACCCATGAAATGAGCTTCGCACGCAATGTCGCGTCGAAAGTTATCTTCATGGAAGGCGGGCATGTCGTGGAAACAGGCGCGCCTGAAGACGTGTTGCGTAACCCGCAAACCGATCGCCTCAAATCCTTCCTGTCCAAGGTCGAACACTAATTAAATCCAATCAAAATGGGACATTTGATCATGAAACATTCTGACTTGCGGGGTATGTATCCTGCAATTCCAACCCCCCTGACTGAGGATGGAACACTCGATGTCGCGAAACTGGAAACCCTGATTGAGTTCAATCTGGCTGGCGGTGCAAAAGGGCTTGCCCCAATTGGTGGCACGGGCGAGTTCACAGCCTTATCGGCGGATACACGCCTTGCTATCGTTCGTGAGACAGTCCGCATCGTCAATGGTCGGGTTCCGGTAGTTAGTGGTGTTGTTTCTCCCGGCTGGGCAGAAGCTGTTGCGCATGGACAAGCATTTAAGGAAGCGGGTGCTGATGCTCTGCTTCTCGTGACACCATTTTACGTTATTCCAAGCCAACAGGGTGTTATCGACTATTTCCATGCCTACCGTCAGACGGTTGACTTGCCTATCGTATATTATGATGTCCCGTCGCGCACGAGCTTTGTAACAGCTGTTGAAACCCTCAAAACATTGGGTGAAGACGGAACAATTATTGGGGCAAAGATCTGTAATACCGATGCCTATTACTTCAATCGCTTGTCTACAGCGATTGGCGACAAAATCGCACTGCTGTCTGGTGATGACATGATGTATGCAGTGCATATCATGTATGGCGCAACGGGCGGTATTCTTGCTAGCGCGCCTATGTTGCCAGCATTTTGGACACGTATTCACGACGAGCTTATCAGCGGCAATTATGCTGCGGGTATCGCGCTGCATCGTCAACTGCTTCCGACATTTGCAGCACTATTTAACGAAGTGAATCCTGGTCCGCTTAAGTCAATGATGGCTGATCTTGGCATGCCTGTCGGTACAGTTTCATTGCCACTTAGAGCGCCGAATGACGTGACTCTCAGCCTTATTTCCAAGGCTATAGAAGGACTGAAAGCGCAAGGGATAGCGTAAGCAATGGCAGGCGGGGCAGAGTTTCTGGATTTTGCAGAGGCGAGAGAAAAGGCAAAGTCTTTTCTCCCCCGCGCTCTATTCGACTATATTGATCGGGGCACAGAAGCGGAAAACGCGATTGCAGCACTTCATCGTGGGTTCCAAGGAAAACGCATCGTTCCCCATGTCCTGCGCCCCGTCGCATCACCTGACTTATCAACACGCTGTCTTGGCCGCGATCATAGTTGCCCCTTTGTGATCGCTCCCACTGCCTTGGCTGGCATGGTTCGTTATAATGGCGAGGTTGCTATGGCGCGGGCAGCACAAGCTGCCGGTCTGCCGTTTGTTGTCGCAACTCAGTCATCAACAAGTATCGAGCAAATTTCGGATGGCGCACCGGGCAGCGATCTGTGGTTCCAGCTTTATGTCTGGAATGATCGCAACGAGACATGGAAACTGCTGGAACGCGCAAAATCATGCGGCGTCGAAACACTCGTTTTAACGGTGGATACACCAGCATCACCGAAGAAAATTCATAACCGGCGCAATGGTTTTGGTGTTCCTTTGCAACCGTCCGCAACTCTGGCGCTCGACTTGATGGCGCACCCGAGCTGGACGCTTGGCGTTATGGGACGTTATGCGCTGGGAAATGGCTTTCCTTCCTACGCCCATTACCCCGGAGATGTCGCAAAAGCCGTTACACAGTCTATTCGAGATCCGCGCTTCGCTTTGGATATGGTGCTCGACCTCGATTTTCTCAAAGAGCTTCGCCGCCGATGGCCACATAAACTTGTAATCAAAGGCGTTATGGCGGTTAGCGATGCGGTTGCTATGTTTGAAGCAGGCTGCGATGGGGTCGTCGTGTCGGCGCATGGTGGCCGCAATATGGACAGCGCAGCGCTTCCAATGGAAGTTCTTCCGAAAATACGCGATGCCATTGGGCCTGATAAGACGCTTTTTGCAGATAGCGGCGTTAGACGCGGTTCGGATGCAGCCAAGCTACTCGCGGCAGGCGCTGACAGTGTATTTTTGGGACGCGCTCCGCTCTATGGACTTGCAGCTGAAGGGAGCGACGGTGTTGTTCGCATTGTCGATCAGTTCCGCGATGAACTTCGGTTATTTCTCGCTTTCGCAGGCGCACCCACCATTCCAGATCTTCGAAAATCTGAGTGGATTGGTTAGCAATCCGCATTTTATTCAAACAGTTTTTAGGCCAGTTCCATGCAGTTCAAGTCCGATAATAACGATCAGTTGCTCGCAAACCTGCGTGAAGTGATTGGCGATCAGTATGTGATGACGGATGCGCGCGATACTGAGCCTTATCTTACCGATTGGCGCGGCTATGAAACAGGCAGTGCACTTGCCGTTGTTTTCCCCGCCACGACAGAAGAAGTATCGCAATTATTGCGTATCGCCGCAGAATATAATTGTTCTGTCGTTCCTCAAGGCGGCAATACAGGCTTAGTACAAGGCGCGATCCCTGTAGGACAAAACCGCGCAATTGTTCTCGGGCTTCGTCGTTTGGATCGTGTCCGCGAAATTGATAAAGCATCCAATATTATTGTGCTGGAAGCTGGTGTCACCCTTTCAGCCGGACACGATGCCGCCGCAAGTGTTGATCGTCGTATCCCGCTTCATCTTGGCAGTGAGGGAAGTGCGCAAATAGGTGGCCTCGCAGCTACAAATGCTGGTGGCACAAGCGCCCTGCGTTATGGTCCAATCCGCGAATTGATTTGCGGCATTGAAGTCGTGTTGCCAGATGGCCGTATTCTGAGCGACTTAAAAGCGCTGCGCAAAAACAACACGGGCTACGATCTGAAAAACTTATTCATCGGATCAGAAGGCACACTCGGCATCATCACCGCTGTAGCACTTCGTATGCAGCCTGTTTTGCGCTCATCAGGCCATGCATGGATTGCGTTGCCCAATCTTGAAACAGCCGTTGAAATTCTGATTGGAATACAGGATCGCTTCGATAGTGCCGTACAAGCTGTCGAACTTTTGTCTGGTAATCAAGTCGATCTTGTTTTGCAGCATATACCGCGCTCCCGGCACCCACTGGAAAGTCGTCCTGAATGGTCACTTCTGGTAGAGTTAGGAAGCACCGATCCCAAAGCTGACTTGCATAATGCTCTCGAAGAATGGCTTAGCGAGCTATTTGAGGAAGGTATTGTCGAGGATGCATTCATCGCGCAAAGCGATGCTCAAGCTGCTGACATCTGGCATTTGCGACATTCGGTTTCCGAAGCAAATAAGCTCGAAGGTCATAGCCTTTCGCACGATATCGCCGTTCGTCCGGCATTGGTTCCCGAACTCATTAAGCGTGCGGCAGATGCAGTTCATGAGTTACATCCAGATGCGCGCATTCTCATCGTTTCTCATATCGGTGACGGCAATGTTCATTTCATTGCGCATTTCAAACATGATCAGTGGACCAATTTTGAAAATCCGAAGCTCGTGACTTCAGAAATCATGACAAGAGTGCATGACGTTGTTGATCAGCTCAATGGGACGTTTTCTGCTGAGCATGGCATCGGTCGCAAGTTAACCACAGAACTCAACCTGCGGACAGATCTGGTGCGTATAGAGCTGATGCGTTCAGTTCGTAGCATGCTCGACCCCAACAGATTATTGAACCCCGGCAGTGTCGTGAGTTGATCAGCTAATTGAGATACCCTTCTCGATCTTGCAAACCAGCCGGATGTGCCTGGGTGGTATTGCCAAGTTGTTTGGCGTTTGAGTCTGGGGTATCAATACGCGATGAAATTACGCAGCTCCTTTTCCGTGCCTGAAGGGGTTTCGTTTTCCGCGTGAAATTGTTGCCTACGCGGTCTGGACCAACGCCAGGATCCATCTCGAAAAGAATATCAGGGTGAAAAAATGCCGAGACCTGCAAAAGCGTGCTGGTGGGAGGGTTATCAACCTGAATGAATCGGTCCCTTACACGCCGCAATGGCGTTGTTGGGGGGGTAGTTGAAGGCAAGACGACTGCCTCAATACTAAAGCAGCCGCTAATTAATGCGTTCAAACGTGGATTTACGAAATCAGTCCGGCTTTCTTGCTGTTCTAATTATTTCGACCACCATTTGAGAGGCTTTTTCGAGAGAGCTTACGGGCAGAAACTCGTATATTGAGTGGAAATTATGTGCTCCGCAGAACAGGTTAGGACACGGAAGACCCTTTTCTGAAAGTACAGCGCCATCATACCCACCGCGCATCGGGATGGGCTTTGGCTCGACGGCAATCGCTTTCATCGCGTTCAAGGCCAGTTCCACTGGATATCGATTTTCGCCCTGAAGGCTCTCAGCAACATTACGATAGACTGGCTGATAACCCACATGGACTGTATTCGCGCCGTATAGCTGATTAAAGCTTTTTGCCAGTTGATCAATGAATTGACGCCTGTTTTCAAAGCCCTCTTTTGTAAAGTCCCGGATATCGATAATGAGTGTCGTCTTTGCAACTGAACCTTCGGTGCCTTTGATCCAATAATAGCCCTCGGTGCCTTCGGTATGTTCAGGACGCTCGCCACCTGGCAACATCGCGATGAACTGTTGCGCGTATAGGATTGAATTGCGCATTTTGCCCTTAGCGGACATTGGATGTGCGGGTTGGCCGGTAAAAGTGATACGGAATTCTCCCGCATTCCAGTTCTCATAAACGATTTCACCGATAGCACAGCAATCAAGCGTATAAGCGAAATCAGCGTTTAGTGAAATGACATCCAGAGCTTTGGCTCCCAGCAGTCCGATTTCTTCGTCCGGGACAAAAACAACTTTAACGGGGCCATGTTCGATTTCAGGATGCGTGGTAAGGTATTGGATGGCATCCATGATCTCAGCGATTGCTGATTTATTATCGGCACCGAGCAGGCTTGTTCCGTCGGTTACGATGATACGATCACCAATATAGCGATTTAATTCTGGAAACTCCGCCACGCGCATGACAGCATTGTTGGTCTCATTGAGCACGATGTCACCGCCGCTATAATCGACAATGTGGGCGTTTGTATCTGTCGCGTATTCAGCAGATGTATCAAGATGTGCAACCCAGGCAATTGTGGGAAAGCTGTGTCGCTCGCTTACAACATTGGCAGCCAATGAGCCAACGACAATAGCGTGGTCACGTTCTTCTACGTCCAGACCCAAGGCGCGCATTTCACCTGCAAGTAACTTTGCAAGCTGTATTTGACCTTCGCTAGAGGGAAGCCTACCCGTATTGGGGACGGCAGTCGTGTTTATACGCGTGTAATTCAGAAAACGTTCTACGATATTCATGGCAAATCTTCTTGGGCAATGAGCAGGATTGGGGCACGAAAAACTTAATTTTCGTTTAGAGTTGCGAGCTATTGTATAGCACGCAACTCAGCGCTTGGTACGTTGTTATTGAAGCAACGGCATCCGCCTTTATTCTTCGATATCAACGTCTTCGAATAGATACCCACCAAATGGATCGATTTTGAATCCCTTGACCTTGGTGCTAACAGGTTGCTCGACAACCTGATGCGCTATCGTCAACCACGGAGCCTGTTCCTTGAATATAACCTGGGCTTGTTCATAGAGTTTTGCACGTTCCTCTTGATCCGTTGTCAGTTTGGCAGCTCGGATCAGCTTTTCAAACTCGTCGTTGCACCAGTTGGCGCGGTTCGCGCTGCCAACAGCCTGACAACCGAGGAGGGCCGCCAGGAAATTATCCGGATCTGCGATCCCGCCAGTCCAGCCAAGCATAACTGCACCGTCGCGGTCTTTTTCCAGTGAGCGTTTCAGATATTCACCCCAATCATAAGTGATGATTTCTGCATTAACACCCACCTTGGCAAAATCGGACTGGATGAGTTCGGCTGCGCGGCGCGCATTCGGCATATATGGACGTTGAACTGGCATCGCCCATATTTTCATCTTGAGATCTTTTACGCCAGCCTCTTTCAGAAGCTTACCAGATTGTTCCGGATCGTAAGGGTCGTCCTTAATATCCTTATTATATCCCCACACTGATGGTGGCAGAGGGTTCACAGAAACAACCGCTGAACCGTTATACACTGCGTCAATGATTGCTGGCTTGTTGACGGCCATGTTGAGCGCTTTTCGGACGCGAACATCGTCAAATGGCTTTTGCAGCGTATTGTAAGCAAGGAATGACAGGTTCATTCCATCTTTGCTGAGCATTGAGATGGAAGGGTCTTGTTTCATTTCCGCAATGTCAGCTGGGTTAGGAGCTGCTATTACGTGGCATTCCCCGGCTTTCAGCTTCTGGTGTCGCACAGCTGCATCCGGCGTAATGGCGAAAATAAGATTGTCTATCTTTTGTGGTTCACCCCAGTAATCCGGATTGGCTTTGTAACGTATTGCGCTGTCCTTTTGATACGCTACGAACTGAAAAGGTCCAGTCCCAACCGGCTGCTGACTAAAAGTTTCGAGTTTGCCTTCTTCGATAAGTTTATCCGCATATTCCTTGGATTGAATAGCAGAGAATGTCAGCGAGAGCGTCGCGATAAACGTCGCTTCAGGCTGTGAGAGCGAGAACTTAACTGTGTGATCGTCTACTTTTTCTATTTTCTCGATAAGCGAAGGAAAGGAGTAAGCGCCAAACTGCGGCCATGTGCCTTGATTATAATAGGGATTCTTCTCGTCGCCTTGACGCTCGAAGGTGAAAATCACATCGTCTGCGTTGAATTCACGTGTTGGTGTGAAAAAGTCTGTCGTGTGAAATTTGACGCCCTTGCGCAGATGGAACGTATATTCCTTGCCATCTTCTGACACCTCCCAGCTTTCAGCCAATCCCGGCTCAAGTTCAGTGGAGCCGCGTTTGATTTTTATAAGGGCATTTGAGACGTTGCGCGCAGATGCGTCATAAACAGCTCCAGAGGTTGTTTGGGCCGCGTCAAAAGATTCAGGAGATGCTTCCGAGCAATAAACCAATGTTTTCGCAAAACTCTGTGTCAGTGCTGTGCTATTAAAGGCAGCAAGAACGAGTGCTGCAGAAAACAGTTTTCCAAGTTTTTTCAT
>Ga0308165_1004830_pt1 | contig 12964 bp, 11 predicted proteins | sample PhyWR2_FD_201032 | JGI IMG/M metagenome (GOLD analysis project Ga0308165, IMG submission 201032) | Phyllosphere microbial communities from UC Gill Tract Community Farm, Albany, California, United States - DLSLW.R2 | ecosystem: Host-associated > Plants > Phyllosphere > Unclassified | place: USA...
TACGGAAGAATGTGCTTGTTTGAATGCAAATGATAAAATCTTCGCTAATGACCAGGAAATTGGCGTTGTAATCAATGCTATTTTTTCTCCGGCGTTGCAAAGTTATATTGCAATAGCATTAATTTGCCGTGAATTTGCGCTTTCTGATATTAACGGTTTTACCATAAGAACTGCTCAAGGTGATGTTGCAGCTAAAACGCAATCCATGCCTTTTATTTATAACTTGAGTTTGCTGGTTAACCCAACTGCACACAGTTACGTTGACGTTACAAAAGCGAAAAACGCGCTTTAGTCTGGATAGCAGTTGACGGGTAGACCGTGTTAATCATTATTTATTCTGACGGTACGATTCTGTCTGAAAAAATAAATTATAAAGAGCAGCAGGAAATGATGAAGACGAGAAGAAAAAGAGTCGTTATTACAGGCATGGGTATTCTTTCTTCCCTTGCAGAAAATATTCAGGACTTCCGGCAGGCATTGTTGGAGAAAAAGAACGGTGTTGCTGACAGTGAGCGTTTTTCAACCTGGTTTGAAAATGCCAGGGCGGCTGAAGTGCTGCATGATATCGACTGCTCTGAACTACCTGAGGAGATCGTTGCCTCCCTGGATAACGCTGCTCTTTGGGCTTATAAGGTAGGTAAAGATGCGCTGCATCAGGCGGGTCTGGCCAGTACTGCCAGTTGCCTTGAGGAGATGGGATTAATTGTCGGGGTATCCTCTGCCGGTACCGAAGCCTTTCTTCCTCTGTTTGAGCAGCGTATTCAGGACTTCTCGTTACGTAAGGCGCTCTATTCTGGCGGATTTTCTTCCTGTTGCTCCAGCGTCTCTACCCTGTTAGGAATAAAAGGTGGGGTTGAGTTAGTTGCAACAGCCTGTACTGCCAGTCCGAACGCGGTCGGCATGGCTTTTGATTATATCCAGAATGGCAAAAGTAAAGCCATGCTGGCCGTCGGTACGGAACCTATTTACTTGCCGACTTTTGCTGGCTTCTACGCGCTAAATGTCATGCACCCTGACTCCTGCTCGCCTTTTTCTGGTAACTCTGGGATGTCAATCGGAGAAGGTGCGGGTGCGATTGTCCTTGAGGAGTACGAGCACGCAATTGCGCGTGGCGCTACCATTTATGGCGAGATTCTCTCGTATGCTACCTCCTGCGACGCGTATCATGAAACCGGCCCGGACCCGCGGGCCAGCGGTGCAGTGCAGGTCATGCTTAAAGCCATGGAGAATGCAGGCGTTACACCGGATCAGATCGATTACGTTAACGCGCACGGCACAGGAACAGAAGCGAACGATCAGATCGAAACGCTGGCGATGAAAAAAGTCTTCCCCAACGTTGAGAAGCTGTTAATTAGTTCTACCAAATCTTATTTCGGTCACAACATTGGGGCAGCAGGCATTGTGGAACTTATTGCTTGCCTGGTCACGCTACCTGAAAAAAATGTTCTGCCTACGTTAAACTTTTCTGTAGCACGTCCTAACTGCGATTTGGATTACGTTGCGAACGATTTCCGGCAGAAAGACATCAATATTTTCATGAAAAATAACTACGCATTCGGCGGCAATAACTGCTGCATGATTGTGAGCACTAAACCATGTTCTGTTCCGGTAACCTCCTATGATGCTAAGCGGGCTGCTATTTCAGGCATTGGCGCTGTCACTGCCATTGGGCATCAAATTAATGAAATACTGGAACGTATTTGGAAGAGCGACAAAGCGATTGATCTGGGTGACACCGTTTTCCCTGAAGATACGCTTCAGGAAGCCAAAGAACTGCTGGCTGTGCTGGTAAAAACTAACCAGTTCACAGAGCTGTTTGGCAATGAGTATGCTATTAATGCGAACAAGCTTCCGGATGAGGAAGAGAATTTTAAAACTTTCCAGGTCACCGAACTTGAACCACGTAAGCATTTACGCCGCTTCGATCCACGTAAAGCCACTCGCGGCGGGACTTTTGCGCTGATCGCACTATCAGAAGCATTAAATAAGGCGAAGCGCCGGATTAAGCGTGACGGAGAAGAACTTGGCATGGTGATGGGCATGTCTCGTGGCCCGCAAGAAACAACGTATAAATACCTGCAAAGCCTCAAACCGGATCCAGGAAAAGTGCGCACCTCAGAATTTCCAGGCTCGCTGATGAATTCGATTGCGACGTTTTGTGGCATTTCTGAAGGCATAAAAGGGTATACAACCACTCTTGCTACAGGTGAAAACGCGGCACTGGGGGCATTAACCTATGGCTATGAGATTATTCGCCAGCAGCTTCAACCACAAGTCATTGTGGGCGGGGCAGACGAATATTTCCCTTCGATGTCGCTGTATATGGATGCTGTCACGCAAAAAATCCATATGACTTCTGATGCTCGTGATTACCAAATCTATGCTAAAGAGGCGAAAGGGTATGTTCCCGGTGAAGGGGCCTGCATGGTGTTACTGGAAGATCCCGAGGCTGCAGTTGCGCGCGGTGCCGAAGTGCTTGCAGAAGTCGCAGGCTATGGCAAATCATGTAGCAACAGTTACTTTGATGCTTCTCGACTGGACGAGAAAGCCAATGCTATGTCGCTCGCGATTCAACGTGCGCTAAGGGATGCCGGCATCAATGCTAAAGACATCGATTTGGTCTGTGGCACCAGTAATGGCAGCGCAGAAAGCGCAAAAATTGAAATTGATGCTATCTATGACGCTTTCCATCAGGATAAACCGCATATTCCTGTGGTGAATTACAACGCCTTCTTTGGCTTTGTTGCTTCATCCGCTGGTTTGCTTAACCTGATGGTGCTAATTGATTGCATTAAGAAACAATCGGTACCTGCTATTCCACACACCCAAACCTTTGTAGATGAGCGCATTAATTTTGTGCGCCATCCACAGAACATTGCTATCGGCTATGCATTGTTAGTCGGAGCAACAGAAGGTGGAAATTATTATGCATTCGTGATTAAGGGATAAGCCAGTGGACAGGACGTCTATTATTTCTGGCTATAGTGTTTATTTACCGTTTGCAGATAGCAGCACACAGTTAATAAATAATTTGAAACGCGGCGAACGTGTACGACTGTCTCCGTGGTTCAAATCTGATACTGAAGCTATCAAATGCGGTTTTAATGGAAACAAGCAGGTCGCAAAACTGCAGCAGGCCAAAGACAGCGATGTTGACCTGCTGCAGCGCCTGATTGATAACGCTCTTCTTCAGGCCGGTCTCGATGAGTCGTGCCTGGCTGGAGAAAATGTCAGAGTTTACCTGACAGGCATTGGCCCACGCGTAGACTGGATGGATTATAAAGCTTTTTATGATCAGAATGATGTTGAAGATATTAAATGTACACCTTCGATAGCCCAATTATGCGTAGCGAATATGTCTCAGGATAATTTGTCCAGAACTCTGGCGAATAGGTATAGCCTGAAGTATCTTCCTCCGAATCTGAACTGCACCAGTAATTCGGCCCTGACTGCTATACATTTAAGCAGTCAGGCAATCGAGCGTGGGGGTATTGATCTGGCGCTCGTAATCAATATCTCAAAAATAAAAACGCAGGATATCTGGTTTCTTTCAACCCAGTCGATGCTCGACTCCAGCATTGTGCAGCCGTTTGGTCGAAATAGCAAAGGCGTTAACTTTGCTGAGGGCTATAGTGTCTTACTGCTTGAAAGCAGTCATTACCGCCAGGCCAGATATGTGAGCGGGGGAGTGAGAATAAAGTCGCTTTATAATCAGATTAATGCCAGCAGAAGTTTTGATGCCTCCTGGCAAAGCACCAGTATGTTGAAGTTAATCAATAAACTCCTTAAGGACTCAGAGATAGAAATAGACGATCTGTGTGCTTTTATCCCGCATGGTAACGGGGCAGAGATGAGCGATTGCATAGAGGCAAAAACCATCAGTCTGTTAGCGGGCGATAGAATACTTCCTGTCCTGGCTTATAAAGGCCAAATCGGTTATACCGCAACCGGGTCTGGCCTGATTGATTTGATCATCGGAGATTACACGCTAACCCACCGCGAATTAATCACGCCGATAAAAAATGATGACATTACAGAAGATATTGCTCGCCATGTCCTTCAGGGTAAAGCAGTCATTCAGCATAATAAACATCATCTTCTGAAAACGGGGATGGGTGTTGATGGGTCTATGATCGCTGTTTTGCTAACCAACACGGATAAGTGCTAAAAGGATTATGGACAATTTTATGTACTTATCATCCTATTCTTTCGTAGAGCCTGAAGAGCCATTACATCTTTACTATCCGAGTTGGTTGAATGTATGGGAATCTTACTCCTATAAAAATGCCCTAAAAAACACAGGCGCAAACGGCTGGGGATTTAAACGGTTTGGAACAATGCCAGACGCATATATAAGGGAAGTGGTTCGCAAGCCGCACTATATGCCTTATATCGATGCAATGGAGAAAGCATCGAATGAAGCACTTTATGGCTTGCTAACAAAAGAGCGCATGCATTTACTCAAATCCCGTACCGCGTTTATCTATGTGGATTCATGGGGCGAATCTGCTTCGTTTGAGAAAAATATTAGTGCGCTACATACCTCTGTGATTGATACGTTACCTAAAAATTTGATTAAGAAATTCTCTGTAAGTGATGTCACATGCAAAATACGTGGCGAGAAAAACGCATTTCTACAAGCAATGCGTATGGCACAAGATTATCTGAACTGGGGTATCTTCGAGTTTGTGATCGTTTGTGGTGCTTATCGTGCGGTCCCGTTGCTGGAATTTACAGCTGAGTGCATGGATACAGAACGTATCAAAAGAACCGAGAAATCAACATGTATAAATATATCCGTTGAACGCATTGGATGCTTTATATTTAGCCAGAGAGAAAGTGCCCTGAAGATAAGTTGCGGCTCATATGTGGCTGACGGGAACAATAAGCTGAAGAATAGAGAACAATTTGCGGGTTCAGATAATGACTTCCTTTGCTATGCGGGAAGGAATAACCAGATTTCACCCATATCGATTCCGCATGCAAAGACGATCGATCTTGTCCAGCTCTACGGTAGTAGTGGTTGCCTGACTCCCGCATTAGGTTGGCAATATATCTCCGACCATTGTTTGCGTGAAGGAAAGATGAGAACAATCTTACCGGATGAAGTGGGCGGTTATAATTTTTTTGATACCTGGTACTAACCGGGCAGGTGGAGAAGAATGCGATCCAATGTAAAGGAACTTTCTGCTATTTCTTTAAATGGCATTTATAAGAGCTACGGCTTTAATGAAAATAAAGTTGATGCGCTCAAAAATATAAATATTGAAGTTGCTCATGGCGAGTTTCTGGCATTATGTGGACCTTCAGGTAGCGGCAAAAGTACCTTACTTAATATACTTTCAGGTATCGATAAGCCATCAGCGGGTTATGTGCTATTTCTTAATAAACTGCTGAGTGAGCTGCCAGAGAACGACCTGGCGACAATCCGCAGCAAGCATTTAGGTTTTATATTCCAGTTTTTCAATCTGATACCGGTGCTGAATGCGTTTGATAATGTATTTTATCCGCTGGTGCTAAACGGGCATTTTGCTACAAACGCGGCTAAAGAGCGGGCTTTACATTTCCTTGACAGCGTAGGACTGGCCGATTTTCGCGATCGTAAGCCTGGCCAGTTGTCTGGCGGGCAGCAGCAGCGCGTCGCTATTGCCAGAGCACTCGCGCATCAACCTCAGGTTATCGTTGCAGATGAACCGACCGGTAATCTTGATCAGGCGACAGGGGAAGCGATATTGGATCTGTTGGTCAAAATCAATCATGAAACCGGTACAACCTTTATCATTTCAACGCACTCTACCCAGTTAAAGGAGCGTGCCCGGCGAGTGGTAGAGATCAGGGATGGAGCATTAGCCCATGACTCAGCTCAGTAAGTTTTTTAGGCTGCTTTGTTTATGCATCTCTGCCGCCGCCAGTAGTGCCAGCGCGGTTTCGTCTCATGTTCCTGTTGTTGAAAATGTTTTACGTAATCAATTCCCGACGCAGCCGGTGGCATTAGCAAATACGACTGAGGTTTTATTACAGGAGTATAAGCATACCGGGAATGTCACTTCGCTTATTTTTTACGCTTATGGAATGTTAAAACAGGCAGATTACTTTAAAACTGTAAACGATATCATCAACGCTTCTGAATATGCCAAGACTGGATTCTTTTATCTCGATGAAGCAGTTGATTTAAATGAAAAAGATCCGCGGGTAAGATATTTGCGCGCCAGGGTTGATGCTTATTTACCCGCAAATCTAGGTCGCTGTGTTATTACAATTTCTGACGCGGATCTTTTGTTAAGTGAAAATAATCAGTTCAGTGCCAAGCTGCTATCTAATATTAAAGCAATGTATTATAGGTCGCTTATAAATTGTGGTAAGACTACGTCGGCTAGCCAGTTTCTGCAAAAAATCAAAGCCAGTGATGAAGGTGCAGAAATCGATATCACCTCCGGTAATACCCCTCCCTGGGATATCGATGAGGTAACAAATATCATTGTTCCATTGGTTAAAGGTGAGTAAATGTCAAAGGATATGATATTTATCAATTGTATCGTCGTGTTTATCATTGCATACGTTTTATTATGCATGGCTACACGTTTTCGTGACGCCAAATTTTCATTTCTTAATCTTTTCAGGCATCGCAGAAGAACGTTTTCGACTTTGTCCGCCATAATTTTAGGTGGCGTCGCAATTTTTTTATATGGTGGCTTTATCAACTATTCTTTCTGGATCCTGAAAGAACAGACAATCCGTACCAATATTGGCCATGTGCAGATTTACAATAATGGCTATTTTGATACGGCGAACAAAAATAAGACACTCATTAATAATTACTCAGAACTAAAACGTGGAATATTAACTGATGCTAATTTAGCAAAAGACATTTCGACGATCTCAGGGCAGCTTGAATTTGCGGGTATTATTTCTCATTATGAGAATGAAACATCTACCTATTTTTCGGCACAAGGAGTGGAGCCGTTGCCCGCATTAAAATTAGGCGCCTTTGATAAAATTGTCTCTGGTAGTGATTTATCGCGCGTAAAACACGATGAAATCACCAAAGGCAGTGGTCTGGCCAGGACACTCAATGCCCAATATGCAGACTGGCTTGATGTTATGGTCGTCAACACCGCAGGCGGGCAAGGAGCCTTATCTTTGAAAGTACGCGGTGTATTTGAATCCGGGATAAAAGATTATGATGATACGTCCATAAAAGTCCCGCTGGCTACCGCACAGCGCATCATGGAGACCGATGGCGTCAGCAGAATACTTATTCTGCTTAATAATGATGATGTTGAAGCCTTCATGGTTAAATTAAAAGATTATATCGCCAAAAACAATTTGCCTTTAATTGTTAAAGACTGGAAGGAGATGTCTCTTTTCTATCAGCAGGTTGAAGGGATGTTGTCAGGTATTTATTTTTTCATCAAGCTTATCGTGGCGCTCATCGTGGTATTCATGATCGGTAATTCAATGACGATGAGTATTACAGAGCGAACCCGAGAAATTACAACTTTGCGAGCCATTGGGTTAAAATCCTGGCATGTTACTCAACTATTCTGGTTGGAAGGTATCTTCATCGGAATTACAGGAGCCCTGGGGAGTTTGATTGTGGGTTATGCCCTTGCAGCCATGATTAATTTATATGGCATTGCAATGCCACCCTCTCCTGGTCAGTCCATTGGATATACTGCGTTTATTGAAACTAACAATATTGAACTGGTCTGGATAACGCTTGTGTTACCCATATTAACCGCTTCTTTGGCTTCAATATTGCCTGCATTCCGCGCAGCGCGGCTTAATATTACTGATGCATTTAAATTTTCTTAAGGATTAAAGATGAAAAATAATGTATTTCAGTTATTTGTTCTTTTAGCCTGTATGTATTCATCTTATGCCTTGTCCGATGCCACAGGTATAAATGTGCTTGATATCATTAGATTATCGGATGAGGTCCGTTCTCCAAATGAACCCTTCCGCTACACCGTGACGGTGCTTGAGTTTAAGGATGGCGAATCAGAACCGGTGAATAAGCAGGTTCTGGACATATCGATGCGCTTTATGAAACCTGCAAACGATGTTCAGGCCGATGCACGTTCACTGGCCAGATTTATCTATCCTCCACGTGATAAAGGAAAGGTAATGTTATCTGACTGGTATCAGCTTTGGTTCTATACGCCTGAACTGCGTCGCCCTATACCAATATCCCGTACACAACGGCTAATGGGGCAAATATCTAATGGTGACGTTATAGTCACTAATTTTGAATATGCTTATAATTCGACGCTCGTAGGTGAAGAACCGTGCGGGGATAAAACGTGTTACAGGCTATCGTTGGTTCGTAAATTCGATGAAGTGACATACCCTAAAGTAATCTATTTAGTTGAGAAGGATGGAGAGTATCGGCCTTATAAAGCGTCGTATTACTCACTGGATGATAAATTACTCAAGACTGTCTTGTATCAAAACTACCAGTTAGTGTTAGGTAAATCTCGGCCAACGGAAATTGTCGTGCAGAATGCACGGCATAATAAAGGTTATTCGGTAATGAAATACAGTGATGTGCGACTTGAATCTTTACCTGAATTTCACTTTACCAAAGAATCGATCCAGAGAGGCATAAAGTGAGACTGCCTGCACTATTTTGGGGGATGTCAGCCTCATTAATGACAACAGGTGTACAGGCTGACTGTATTTCTGGCGATGATCTTAAAGCCAACGCTGATGTTGTTCTTACAGCGCAAGCCTCGTATGTAAACAAGAAGAGCTCAGTATGGCGGATTAAAGGCAGTAATCCCTATGCTGCAGATAACGTTTACAATGATATCAGCCTGAAGCTTAGCAGCGCATGTGCTCTGATTAAGGATGCTCTGGATCTGGATTTTTCATTTTATGCTCTGGATTATTACCCCTCACTTAGCGTGGGGGCGTTTGAGAAAGACACCAATCGTTCAAAGTTCCTCATCGATCAGCTTCGGTTGACATACGCTTTTTCTGATAGCGTACGAATTGAAGGGGGGAAACTCAGCACGCCACAAGGCACGTTTTTTTTAAGATCGCCTGCAACGCTTCTAACCACATTTTATGCTGCATTTAAGCCTACCCGGCTTTATGACACGGGCATGAAGTCGGTTTACAATGAGTCAATCTGGGGAGGGCGTTTATCAAAAGAGTTCCGTAACTATGCACTTAGCCTCACTGTAGCGCCTAAGCTTGCAAGTATAAAAAAATACTATGAATCTTCCAGTAACTGGTCTGCGAATGAGCGATCTAACAGTTCAGAACGCTATCTGTTGAGCTATACCGATTACCGATTCAAAAATCATACGCCTTCTGTAAACCTCCTGCTGGGTGATTCCCCCTCGATTGCGATAGCGAACAGTTACAATGCTACATCGCAATTTATACTTAATGCTGAAGTTGCATTGCACACTGCCCAGCAGTGGCGACATTTTTCTGGCAAAAAAAGCGCTCAAGTTCAGGACTGGCAGTTTCCTTCATCGCTCTATTCCATCGAAAATAAAAGAGGTCTGGAGTTTGAAATAGGAGGGCAATATACAACGGACCGACTGAGCGTCTTCGGTCTTGAGTACTATTTACAAAGCGAAGGTTATTCTAAAGCTCAATGGCGTGAGCAGACTGAATTCATCCGCTATCTGAACAATAATACCGGCTATGCGTTAATTAATAGAGCTTTTGATAATTATAAATATTTAATGGGATCGGAAATCAGCAATACATCAAACAAAGGAATGTTACAAGGCAAGCACTATGTTAATGCGTATGCCAGTTTTCGAAACGACGATCGCTCTACGCTTCAACCTTATCTGGTTATGAATATCGTGGATCAAAGTGCTCTAATCGGTACCCACTATGTTAAACCCCTGACTGGTATGGACGATAAAGCTGAAGTCTATACCGGGTTGTATAGCGCCCTTGGCAGCCAGAGTTCTGAATTTGCGCTTTTTGGCGAAACTATCGGTGTTTATGCAGGCTTTAAATACCATTTATAAGGATATTTTTATGGTAATACATGATTCAACACAACCGCTGGTTCTTCTTTTTGCCGGCCAGGGCAACCCCGTTATTGGTATGGGTGCCGATGTCTGGGATCTGAACACAACGACAAAACATATCTGGGATTGTGCCAGCGATATTACAGGGATGGATATTCGGCGTTTATGCCAGAAAGGCCCAATGAATCGTCTGGTGCAGACCACCGTTCAACAGATTGCCGTTACGGCAATTAATGTTACGTTACACAGTCTGTGCGCTGAAAAAATTGAAAATGCCACAACAGTGGCGTCCTGTGGGCACAGTGTAGGTGAATACAGCGCTCTCTACGCTGCGGGTGCGATGACTCTGGAAACATTGTTCAAAATGATCCACGCCCGGGCAGAGATTATGAACAATTTAAGTAAAGTTCATAAGGGGGCTATGCTGGCGGTGAAAGGGGCTGATTCCCGGACCATGAGAAACCTGATTTCATCTTCTGCACTACCGGTAGATATTAGCTGTGATAATAGCCCGCGGCAGCAGGTCATCGGCGGTACGATTTCTGATTTGAGTCAATTCTCCCGAGTGTTGCTGGATTCTGGCCTTGAAGCGGTAAAATTGGGCGTTAGCGGCGCATGGCATACCCGTTTGATGATTGAAGGCGTTCAGCAGATGCGTGATTTCCTTCGTGGGGTCGACATTACACCTCCCGAATATGCGGTGCTAATGAATGTGACCGGACAGGCAGAGTTCAGCCCGGAGCAAATCAAGGAAAATCTATCGCTACATTTGACCCATACCGTGCAATGGACAAACACAATGTCGGCTTGTTTACAGCTATCCAGGCCAGTGACATTTATGGAAATAAGCAATAAGCCCTACCTGGGGCAGATACTCAGTGATTTCCCTCAGTTTATGCCAGAAACAGTTGTTCATTGTAAGCAGCTGACTGGAATATAATGAGGCCATTATGATCCCTGATTATTTAACATTTATACGTTTCCAGGATAAAAAGGTTATCCCTTTTCTGTACGCGGTTACCCTACTATTGCTTGCATTTTACTGGAAGAATATTGGCTATAACGTAACGCAGGAAGACGCATGGGGTATCAGTACTCTGTTGTCACTGATCCTGTTTAAGTCCCTCTACGAATTAAAACATTATTGGGCTTACAAGTGTGGAATAAAGAATATTGATTTCTCGTATTTTCATGGTAAATCAGCTTCACGCTATGAAATCCTTCTCTGGAATCCGGTTGTCATCAACATTCTATGCTGGGTGGTATTCTACCTGGCAGTAAGCAGCTGCGTATTACTTCTCACACCTGTATACGCGATGCTAACGCTTGCAATCATGTCGCCACTGCTAATCTACCTAGTATTCAGATTTGCCAGAGATAGTTATGTTAAGCAGATGAAACATGCTGTCGCTAAGAAATTGAAATATAGGACATTACATCACTATGTTTGCTTTAATGTCTTCATTACTTTTCTGATCAGTGGCCTGATTGTCAGTCCGTTACACATGCATGATGATTTCTCGTTATCAGAGGGGTACTTTTCAGCTCGTTTGATGGTGGCGATGCTGATCCTCTGTGCCATCGTGCTGGTTATGAACCTGTTGTTCGCGCTGCCCTCCAGACGTTACCAGTTTATGGGCCGATTATTTCTGAAAGAGTTCGATTTCAGTTTATCCCAAACAATGCCCGCCCCTACGCTGTATGAAAAACCCTTATGGATCAGGTTGTTTCTTCTTCTGATTGTCGAGTCCGTTTGGATAGTGATAGTGGGTGTGATTTTAACGCTAGCAGGCTGGAACATAACTTTCGTTGTCTATTTCTTACTGTGCATACTCCCTGCAGCAAGCTATTTTTATCTGCACGTATATTGGCTCTGGCACAATGATTTCATGACGTCCTGTGACATGTTCTTTCGCTGCGACGGTATCGAGAAGAAGGGGGGCCATTGGTAAGTGATTAGTTCTCCACCTGTTTCACTTCGCCTACTCCCGCAACGTGGTGAGCAACTGCGTAGCGGGAGCTCACTGCTCATCGCTATTATCTGCCTCGATCTTTTACGTTTCAGCAGGGGAGGGTGGCCAGTCAAAATTTAACTGGCCTGATACTATTATTTGTTCATTGCGTAGGAGACTTGGCCCCAATCGGTCGCAGCATTATAAATAAAGTTAGACCAAATGCCTGAGGTTTTATAGTTCAGAGAGTTGCAGCTGTTTTGAATAACACTGATGATGCTTTCTGGGTTACTGCTGGCAGAGTTAATACCGATGTTAATAGCTGTCTGAACGGTGTTCAATGCCACCGCAGCGGCGGTTTCAACCCCCACCTTTACCAGACCAAGCGCGGACTGTACGGTATAGCTAACCAGTGCACAAGGAACATCCAGAATACCTGCACCTGAAACAGCTTCCATTTCGTTTAGATTTAATTCTTTCATTTTTTTATTTCCATGTTAATGAATAGGTGAGGGCGAGCAAATGTGCTCACCTTTGGCCATGATAGCAGTAGTGTAAAAAGAGATAATAATGAATATTTTCAAGGTGACTTGATTATATGGCTAATAACCAAGCTGAAGCCTGGAGGTTAATTCATAATATATAAATTCATTATGTGAAGTTTGTTTAAATAAATTAAGATTAAACTATTTTTTTCATCAATGATGATTTCATCATTTTGCTTTTGCCAGGCAAAAAAAAACACTCCACAACCTGAGGTTGTGGAGTGTTTGAAAAGTGAAGCATGCTTCACGTGAGATTTACGCTGTAGTGAAAGTTATCTCAATCGCACGGCGCGATGACGATACTCACCACACGTAAGTCAGCAGATTATGTGAATCCGGCACCATAAAGTCGACGGACATCATCACCGACAGAGACGTGATAGCGACAATCGAGAACACAAACAGTTTGCGTGCCCAGACTTTGTCGTCTTCCACTTTATAACCCCGCAGTGCCATACCGAGCCAC
>Ga0308165_1004831_pt1 | contig 12963 bp, 11 predicted proteins | sample PhyWR2_FD_201032 | JGI IMG/M metagenome (GOLD analysis project Ga0308165, IMG submission 201032) | Phyllosphere microbial communities from UC Gill Tract Community Farm, Albany, California, United States - DLSLW.R2 | ecosystem: Host-associated > Plants > Phyllosphere > Unclassified | place: USA...
ACCTGCTCGACAACGTTCAATTTAAAAGCCAGGCTGTAATCACGCTGGCTGCGACGTTTCTCTTGTTCCATCTGACACTCCTTCCTCTCTTCGAAAAAGTGTCAACTTATTCCAGGACGGGTCAAGCAAAAAAGAAAAGGCCCACCGAACGGTGGGCCTTTTCTTTTGAAACTTGGTGCTGGCTGCAGGAGCTAGAGTCTCTTTCTCCGCTCCCCCTTATCCGGCAACGCTTCTAGCCTTGTTTGGCGAGCGATTGGGTTCAATTTAAACCGTTCACAAAGTGTATCACTTATCAATGACACCTTTTGACTATCCATCCAGCCCGCCGTCGCAATGAGATCAAAAGCATCTGATCAGCACTGAATATCAGCAGATAGTTTCTATCTCCCAGCAATCCTTGGCGGCTTCGAAACGGTTTCTGGATTGAGCACTGTAATCGTATCTGACCACTCATGTTTCTTATCTTGCTCAATAAAAACCTTCCAAGTATCTTCTCAAGTTTTCTGTGGAGGGGTTGCGATCTAATGTAAAGTCAGCAAAGGACATCGATTGAAAAATTCGACGACAACAGGATAAAAATAATGAGAAAAGCAAATGCCGCAGTTCGGGTGTCAAAGTACTTCAATTTAGACAGAGACCAAAGTACCTTAGATTTTGTCGATGTACCTATTGGAAAAGATGTGAAGGTCTTTCTTGATCCGAGCCGCCTGAGAACCATGGACTCTCAATGGGCTGCTGAATGCAATTCGCTTTTGCAACATTTCTTTGAAACCCTCTTATCGCATCTAAAAGAAGGGGACGACGCTGCGGGACTAAGCATGCTTGAACACCTTACCGAAAAAAATGAATTCCACCTCGGTTTATCAAAAGGACTTTCCGACGGACGAGCATTCGGCCCTGCATATGCAAAAAAGGTGTGGTTGGCACTGAAAAATAGTAAAGCGCGACATTCCGGCTTATTGCAAGATATAGAAGATACATGCCTATTTGTCGAAGGAATCGGCCCGGATAGAATCTCAGATGCAGTATGTAACATCATCCGTGGACCTCTCATTAAATACACTCAGGACATGTGTAACTATTATGGGATCAAACTTACTCCAGACGTTGATTCAGGGCCAATCTGGGACCCCAATTTAGATGTGTGGCACGACGAACTAGTCCCTCTGCCCACGACCCCTTACGGAAAAATCCTATTTGTCCCAAAGGTGACGGTTCGCCATAGAATGGCGTACGACTATTCCGATTATTTTCGACACCATCTCTTGCCTGCAATGCAAGCGTCAGAGAAATTAACCAATTCTGCCTTGGTGATTTTGCTAAAAAATGGAAATGTTCGAGTAACAAAAAAAGACCTCCGAGAAAAATACGGCGTCGATAAATTAGCCGTAGTTACTCAAACAATTAGACACCCCGGAGTACTGGACGCATACAGAAGCGAAAAGCAGAGAACATCGCGTCCTATTAGCAACCAGACACTGACAGAGGTTGAAGACCTCCCCTCTCCTGACTATAAATCGCTATTACAAAGCGTATTAGCACTTCCCGTTGGGAATGATAGTTCCGGTGCATATGAAAATGCCGTGGAAAAATTATTGAGTGCTCTTTTTTATCCATCTTTGTCGTTTCCTGAGAAGCAACACAAGATCCATGATGGAAGAAAGAGAATTGACATTAAATATGCCAATGTCGCCACCACAGGGTTTTTTCACTGGGCCCATCAACACTACCCGTGCGCACATATTTTTGTCGAATGCAAAAACTATGGCAACGAAATTGGCAACCCTGAATTAGATCAACTGGCGGGGCGCTTTTCGCCAAGCCGAGGCCAGGTTGGCTTGCTTGTATGTAGATCCGTACGCAATCAAGAAAAATTGACGAGAAGTTGCGTGGATACAGCAAAAGACAACAGGGGATATATCCTCAGCATCACAGACGACGACTTACGAATTCTTGTTCAAGAATATTTACAGTCAAGCGGGGAACATATATTTCGAATTTTGCGGCAAAAATTTGAAAAATTGGTGATGTAGTCCCACTCAACCACAGAGATTCGATTGGCTACTAATTTCGCGCCGCTTTGTTTCTCTTTTTATGCACACGCATTCATCGTAGGCGAGGAATTGCAATTCTTCCCATGTTCCATAGCATGGCAATAGCAAATCTGAAATTCTATTAGCCCGCCCCGTCTTTCTTATATCTTTCACTAGCGTCGCTATTTACTCCTAAGCGTTTCTTTTTTCTTATACAGCATTACTTGGGGTTTTAGAGGCCGCCTTACCAGAGTCAGAAAGACCTCCCCCTACCCAGAACAAGATATTCAGGGGGAGAGTCTTCCTGCGGATTTTTACCGTCCGCCAGGGGGAAGCCGGTTATTCGCTTCTCCTGAGAGTTCAAGACAAATTTAACGTCTCCCGTGCCGAGTCTCTCTGAAACCTTTCGTGTGGCTTTGCACAGTACCCATTCTAGCCACTTAGCACATCAAAAGAGCAACGATGCGATCACGCCGAACCGAGGAAACTTCTCGACGCATAGACGTGACCTATTCTTTATCTCAAACCGAAATCACTTTTGCAAGTGATATACACATGTTTTTCACGGGTTCATCAACCGCCTATCTGTTTCCTCAGAAAACGGCTTTGCCGATACGCTTCGAAATTTCGCTAGTCGGCTCCGAAACCCTTCCTGCGTCTGCAATTTCATCGACATCGCACCACCTATGTCGCCGCGCCCATCCTTTTCAGCAACTATGCGCTCTAACATTGCCACCTGCTTATCTCCCACGGGCTTCACCACTAAACCATTTTTGATGGCCGCCCTAATCGCATAATTTACAAACTCATCTGTACCCGTAAAGGTGACCGATATCCAATCGCCTCTTTCTAAGATCAACGAAACCATCCTCTCGGCGGCAAGTTGAGGCGCCATATCATATGCAACGATTTTAGTGCCGAGATCCCATAATCTACTGGGGGTTTCGAAATAAAGGATATAACCTTTGCGCCTCCCTTTTTGAATTCGGGTCACTACATCCCCAAAGGTATCTGTCACCAAACTCTCGTAGCCTTGTATTTCAAGCATAAGGCGCTGAGAATCACGTCTCTTCTTCGCATCCTTGAATTCAATTTCGCAAGATGCGGAAGAAATGATCGTCTCGTCATTCGCCTCCTCGATTTTTTTAACGTTCTCATTCATAGTCATCTCCTTATTGTCGTAAGTAATTTCTTCGTTTTTTTTATGCTGAGGCGAGTCGACAATACGAAATCCGTAAATCTTTTCAATGCGCCTGAGTATTGACTCCGCCTTTTTAAAGTCACCTGAATCGCTAATAGTCTTACCATCGAAATCGACTCGACATGCGACGATGTGGATGTGCTGATGTTCATCTGGATCATCATTATCGTGATGCTTCACTACAACCTTCGCAGCCCGTCCATAACCTAACTCAGTCATAAATCGCTCTGCGATCTCTACCCAATCTTCGTCGGAGATGAGGCCGTCTTCGGGGCTAGCCGAAAGAGATATATGAGTCACTGCCCGCCCTAAACTCTCGCGCATTTTTCGGACATAACCAAACTCGGTGGTAAGTGAGCGAATGTTCTTCCCAGCCATATTTCCACCAACAATCTTGCTGCGATTATTCTGCAATAAATATTGCAGGACACCCCTAAATCCTCTGCCTTTCGAAATTTTAGCGATCATTTCCGACTCGCTTCGAGACAATGGCCAATCTCACTGATGAAATCTCTTCGACAAGGCGTTTGATCACGCCCTGGCTTTGCATCGGGTCTCGATTGGTTTTCGCCAACTGATTCAAATCATCAACTGCTCGCCCTAATTTCTCCCACTGTTGGATCGTTAGCAGTGCTGGCGGTGCGCTGATAGTTTGTCCAATAGCCGCCTTGCGCACAAAGCAGGACATGGACAGATGGGCCTTTCTGGCCAAAGCCTCAATGAAAAATCGCTCTTGTTCGTTCAAATACAAATCAAACTTCATTCTCAGAAGTTTCGCTGGTAGCAATGCACGCATCTCTCCCCCTTTATTTTTAGACCGCAGGTCGAGCGTTTTGACCGAGGGGTTTACCACCGGCTCAAAACATTGCTCGCTCCTTCCCGTTTTTAGCCTCTCAAATTTCACAGGTAGAAACAAGCGTCCTAGAACGGCATCCGATAGACGGGCGAAAGAACCGTCTGAAAGGAAGTGATCATTGAAAACACTTTTAATACCGAACCCGCATGCATGTAGAGAAACACATTCAGATTTCAGCGAATTCTTAGAATTAACTTCATCAACTTTTAGGTGATGCGAGAAACATAGAACACGCTATTTATCAGCATCCTCTTGATGCGCCACAATTTTCTCGTTAATTGTGAAGGCTCCCCCTCAGTTATCTAAGCATCACAAACATGCCTGGGGAGTTTGCTCGAAGGAAGGAAAATAAATGATGAATGGACTGATGACTGATGCACTAAACTTTGCGGCGATAGGGACTGTTGTTGTCCTCGTCATCAAACGCCTTACGAAAGAATCCTTCAGGACTGGAACTAACGCCGTGGAATGGCAACGCCTTGCTGATCAGCACGGGCTTCACCTCGATTATCAGTATCGCAATATCATTGGTATTGACAGCAACGCGAACAAGGTCCTGATTTACTCCGGTAAGCCATTTGTTCTGGCGACCGATGATGTGACGGGAGTGGAATCCGAATGGAACTCCAAAACCACCAGCAATGCCTGGGGCATGACATTCCATAAAAATACTCATGTCCGACTTTTCGTGAAGACCCGTTCGATGAGCGATCCGGTGATTGAAATCCGATTTGCAAAAAAAGAAGAAATGGAAATGTGGTATCAGCGGCTGAGCGTGATGTTCGATCTTCGGTAACCATTTTGACCGACAATGCAAAAGGGACCGGCCTAGGCCGGTCCCTTTTGCATTGTCGGTCATTTATTCAACATGGATCTATCTAGAAAACACGATAGCCGGTTGCTTGCCCCACACGTATGGCATCACTGATCCGAATTAATCAGAGGATATGTCACGTCTGCTATCCCCCTGTGACAAATTGCATCACACCACTCCTTAAATTAATGAGTCGCTACTGTTGGCACACTTTACCGCGCTCGATCCCAAGGCAATTTCCGCGCCTGAATTAGGTAAAAAATCCTTTATTTCTCCTCTTCATTGCGCGCTAACATCCGTCGAAAGCCGCATGACTGACCGCTGTTCGCGGTCAGCATACGGCAGAGAATGCATTTCGCATATCAACCGCCATCAACATTTTTTGTCACGTCAAAAGCGATATTCGGATCGTTTAAAAATCCGCAGAATCGCTGGATTCATTGACTCAATAAGGGAAATACATGTCCGCGTGGTTCAACAAATTTAGTGTCGTCCTCATTGCATTTTTCCTCTCCGCCTGTGTCACCAACGGCCCGTACAGCACCAACAACGGAATCGTGCAAAGAACATTTGATTCGATTGGCGAATTGGTCGGCGGGGCGACAAGAGGAGCAGGCCAGAATTCCCAGAGCGGGAAAATGGTGTCGATCAACTCGCAAAATGTGATGATCGAAGGGACTCACCCGACCGACGCCCGCTGGAAAGGGACGTTGATCGCCGAGACCTCGCTGTATCATCTCTTTGATGCTCACCCTCGGAGGAGTGCTGGCGACTACTGGCCGCGTGTTGCCATCCGCATTGACGACTATTCGGAAACCTTGATTCCGGAAAATGCAGGGATACAGATTCAGTATTCCGCCCAAATGGTGGGATCGACTCAGCCGAATGTGGCCCGTCCTGTGGAGTGCATCAAGTTCACAGCGGTGATTTGGAAGAGCCCGAAGCAATCCGAGAAGATTGAAAACATCGTTCATTGCAACGCGGACATCAAGATCAACGAGGCCGTGATGAACGTCGGGGCATTGAGTAATTATCGCTCGATCACATCGCCCGTCTCAATGAGTTCGCAACAAGTCCGCAGTTTTGGCCCCAAGTCACCAACCAAACTATTGCCCGAGTTGACGACGACAGACGCTCGCCTCTACACCACCGGCCAGCACTTATTTTCGTCCCTGTTCATTCAAATGGGCTATCGCGGCCCACTAGACGGTGATCCGCGTGTGTGGTTTTTGAACTTGTCGAAGAACTCGATCTAATCTGTCCATGCGTATTCTGCTTGCCGACGACCAGCCGATTGTCCGCTTGGGCTTCATGAGCCTTCTGCGACAATTGGGCGAGCGAGTTGATTTTCATGAAGCCGATAATCACGCATCGGTTTTGTCGTTGGCAACGACGCATCAGCCTCACATCGCTCTGATTGACTTGTCGTTGGCCGGAGTCTTCACGCTCGAACTCATCAAGAATTTGAAGAAGCACGTTCCAAGCATGCCGATTCTGGTCATTTCCATGCAAAACGAGATGCACTATGCCGAACGTGTGTTGAAGGCGGGTGCACGAGGATACGCTATGAAGAACTGGGACGGAGCGATGATCTTGCAAGCGGTGGAAGCCGTCTATCAGGGTAAGTTGTGGCTCTCGGACCCGTTTAGAAATCAACTGGTCGAGCGAATGGCACAAGCCAATGGCCTTGTGGGACTCGGCGGCATCGGGACTTTATCGGACCGTGAACTCATGGTGTTTCGGATGATCGGGGCGGGACTCAAAAAATCAGACATTGCCCGCCGCCTCAACCTCTCGCCCAACACTGTAGAAACCTACCGCTCCCACATCAAGCAAAAATTAGGTATTGATACGGGAGCAGAACTCACCCGAACTGCATTTCTACAATTGCAAGAAGAAGGAACCCATTAAATTTATGGTCATTCTTCGTTCGGATAAAACTACTTCCCTTCTTTTTTTAGAGCTGCCGTAATCAATTCAGTTAATTTATCGGGTGACACCTTACCTAGTGTCCGATCCAATAAGTCATTCAACGGGGTTGCAGGCTCGTTTTTAGATAATGTTCTTACCGGGTTAGCACCGAAGTTGGTAATTGCGTATTCACGGAGCAAATGAAGCATTTCAGCGTCTTCTCCCATTTCCGTTCGATAGCCGACGAATGCATGTGCCGCCGCTTCCTTAAATGCGTAATCTTCGGCCAATCGTAATAAATGCCCGTACTGACGAGCCGCAAACCAAGTTAGCCAAACAATTGGAGCCAAAACAAGGAAGCGAATTAACATGAGGACGATAGGTAAGAGTTGGCTATCCGAGACTCCCGCTACCTTCTCCACTTTCATAGAATCTAACAACTGCATGCCTAGAAAATAGCCAATGACGGCCAAGCCGGTGATCCCAGCAATGAAAATATTTCTCCACGTTGCTTGCGATGCAGTAAGCGTCTTCCGGCGCTCTTGAAATGAACGAGCCATAGCAACTTTGCTTGCACCTTCTAAAATGGCATCAATATTCACTCGCTTCTTTTCAAACTCATCAAACAAATCTTTCTGAGAAATTTCTGCTGATTGCAGTGATGCCACATATTGATCGATCTTAGATTTCTCGGCTTCTGCGGCCACTGAACTTGCGGCCGCAGTTGTTGCCGCTGTCTGTGCTTTCCGCTCTAACGCTAGAATCTTCGTAACGTTTGATTTCAACGATTCCTCATCCGACTTACTTCCCGCAAGGGATTTTTCAATCTCAATCTCTGCTTCGATGACACGTTGACTGGCTTGGGTGATTTCATGCGCATGTGATATGAGTTCTCCCACCAACGGCCATGTAGCGGTATTAATCCGCTGTTCGGAATCCACCAACAGCCAAGGTAGAGATCCCCGAATACTCCAAAGATTAGTGATTAACGTACCGGTCGTTTGAGCCAGCCAAGACACGCCATTTCCCCCCGCGCTCACCAGATGATCTTCAATGCTAGCGATTGCTGAAACTATGCTGGGCCAATAAATAGACATCATTCCTGAGTCAACAGGCTCATTTTCAAGGCGACGCAAACCAATGATGGCTACATCAAACCAAGCCGTGATGTCATCCTTTTTCATAGGTTGACTCATCCCCGGTACCATTTCAGGTAAGGCATCTACGAAGTCCAACCACTTCTTTTTTGCCGCGATTAAATGATCTGATTGGATGCTGTCTGCCATTGCTTTCCCCGTTGTTATTTTTTAAATTCAAACTGTCGCTCTCGTATCAGACATACAAAAGCCTGTGGCATTTCCAGATACAACCCTCTAAGGATTATAAAAATCATCATTGAAGGTCGTTAATGGCCTTGTCGCATTCATCAATCACGTACTGCGGGACCATCTGATAAGCCCTGGGATTTAACTGATAGATGTAATCATTTTCGATGTGAAACGATTGATTAATAAATTTCGTGATCACGTTTGAATTCGCCGCTGCCTTCTCATCGAAGATCATTCGATAGATATGCAATTTTTCGTAGTTGCTCGACGTCCCCTGATACAGTTTTTTCATTTCTGCATTGATGCTACTTAACGCATAGAGAGCGGCATAGTCAAAGTCAGCAATGTGGCCGACGATATCTCCCACCCCTTTACTCATTTCTTCCGGCGTCAAGTTCCGCAAAACCGGCTTGAAGATTCCCGGCTCGACTTCTTGTCTCTCATAGCATTGAGGAGTTTCTCGTTTATGCAGAACGCTGGATAGAACGTCGAACGCGAAATCCTTACGGTTTGTGACCTCAAAATATCGCCGCAGGTAGACCACTTTATGAAGCGGATGAATAGGCTCCGCGAGATTGGCGAAATTAATTTCAATGAAGGTCTGGATGTGCTTCTTTTCAATTTCTTTTTCAGACAACTTGCCTTGCTTGTTTTCCAAGAATGAAGCCGACAAAGACTCGAATCGATCTCTGTGGTGGTAAATCAAATCCACAATAGGCTCAAAGTCATGAGTCAGCATCAGAACGGTTTTTCCGCTGAAAGAAGCGCCACCCTTCGCAAACAGCATTTCCATGATGGCGTATTTTTTATTTTTATCAAATGAGGAAATGGGATCATCGAGAATGATGAGATCAGGCTTTTCTTTCAGTGCTTGAAACATGAATAGAACCAAAGCAAACGCATTCCGCTCGCCAAAACTGAGCCGATTCTTTACTTCTGTGACTTCCCCTTCACTGTCATTGGGTTCAAGTTTCAGGCGATACTCGCCCTTTTCATCTTCCTTCGAGAAGACATGGTAGTTGTATCCGGCGTTTTTTAAAAACTGGTTGATCTTCTCACCGTGCTCAACGATTAGTTTTTCGATCAATCTTTTTTGTTTTGCCACTTTCCCCTGCAAATTTCCCGCCACCTCTCTTAACTTCTCCAATTCCTTGTTCACAATGTCAGCCTTGGACTGAGTGGCCGGAGAATTCAGATAGGGGAAATTAGCCAAGTCAATGACCTGGTTTTTCAGAACGTCCATCACTTTATCAACTTCTTTCAGCGATGAAAATCCCAAAGAGCGAGCGGCAATAAATCGGTCTCTGAGACGTAATATTTGGCCCTTGATGTCGACAAGATAGGTTGACTCGTCGTCGGTGTAACCCTCAACTTTCGTGACAAATCCGGCAATTCGTTTTTGCGTCTCTTCTGAAAAATATTGTTCGAGATGTTTGAAGGTGGCGACGATTTTATTGAGATTCTCAATGGCCTTCGGCTTGTAGACCTCAGCGACCTTTTTAATCGTCTCTTTCTTGGCTGTGGTATCCGTAGCGCAGAACGGGCAATCACTGGCGATGTCCATAAATCCCGCCCCTTGATGCTGCCAGTTCATCCATTTGTAGTTCTCAGAATGCTGAATGAAACTCTTATAAGGCTCCAATCCTTCGGGGATATTGATGACGCTGTTGCCGCCTTTGAAGGCTTGCGACATCGCACTTGAAGCGTGAATACCTTGCTTTACTTCCTTGCCGAACGCGGTAATGATTTCGTCAAAATCCCGCAGAAGCCCTGAAATCTCTTCGTCTCCATTCAGCGTACTTTTCATTTGCGAGGTCAGTTCCTCGATTTCCTTTAACCCATTCTCGTAATCGTCTCCTCGAATGAAGATGTCAAAGCTTCCCTTGACCAACTCATCCGCCTGAAACGCGACGTCATTGATGTATTTTTCGTCAAAAATAAGAATGTTGGAAATTGCCTCGCAGCCACCGACTGAGGACAGGGCGGTCTTATCGTCCTTTAATTTATAGGGACGTAAGCGGCCTAACTCCGAAGTCTTACCTTTTGCGTCACTCACGGCGGCCAAAATTGCTTTGGCAATCGTGCTCTTCCCCGTTCCATTGATTGCGTGTTTGATGTTAAGCGTATTGTCTTTGATCTCAATTTCGCCATGATCAATGTTGTTGCAGTGCTCGATTGTAATTTTCACGCCGGTCCCCTTTTAATAGTTATTGTTTGAAAACACACCTTCCAAATACACAACGACTCACGACGAACTGGCCCCAAGAATACGCTGAACTACTCTTCAAAATTTCTGAGGAAGTGTGAGGTCGAATTGATCCGCCAGTTTTTTTAACTCCACCAGCAATTTCTCATGCTGGTAGTTCTGATTGTGGGAACTGCTGAGATCCACCTTCTCTTGCTCGTAATGCCCCACGAGCGACATAAGAAAAAATGGATTCGTATTCAACTCAGTCATGCGATTGATGAATGTATGACGGAAACTATGAAACACTTTAAGCGGACTGATGATATTGACCTCAGGTCGGTCCAGGTAGGCGGCGAATCGGCGACTCATGTTCTTTCCGCGACCATTGATCCCGCCGGTCAAATGCGGGAAGAGCACCTTTTCTTGACCGCTCCGCATGGCCTTCAAATAGTCCATGAATTTGGACTCTAAAATTTTGGTCGGCAACGGGACTTTTCGGATGGAGTTACTGTTCTTTGCCTCCACCACATCAAAGAACCAAATGCCGTCTTGCTGCTGAATGTCTTTCACTTCCAAGCCTGCGATGTCTTCCAGCCGGGCTCCTGTGTAAAACGCCAGAAGAGGCACCCAGAAGTAGCCGGGCTTATTCATGAATTTTTTATAGTGCGGCGCCGCGAAAATTCGGTTGATTTCGTCCTGGGTAAAGGCCTGATAACTCTTCCGGAGTTTTTTGATCGTGCCCTTCTTCAAATGAAGATTGATCCCGTCAAAAGGATTGGGAGCATCGGATAGTTTGTCAGCGACCGCGTAGACAAATACCTCCCGAATAATGCCCAGCACTTGATTGATCCGTGTTGGGGAGAGGTTTTTAGCCAGCAGGGCATTCTTGTGCGCCACAGCGTGCTCGCTGGTGTAGTCATTGACGGGCAAATCGCCCACGCGTCCTATGAAAGCGTTCACGTTGGAAGCCTTATCCCGCCGGCTTCGTTCTTTGGTGTCGATGGATTTTTGATTCAGATAGAGATCCAAGACCTTACTGAGCGGCTTGCCCGGCTTACGCGTCGCGGCATTGGCTTGGATGGCTGTGTGAATGTGCTGATGGAGAGGAATACTGGGCGAGGGATGCACCATCTTTGACATTTCTCTGATGGCCTCCATGGCACGGGCATGATCGTCTGCATCGTCTGCCCGGATCTTGAATCCGCCGTCCCTGCCGACTTCGAGTTCGTATTTCCGAATGTCGTCCAGATTTAAATTCAAATCCGATAATTTGGGATTATTCATCGAACGCCCTTTTTCGATTTCTGTATTTATTTGAAGGGCCAGTATAGCCGCAGTGGTGGGGCATTTCGTGCGAAGGGAGAATTTCCGCTCTTTCCCCTGCTCTTTGATTCGGAAGTAATACGTGCCGAGGCGATTTCGGACTAGACGAGGCGTCTTGATGTGCATGAAGGTGGCTCACAAAGTGGCTCACCAAACAAAAAGTCCCTGTTTCTCTTTTGACAGAGGAAACAAGGACTTATGCGAAACTTGGTGCTGGCTGCAGGACTTGAACCCGCCACCCCCTGATTACAAGTCAGGTGCTCTACCAGATGAGCTAAGCCAGCAAAAACTGAGACCGCGATTATAACCTATTTAATTCTGGTTAGTACAGGCCTTCCGCCTTTTTTTGGTGGTTCCGGTTCATTATCCGGCGCCGGCTTGCTGCCAGCGTCGGTTTTATCAGCAGTCGGGACCGATGCCAGTCCCGGCGCCGGTGCGGATTCCGGGGCATCTTCGGTGTCGCCGACGGCCAGCACGGACGGTGCTTCGAAGGCCATGCCCTGGCCGTTTTCACGGGCGTAAATCGCGATGACGTTTTCGACCGGGACCGAGATGTCGCGCGAGACGCCGCCGAAACGGGCGCTGAAATTGATGAAGTCGTTGTCCATCTTGAGGCCGCTGGTGGCTTCAAAGCTGATGTTCAGGACGATTTCGCCGTTCTTGACGAATTGCATGGGGACGCGTGTGCTGGCGTCCACGACGACCGCGATGTGCGGCGTGTAGCCGTTGTCCGTGCACCATTCGTAAATGGCGCGCAGGAGATAGGGTTTGGTAGACACTTCTGGCATGACGTAAACCGATCCGGAAAGACGAACTGCGCTTGCTTGCGCTGAGGCGGCAGTCCTAAATGCGTTCGCCGATTGTCCCTTGTGTGGATCAACCGGCGAGGCGCAATGATGCTGATGTTGCTTGCTGCTGGACTCTGTCGATTAACGACGCATGACCTTTTCGGAAGGCGTCAGCGCTTCGATGTAGGCCGGACGCGAGAAGATGCGTTCGGCGTACTTCATCAGCGGTGCTGCGGTCTTCGACAGTTCGATGCCGTAGTGGTCGAGACGCCAGAGCAACGGCGCCAGCGCGACGTCGAGCATGGAGAATTCGTCGCCGAGCATGTACTTGTTCTTCAGGAACAGCGGCGCCAGCGTGGTCAGGCGATCGCGGATTTCTGCGCGGGCCTTTTCGTGGGCTTTTTCTGCGCCCTTGGTCTTTTCGTTTTCCAGCGTGTGGACGTGGATGAACAATTCCTTTTCGAAATTGAACAGCATCAGGCGTGCACGCGCGCGCATCAGCGGATCGGCCGGCATCAGTT
>Ga0308165_1004832_pt1 | contig 12962 bp, 7 predicted proteins | sample PhyWR2_FD_201032 | JGI IMG/M metagenome (GOLD analysis project Ga0308165, IMG submission 201032) | Phyllosphere microbial communities from UC Gill Tract Community Farm, Albany, California, United States - DLSLW.R2 | ecosystem: Host-associated > Plants > Phyllosphere > Unclassified | place: USA...
GGGTCCAGCGCAACGGAGAACCCGACGTACCCGTTCGGGCGCTGAGCGGCGAAGTCGCCGTTGACGTACACGACAGCATCACGGTAGGCGCCTTCGATGTCGAGGACGATGCTCTGATCACGCCATTCCGCCGGCACATCGATGGTCTTGGTGTACTCGAGGTGCGCGCTCGGGTAGTAACCGGTGTGACTGCCATTAGGGCTGTCTGCGGACCGCGGCAGGTCTCGGAGGCCGTCGTGCGGGAGCGTGACGGCCGTCTTGGCTGATCCGCCGCTGAAGGCGTCGAAGGGCGAACCCTTGTGACCGACGGTCCAGTCGCTGTTGAAGGGTGTGCGGATCATGCGTGTGCCTTTCTGGCGATGTGCGATAGGTGGTCGGATGCGGGATCGGTGGTCACCGAACGCTCTTGATGAATCGGACGCTGATGGCACCGAGGATGACGGCGACGATGGTCACGATGAAGAGCGGCTGGTAGAGCCCGGTCGCCGCGACAACGGCGCCGGCTAGAACGGGGGCGATCACCTGCGGTCCGGCATTGGCGACGTTCATCACGCCCAGATCCCGTGCGGCGTTGTCCATATTCGGGAGGACTCGGGTGATCAGCGATTGGTCGACGGCGAGGTAGACGCCGAAGGCGATGCCGAAGATGCCGCTGGCGATGAAGGCGCCGGTGAGCGTGGGCACCAGGAGGTAGACGAGGGCGCCCGGGGCGAAGAGGAGACTCGACAGGCCCACGAACACACGGATTCGTCCGAATCTGTCCGACAGCCACCCGCCGATGATCGAGAAGACGAGGAGTCCGAGCGTGCTCACTCCCTGCACAGCGACGAGGACGGCGGCGGCTTCCGTGACCGTACCGACACCGATGTAGTCAGCGAGGATGTACAGCTGCATGCCGGACATGAAGTTGTAGCCGAAGATGATCAGGAACCGGCCGGCGAACGTCCACCAGAAGTCAGGCGCGCTCCGGAAGCTCGGAAAGCGAGCCGCCGCCCGACGCTCGGCCTTGGAGGCGTGAACCGCGGCACGGACCGGCACGTAGTCCTTCGTCGTCAACGCGAAGATCGTCCCAAGGACGAGCACAACCGCAGCGATGCCCACGTACCCTACGAAGAGGTTCGTCGTCAGGCCGGCGATCGTGATCCCTCCGAATGCACCAAGGATCGACGACGCTCCGACCAATCCGGACATGGTCCCCCGGTTCCGGATCGGGACGCGTTCGGGGAGAACGGCGGTCAGGGCCGCCTGCAAACCGCTCAGAGGCCACATCGCGATCGCCCACGTGATGGCGAGGACGAGCGGGCTCGGGCTGCTGGCGGTGACGAGCAGGGCGAGGGCCGCGGCGACCGCGGATCCCAAGATCCAGATGTTGCGCCGGCCAAGGAAACGGCTGCTCGTCTTGTCTGAGAGGAGTCCGAGCAGTGGCTGCGCCACCAAGCTCGAGATCGCACCAGCACTGATCACGAGGCCCAGCATGCCGGCTGCCCCGGTCGTCTCTCCGAGCAGCTCGGCGACCTGTCTGCCGAGCATCACCTGAAGCACGCCACCCCAGACGACGTTGACACTGATCATCGCCAGCGGATAGATGACCCAGAGCCATCGGCTCATGTGCTGGGGACCCGTCGATGGCTCGAGAAGGGCATCCGGTGTAACTGCTGAACCGGGTACAGCGGCTTGATGAGGGCCGGTTTCGGGTTGAACGCTGTTGGTCGACATTGAGGATCTCCACGGCTCTGTGAGGGAAACGCTTACGCGCGTTATCGCCTCATCTAACATCATCTGATTACGCGCGTCAACTACACTGGTCGGACAGACACAAGGGGGAACGCGGGATGGCAGTCACGAGCGATGACGTTGCACGCGCTGCGGGGGTATCTCGGCCGGCAGTCAGTCAGATCCTGAACGGGCGAGGACGGTTCGCTCCGGAGACCATCCGACGAGTGGAAGAGATGGCTGCGGCCATGAACTACCGCCCGTCAGCGGCCGCTCGGACGCTTGCCACCGGAACGAGCGACGTCGTGGTCGCTCTCGTGCCCAACACCACGTTCGGCACCAATCTGCAAGACGTCATCGACGTGCTCACCGCAGAGCTCGCTCAAGTCGGCCTGACGCTCGTTCTGCGTTTCGCGAGTTCTCCCGTGGAACTGCTCGAGCACTTCGTCACGACCGTTCGACCGCGCGCAGTGATCGCGCCCTTCGTCGCTGCCACGGCTGCGGAGCGGAAGTTCATAGAAGGCAGCGGGGTTACCCTGATCGATCTGGCCGCGGGAGAGGATGTGAACTATCGCATCGGTCAAATGCAAGGCGAGTATCTGGTATCGAAGGGGCACCAGGCGCTCGTCTACGCGCACCTGCACGACGCCCGCATCGACGTGTACGGCGACATGCGGGAACGAGGACTCGCCGATTCCTGCCGCGAGCACGCGATTGCAGCGCCGAAATCGATTCGGCTGTCTGTCGACCTGGTGGACGCAGTGTCCGTCTTGCGCGACCTTCCTACCGGAGTGGCCATCGCCTGCTACAACGACGACGTGGCTATCGCGCTCCTCGCCGCAGCACGAGAACTCGGACGTCGCGTTCCGGAGGATGTCGCTCTGCTTGGAGTGGACGCGACTCGGATCGGTGCCCTCATGTCGCCCCGGCTGACCACCATCGCGGTCGACACGACGACCGCTTTGCACGCAATGGTCGACAACATCGTGAGCCAGCTGTCCGGTTCTGTTCCCGTCGACTCCCTCGCGGATCGACTTGTGCTCAACGTCGTACACGGCGGCTCCGCCTGACGGCGGGCACTGAGATGCCCCATTGGTCACCAGGTTGCTTGCCCAGTCGGATCTCGCTTTCTCGGCCAGGGTGGCGCAGCGACCGAAACTCGTCCTGCTAGCCGCGGCGCCGGCCAGCCAGGACGGAAGCCGTGCGCCGCGGTGGCGATACTCGTCAGGAGCGCGCTAGATGCAGCCCTGCCGATACGGCGTCGTGGTCGCCCGAGTACGCTGCTGCCTCGATGCGAACACTGTCTGCGGCAGGCGCGAACCCGGCGTCTGTCCATCGCTGAAGTGGACGGGTGGAACCCGCGAGGCGGACCGTCCGGGTCTTTCCTGCCTCAAGCGTCAGCGGAGCGAATCCGACGAGGACCCGCTGTGGAAAGTCCGGAGCCTCGACCGCAGCGTAGAGCTGCACCACGTGTCGTCCGGGACGTTTACCGGTGTTCCGGACGGTGACGAAGGCGGAGAATTCCTCGCCGTCGACGTCGCCGAGCTCAATCGTCTCGATGTCGAACGAGGTGTACGACATACCGAAGCCGAGAGGGAAGGCGGCCTGGTGGCCGTCCCGGTCGAGCAGTCGCTGACCGTGCCAACGGTCGTAGGTGATGGCGGCGGCGTCGATGTCGAACGGGGGGAGGTGGTCTTCACTGGTGGGAATCGAATACGGGAGTCGTCCGGTTGCATCGCGTTCGCCGAGGATGACGTCCGCCAGTGCCGTGCCGCCTTCGCTGCCGCTGTACCAGCCGACGAGCACGGCGGGGACAGCGTCGCGCCATTCTTCCGTGATCACCGCACCGGCGGTGACGATGACGACGACGGTCCGCGGATTCGCGGCCGCGGTCGCTCGGATGATCTCGGCATCGACTGGGCGGACGCGGAGGGAGCGCCGGTCACCGCCGAGCGCTGTTCCCATGGTGTGCTGCGAGTCGCCGGCGCCGGCCATGAGTGCGGCGAGGTCCACGCCCTCGGGAGCTGGTGGAAACAGGTTCAACAACTCGGGCTGTGATGTGAGATCGCCCATGTATTCACCTTCGTCGGCCGCGGTGTATCCAACGACAACGATCGCCACATCGGCTCCTGCTGCCGCGATAGCGGCTGCTTGTGGGTCGTCTTCGCCGGCGAACGTCACCGTAGCGTCCGGCAGCGCGGCCTGCAGACCGCGCAACGGCGTGATGACCTCGGGTGAGCGGACATTCGAGGAACCGCCGTCGCCCGTGTTCGGCAGGTCGGCGAGACGCCCGATGACCGCAACCCGATCCAGCCCCTCACGGTTCAGCGGGAGGAGCGGTGCACCGTTGACGTCGTCGTTCTTGAGGAGCACGATCGCCGTCGCGGCGGCCTCCCGCGACAGTGCACGGTGCTCGGGCGAAAAGACGACCTCGACGCCTGGCTCCGCATCGAGCGGCCGAGCGAAGAATGCGAGCTGCGTCGCGAGGATCCGACGTGCCGCCCGATCGACGTCGGACCACACCACTCGACCCGCTTCGAGGTCGGCAGGCAGTTGCCCGGCCCGCTGCTGTCGGAACGGCTCTTCAACGTCGAGACCGGCTCGGAGGGACTTGGCCGCGTCGCGCAGGCCGAAGATGAAGTCGGAGACGGTGACGCCGGCGAATCCCCACTCTTCGCGGAGAATGCCCTCCATGAGTCGTTCGTTCTCGCCTGCCCACTCGCCGTTAACGCTGTTGTATGCGGTCATGATGCCGTCGACACCTGCCTCGACGACGCGGCGGAAGTGCGGCAGATACACCTCGTGCAAGGTGGCATCATCGGCCGTGACGTCGATCGTGAACCGGGCGTTCTCCATCGAGTTCAGCGCGTAGTGCTTCGCAACAGCCATGGCGTGCCGACGGACACCGCGGGTCAGCGCCACCCCGAACTCCCCGAGCAGCAGACTGTCCTCGCCGTACGTCTCCTGGGCCCGCCCCCAGGCAGGGTGCCGAGGGAGGTTGATGCAGACGCCTCCGAAGAAGTTCGCTCCCTGTGCCCGCATCTCGGCGCCGATCGCCGTTCCGATGCGTTCCTCCAGGTCGACATCCCAGGTGGCGCCGCGCGCCATCGCGACCGGGAATGCTGTGGAGTTGCCCATGACGACGCCCCGCGGCCCGTCGCTGAACCGCAACCCAGGGATCCCGAGTCGATCCACGCGTCCCATGATGATCGGCCGCATGTTGTAACCAGCGCTCATCTCGCCCATGCCGGGCCAGAACTCATCATCCCCGTCAAGCAGCCACAGCTTCTCCTCGTCCGTCAGCAACGCGAGCAGCGCGTCCACTTCGGTAGCAAGCTCGGCACCGCTCTTGACGCGTTCGAGACTGCGCGAGAACTCCGTCGTCTTCGTCGACATCACAAAACCTTTCATCCCTTACCTGCACAGATGCAGGTAAGGGAATTGTAGGGAGCCGCAACAAATTTCACAAGGACGGATATGCGACGCTTGAGTCCATGACCGAGCAGCAGCGGAGAACGCGCCTTGCGCCCAGTGAGCGACGAGCGCTGATCATCGACGCGGCAACCCGTCAGATCGCAGAGGGCGGATACAACACGTTCACTCTTTCCAAGCTGGCCGAGGACTGCGGGATGACTCGAGCAGGTATCGAGCATCACTTCTCGTCGCGCGAGGAGCTACTGATCGCCGTCCTCCTCCATCGGGACGACCTCGACGCCTTCGCGATCACCACACCCGTCGAGGGACGGGATCCCCGGACCTTTGATGAGGACAGCGCGTGGAGAGTGCTCGACAACTTGGTGATACGAAATGCCGGGCAACCTGAACTCCTGCGGCTCTATACGATCCTCGGAGCCGAGGCGCTCGATCCGCAGCACCCGGCACATCACTACTTTGCTGAGCGCACTCGAACTGCACTCGATCTCCTCGCGGACTTGTCCTCTTCATGGCACCCGCAACCACGGGCCTTCGCGCTCGCAGTGCTCGCGGTCCTCGACGGGCTGCAGCTCCAATGGCTGCGCTTCCCCGACGAAGACCTGGTCGCCCTATGGAAGGGCGCCGGAGGCGCGCTGGCTCGCAAGACGGCGTGAAAACAGTTCTGGTCTCGCCATCGAGACGACCCGTCAGCGGGTCAGCGATTCCGGGCAGCGCTGGGCGGCTCCCGGGTCGCGATTGCAGTTTTGATCGGTGTCGACTACGGATTCACCGGCGGCCGCCAGTATGTCTTCTGGACCAACGAGACCTACTGACACCGCGGCCTGAACGCCACCCACACACTCCGGCAATCCGAGGCACCGGCCTCGCCGCCGGGGCGCTCACTTGCTAGCTTCGGCGGCTGGACCGCTCAAGCCGCTCGGATGCAGCCGCGACTGCCACAAGACATCGCCGCGAGGACGTTTTGCAATCTAAAACGTCGCTCCGAACAGAAAGCGACAATTTAGACTGCAAAGCGACACTTTACGACGTGCGTTCACACTACATGTGAACGCGGACGTAAAGTGTCGCCGCGGGGCCAGTGAACGAGCGGGTTTCCAACATAAAGTGTCGCCGCCGTTTCCAGCGCAAAGTGTCGCCCCGAACACGCCTGCGTGATTCCGGGGTTTGAGGCCGACTTGGGGTCATCTGGTGGCGCTGCCTCTCGTCCGTAAAGCACGTCGGCTCGATGCCATCAGCCCCAAACTTTCGTCGAACTAGGGGCGGGCGTCCTCGAACTCTCCCGCTGCCTTGTGCTCCCGGCAAGCACCGACCAGCTCGACGACACCGGCTGCGTTATCGGCGCCGTAGAAACCGAATACTTGCCCCTGCACGGACGCGTGACAGCGCTCGTGTTGGCGCGATCGGAGAGCCGAAGGGATCTCCACGGTGAATCCCGGGAACGGATCTGCTCATGGGGCATTTGGGTCCGGATCGTGCCTCACTCGTGGCATTCATCAGCCTCCGGCTGTGCCCTCGCCAACGGGAGCGATGTCAGCGGCCCTGTTCAACCACAGCCGGCCATCGCTGCACAGAGGCAAACGGAACGCCCGCGGTAACCGTGAGCGGATGATTCGGAAACGCATCAAGCGTGCTCGCGAGCTTGATCGTCAACCGCTCGAGCGTCTCGATCTCCTCTGCGCTCCACCCGGTCAGCACACTGACATCCTGCATGGCGTCCAACACGCGGGAGCCGAGCGCTCGGCCCGAGGCAGTCAGCCCGATGACAGCACCGCGCGCGTCTCGCGGGTCGTGCGCGCGGAACACCAGGCCAGCGCTCTCCAGACGAGCGATGACCCGGCTCATGTTCGACCGCGTCGTGTCGACCGCGTCGGCAAGTGCGGTGGGCGTCGCCAATCCGCGATAGATGAGCTGGTTGATCACCAGGAACGCTGGCAGATCCTTCGGAAATGGGAACCCGCTGTCGCGCATGACTTGCTCGCGGTACGACCGCGACGTCCCCCACGCAACGATGGCCTGGAACGCCGATTGGAAGCTCGGCGCATCGCCTCCAACGAGTGGAGCAACGTCCTCGGCCGCGAGGGCGTCCAGCGGGAGCGTGTTCTTGCTTCTCGGCATCGGACGGGACTCTTTCTACGACTCGGGCTCCCCAGCATAGAGCGCTCCGCGAGAGAATCCTGTAAAACTATTTGACTCAGGAACATACTTGGTGGCACTGTTGGCGCGTTGATTCGTTTCATTTCGTCCCCCGACGATTCCCGCGCTCGTGCACTTCAAAGGAGAAGTCCCGTGTCACTCACATCAAAACCAGCCCCCCGCCCGTGGTGGGTCGCCGTTGTTTCCGGCATGGCCTCGTACGTCGACGCTGCCGCCATCACCGGCTTCGCCACCGCGATCGTCGTCTTCCAGCAGATCCTCGGGCTGAACGAGATCCAGATCGGCATGGCCGGCGGAGCACTCACCGCTTCCATGGCCATCGGCGCGCTCGTCGGCGGCCGGCTCGGCGATCGCTTCGGTCGTCGTCCAGTGTTCACCGCGACGATGATCGCGCTCATCATCGGCGCTGTCGTGCTGGTGTTCGCATCCTCGTTCCCCGTCATCCTCATCGGGGCGATCATGCTCGGATTCGCAAGCGGTGCCGACCTACCGGTCTCACTGTCGACCATCTCCGAGGCGGCGACCGAGCACAACCGGGGCCGCCTCATCGGGTTCACCAACCTCCTGTGGATGGCAGGCATCATCGCGAACATCGTCATCAGCACCCTCGTCGGCGATCTGGGCGCAGTGGCACCGATGATCCTGTTCGGGCACATCGCCGTGGTCGGCGCCCTGATCCTCCTCGGACGGCTGACGATCCCCGAGTCGGCAACGTGGCTCGCAGCCCGGGCCGAACGACGGGCCGGCGTGAAGACGGTCCGCGCGGAGCGCGCCGGCATTCGCATCCTGTTCCGTGGCCCTTACGGCACGGTCTTCCTCGCTCTGATCATGTTCGCCTCGCTGACCAACCTCATCGCGAGCACGATCGGCAGTTACGGCACCTACATCCTCGTGAACTTCGGGGACGTCTCGATCAGCCAGGCATCACTGGTCACCCTTCCGCTGCTACCGGTGAGCATCATCGGGTACCTCTGGTTCATGAAGATCGCCGACAAGCCCGTCCGGTTCCGCTACTTCCAGGCGGGAGGCATCGCATTCGTGCTCTCTCCGCTGGTCGTCGCACTCTTCGGCGCAAGCGTCCCCGTCTACCTCGTCAGCCTGCTGCTCATGGGCGTCGGTTCGGCCTTCGCATTCGAAGGCATCCAACGAGTGTGGGCACAGGAACAGTTCCCCACGCTCCTGCGCACGACGGCGCAGGGCAGCATCATCGCCATCCAGCGCTTCACGGCAGCCGCCCTCGCGAGCGTCACCCCGACCCTCCTCATCGGCGGGCCGTCACTCCTGTTCGGCATCCTGACCGTCGGCTCCGCCATCGGAGTCGGCTGGGCCTGGATCGTGTTCCGCACCCGCGACCGACACGACGAGTTCGAGTCAGAGGCCGGTGCGACTGAACCAGCAGAACGCTCCGCGCCGATCGCCTTCCACTAACCCTGTCAAGAGGACTCCACCATGACCCCGCACTCGCTCACCGTCGATCGACGCCCCGCGCCGTTCGGCATCGACTCAGCCACCCCGGAATTCGCCTGGAAGCTCCCGAACGACGCACCTTCACAGCTTGGATACGAGATCGAAGTCTCCACCGACTCGTCGTTCGCCCTTCACGACGTCCTCTGGACGAGCGGCCGGGTGAGGAGCACGACCCCCTACGGCGTCTTCTATGCCGGCGTCGCGCTCCGGTCCCGCACCGAGTACCACTGGCGGGTGCGGGTGCACGGAGCCGAAGGCGCCGTCAGTGAGTGGGCTGCCGCGTCGTTCGAGACCGGGCTTCTGAGTCCGAGCGACTGGCAGGCCGACTGGATCAGCCACCCGCTCACCAAAAAGAACGACCCCCGCAGCATCTACCTCTCGACGACGATCGAGCTTCCAGGGGACGTCGTCCGAGCGCGTGCGTACGCGAGCGCGCTTGGTTGGTACCGGCTCTTCATCAACGAGCACGACATCACCGGTACCGCCCTGGTGCCGCGGTGGACACCGTTCCACGAGTACACGGAGTACCAGGTGTACGACACCGTCCACGCGCTGCGGGCCGGCACCAACACCATCGGCATCATCGTCTCCGAAGGACGATTCCGCGGACGCCTCGGCGCCTTCTCCCTCCCCAACCGCTACGGCGACCAACTCGCCGCGCTCCTGCAGCTGGAACTGGAACTCGCCGACGGCACTACGGTCCAGGCGACGAGTGACGCAGGTTGGACTGCCAGCCACGGGCGGGTGCGGGTCGCGGACCCGAAGGACGGTGAGCGGGTCGACCTTCGCCTCCCGGAATTGCCGTGGCTGCAGGGTCCCGCGGAAGGCTCCGTCTCAGCGGTGGTCGTCCCTGAGCGGCGCCGGATGATCGCGGAATCCGTCGCACGGGTCGAGCAGATCGACCAACGCCCCGGGACAGTGTCACGGACCCCATCGGGCAAGCAGCTGATCGACTTCGGCCAGAACCTCTCCGGCGTCGCACGCGTCCGCCTGTCAGGCCCCGAGGGCGCCACGGTGCGGCTGCTGTACAGCGAGGTGCTGGCCTCGAGCGGGGAGATCGCGACCGGCTACCTCGGGGGCGGCCCGTCCAAGAAGGATTGGTTCCAGCGCGATGAGGCGATCCTGGCAGCCGAACCCGTCGTCTACACCCCCGGCGCCACGATCAAAGGCTTCCGCTACCTGAGCATCGAGGGGCCCGCCGACCCGATCTCCGCGGACGACGTCGAGGCCATCGTCCTCTCGACGCCACTCCCTGCGGTCAGCGAGTTCCACAGTTCGGATGACCGGCTGAACCAGCTGTGGAAAAACGTCGTGTGGTCACTGCGCTCGAACTTCACCGACACCCCGACCGACTGCCCGACCCGAGAACGCAGCGGCTGGACGGGAGACATCCAAGTGTTCGGGACCACCGCCGTGCAACTCGTCGACGCCGGCGCCTACCTTCGCCGCTACCTCCGCAACCTCGCGGCAGAGCAGCACTCAGACGGAACGATCCCTCCGTTCATCCCCTCGGAGGCAGCACCAGGGATCAGCCGCAACCCCTTGGGCTTCACCCGCACCTCGGCAGGATGGGGCGATGTCGCTGTCATGCTCCCGTGGACGCTGTACCAGTACTACGGCGACACCGCGGCACTTCGCGACCAGTACGCCAGCTCGAAGGCGTGGGTGGACCAGCTGGCGACGCGCGCCGCGCGCAAACGAGGCATCAGGCGCAGGTTGCGGCGCGGCGTCGGACAACTCGAGCGGTACGTCGTCGACACCGGCTATCACTGGGGAGAGTGGCTCCGACCCGGAGAATCTCTCGCGTCGGAGATGCCCGGGAACTTCCTCGGACGACGCACCAGCGTCGCAACGGCCTACCTCGCCCACTCCGCACGACTCCTGTCCCGGATCGCCGACGTCCTGGGCGAAGACGCGGATTCCCATCGCTACGCCACCCTGGCCGAGAACGCCAGCTCCGCCTGGCGGGCCGCCTTCGTGGCCGACGGCGGAGGGCGCATCGGTGACGACCGGCAGGACGACTACGTCCGCGCCCTCGCGTTCGACCTCCTGGAACCACAGCACCGCGACCGAGCGGCTACCCGCCTCGTCGGACTCGTCCAGCAGGCAGGGAACCACCTGGCCACCGGATTCCTGAGCACACCGATGCTCCTCGACACACTCGTCAACACCGGCCACCCCGACGTCGCTCTGAGCATCCTGCTCCAGACCAGCGCCCCATCCTGGCTGCAGGCCGTCGAACGCGGAGCAACGACCACCTGGGAGACCTGGACCGGCTACAAGGAGGGCGAACCCGAAGCATCACACAACCACTACGCATTCGGTGCCGTCGCCGCATTCCTGCAGGAGCGCATAGCCGGCCTCGCGCCCGCAGCTCCTGGATACGCCCGCCTCCGCATCGCCCCCATCATCGGCGGGGGCCTGACCTCCGCCGCGGTCACGATCGACACCCCGTTCGGCCGTGCGTCGTCGGCCTGGGCTCGTGACGACACCGGAGCGGTCTCCCTCACCGTCGAAGTACCCCCCGGCGTCCGGGCGGACATCGTGTTCGGAGAAATCTCGACAGAAGTAGGATCTGGGACTCACCGGTTCACCTCGAACGCATCGGAGACGGCCCGCAGCAGCCAGTAGCCACCCTTCAGCAACGCTCAGATGGCTGCACTGCACCTCGGAGGGTCTCACCGCCACCAAGCCGCCACCGGAGCGTTCTCGCAGCCTAAAGTGTCGCTCCGAACAGAAAGCGACGCTTTAGGTTGCGAAGCGACACTTTGCGTTGAGCGTTCACACTACATCCCCGGCGCCATGTCGGCGAAGCGCGAGAAGTGCCCGTGGAAGCCGACGGTGATCGTGCGCGTCGGACCGTTACGGTGCTTGGCGATGATGAGGTCGGCCTCGCCGGCTCGCGGGCTGTCCTTCTCGTAGGCGGACTCGCGGTGCAGGAGCACCACCATGTCGGCATCCTGCTCGATCGAGCCCGACTCACGGAGGTCGGACAGCGCCGGCATCTTGTCGGCACGCTGCTCAGCACCACGGTTCAGCTGTGACAGCGCGATGACGGGGACCTGGAGCTCCTTCGCCATGAGCTTCAGCGCACGGGAGAACTCCGAGACCTCCTGCTGACGGCTCTCGACACGCTTACCGGACGTCAGCAGCTGCAGGTAGTCGATGACGACCATCTTCAGCCCCACGCGCTGCTTGAGCCGACGGCACTTCGCGCGGATCTCGACGAGCGTCATGTTCGGGCTGTCGTCGATGTAGAGCGGTGCGTCGTTGATGCGGCCACGCACCTGCGCGATCTTCGTCCAGTCCTGCGAGTCCACCGTGCCCTTACGCATGAGCTGCAGCGGCACGGACGCCTCCGCGCTCATGAGACGCATCGCGATCTCGCTGCGCCCCATCTCGAGCGAGAAGAAGATCGACGGCTGGTTGTAGTGGACCGAAGCGGCACGGGCGAAGTCGAGCGCGAGCGTGGACTTACCGATAGCGGGTCGGGCGGCGACGATGATGAGCTGACCCGGGTGCAGACCGTTCGTCAGTTCGTCGAGCTCGCGGAAGCCCGTCGGCACGCCGGTCATGGAACCGTCGGTGTGCTTGGCGGCCTCGATCTCGTCGATCGCCGCGCTCACCGCGTCGGTCAGCGGGACGTAGTCCTCGACCTCCTGGTTACCTGAGACGGCGTAGATCTCGGCCTGAGCGGAGTTGACGAGCTCCACGGCTTCACCCTCGGCCGCGTACCCCATCTGCACGATGCGGGTGCCGGCTTCGACGAGACGACGCAGCAGTGCGCGCTCCGCGACGATGCGGGCGTAGTAGCCGGCGTTGGCCGCCGTCGGCACGAGGCTCGTGAGCGTGTGGAGGTAGTCCGCGCCACCTGCGCGGGACAGCTCGCCCGTCTTGACGAGCTCGTCGGTGACGGTGATGACGTCGGTGGGCTCACCGTGCGAGTACAGCGTCAGGAGGGCGTCGTAGATGACCTCGTGCTTCGGGATGTAGAAGTCCACGCCACGGAGCGTCTCGACCACGTCGGCGACCGCGTCCTTCGACAGCAGCATGCCGCCGAGTGCACTCTGCTCCGCGAGGAGATCGTGCGGAGGCACCCGCTCGTTGCCGCGCGGCTCGTCGTACGAACCGCCGCCTTCGGAGCGGTTGAGGTGAGCGATCGACAAGTGGACATCCCTTCTCGATGTGGACTC
>Ga0308165_1004839_pt1 | contig 12951 bp, 10 predicted proteins | sample PhyWR2_FD_201032 | JGI IMG/M metagenome (GOLD analysis project Ga0308165, IMG submission 201032) | Phyllosphere microbial communities from UC Gill Tract Community Farm, Albany, California, United States - DLSLW.R2 | ecosystem: Host-associated > Plants > Phyllosphere > Unclassified | place: USA...
GGTACAAAAATTGCTATTTTTATTTATAGTTTGATTTACCTGCCAAAATTAAAAGGCAATACTTACCTATTTTTACAAAAACATGCAAGAAACTAAGATATTATGGGCCGATGATGAAATCGACTTACTAAAACCACATATATTATTGTTAAATGATAAAGGTTATCATGTAACTACATTTACCAACGGTAACGACGCACTCGAAGCATTTGGAAAAGCGCATTTTGACCTGGTTTTTCTTGATGAAAACATGCCGGGAATGAGCGGTATCGAAACATTATCTGCCATTAAGAATTTAAATCCTGATGTGCCTGTTGTTTTGATTACAAAAAGTGAGGAAGAAAACCTGATGGAAGATGCCATCGGCAGCAAAATTGATGATTACCTGATTAAACCCGTAAACCCGAAACAGGTTTTATTAACCATTAAAAAGCTGATTGATAATAAACGCTTGGTTAGCGAAAAAACCTCTATGGCTTACCAGCAGGATTTTCGCCGTTTGGGGATGACTTTGGGCGACAGGTTAAATTACGAAGAGTGGGTTGATGTTTATAAAAAAATTGTTTTCTGGGAACTTGAGTTGGAAAAACTGGATGATCCGCAGATGCATGAAATTTTAACCATGCAAAAACAAGAGGCGAATACACAGTTTACTAAATTTATTGAAGAAAACTACCTAGACTGGATTAAGAATAAGGATACAGCACCTTTGCTTTCGAATGAGTTGTTGAAGAAAAAGGCATTTCCTCATATTAATGATAATACACCGGTATTTTTTATCCTGATTGATAATTTACGTTACGATCAATGGAAAATTATCAACCCGTTAATTTCAGAATATTTCAGAATTGATGAGGAAGATATGTATACCAGCATTTTGCCAACAGCCACACAGTACGCCCGTAATGCAATTTTTTCGGGTATGATGCCTTTGGATATGGAAAAACGTTTTCCTCAACTTTGGCAAAATGATGATGATGAAGGTGGAAAAAATATGCACGAAGAAGCTTTTCTGGCCGATAACATTAAGCGCAGCTTAAGAAAAGACTGTAAATTCAGCTACAATAAAATTCTAACTTTCGAACAGGGAAAAGATCTGGTTGACCAAACCAATAATTTGTTGCAGAACGATTTTAACGCTATTGTATTCAACTTTGTTGATATGTTAAGCCATGCCCGCACCGATATGCAGATGATTAGGGAATTGGCTAATGATGATGCTGCTTACCGTTCGTTAACACTATCGTGGTTTGAACATTCTCCGCTTTGGGATTTGCTTAAAAAAATCTCACAGAAAAAGGTAAAAGTGATCATTACAACCGATCATGGAACCATCCGTGTTAAAAAACCGGTTAAAGTAATTGGCGATAGGAGTACAAATACGAATTTAAGGTATAAACAAGGTAGAAACCTTAATTTTAATGCCAAAGAGGTGTTTTTGATTAAAAACCCGCACGATGCTTTATTGCCGAAAATCAATATCAGCAGCAGTTATATTTTTGCCCGTGAAGACAGTTATTTTGTTTACCCGAATAACTACAACCAGTTTGTAAATTATTATAACGAAACCTTTCAGCATGGCGGAATTTCGTTAGAAGAAATGATTATTCCGGTGGTAACGTATTCGCCGAGATAGTGTTAGAGATTGGATGTTAGATTTGAGACATGAGGCCGTTCATTTTCAATAGGATCGTCTTCCTGAACATGTTTAAGGATCTGTTGCGATGGTAGGGGCTTCTACAGGCTCAGGCTGACAAATCACAAATAGTAAGGCAAAAGCAATGCAATTATGTATTACTTTTGCCTTTATTTTTTTAAAATGGATATTGATGTAAATAATTTAGCCGATTTACCTGCTGTTGCCCAACAGCTTTCAGATTTTGCCGGCAACCAAAAGGTTTTTATTTTTGAGGGCGAAATGGGTGCAGGAAAAACAACTTTCATCAAAATTTTCTGTAAACACCTGGGGGTTGATGATGTGGTTTCGAGTCCTACATATTCTATTGTTAACGAGTATGAAAGTGCTAACGGTTCAGTGTTTCATTTCGATTTTTACAGGATAAAAGATATTCACGAAGCGTATGATTTAGGTTACGAGGAATATTTTTATGGTGATGGAACCTGTTTAATAGAATGGCCGGAAAGGGTAGCGGAAATCTTACCGGAAAACTATATTAAAGTACAGATAAATGTACTGGATGAAAACCGCAGATTATTCAGGCTTTCAAAGGTATAACAATTAGTTATCAATAAATTAACAGATTTTCCTTACCTTGAACAACCTAAAACTATCAAAATTTTAATTCAACATGGCTACAGGATTACGCGAAGGAATGGCCGATATAGCTCGTCAGGGTTTATTACAAACACAAGAGGCAAAGCTGGAAACCCGAAATAAAAAAAATAATCTATACATAGGTATACCAAAAGAAATTTCCTTTCAAGAAAATAGAATTGCCTTAACACCATTATCTGTGGCCTTATTGGTAAACAATGGGCATAGGGTTGTTTTGGAAACTGGGGCAGGAATAGCTGCAAATTTTTCTGATACGGAATATGCCGAGCAGGGCGCAAAAATTGCATACGATAAAAAAGAAGTTTTCGAGGCCGATATTCTGGTGAAAATTGCACCACCAATGCTGGAAGAAATCGAAATGATGCACAAAGGCCAAACGCTTATTTCTTCATTACAAACCGGAACGTTAAAACAGGATTATTTAAAAGCGTTGATGCATAAAAAAATTAATGCACTGTGTTTTGAAAACCTGCGTGATGAGGGTAATGTATTGAGTGTAGTGCGGGCCATGAGTGAAATTGTTGGCTCTACCTCCATTTTAATTGCTGCAGAATATTTAAGCAATGTTACGGGTGGCAAGGGTTTAATGCTTGGTGGTTTTACCGGCGTTCCGCCGACTGAAATTGTTATTTTAGGTGCCGGCACTGTAGGCGAGTATGCGGCCAGAACGGCTTTGGCATTAGGAGCCGAGGTTAAAGTTTTCGACAGCTCTATTTACCGTTTACGCCGTTTACAGAATAATTTGGGCAGCAGCAGGGTATTTACTTCGGTAATGCAGCCAATTGTATTAAATAAAGCCATTATAACTTGCGATGTAGTGATTGGTGCCATACGCGCCACACATGGCCGCAGCCCTTGCGTGGTGATGGAAGAAACTGTTGCCAGGATGAAACCACATTCGGTGGTTATCGATATCAGTATTGATCAGGGTGGTTGTTTTGAAACCTCAGAAGTAACCAACCATACCAATCCGGTTTTCAGGAAATATGATGTAATTCACTATTGTGTGCCTAATATTGCTTCGCGCGTGCCAAGAACGGCATCTTATGCGCTGACAAATATTTTTGCGCCTATTTTATTGGATATTGGCGAATTTGGGGGCTTAGTGAATATGGTTTGGAATAATCCGGGTATACGTGAAGCGCTTTATATTTATCAGGGAAACTGCACCAATAAAGACCTGGCTGATATGTTTAACCTGCCATTTAAAGATCTTGAATTATTGGTGGTTTCGAATCAGTAATTACGACCAACTCAAGCCAATTCTGTTATGAAAGTTAGTTGCCTTATATTTTTTCTGTCGTTTTCTTTATTTGCGGTTGCTCAAACTACCTCAAAACCTGAGCAAAAACTGGTTGTTGTAAATTCTTATACTCAATACCTGGCATCAATAAAAACAAATCCGGATAATGAACTGATAGAAATTAAGAAAGCAATTCCAAATATTAAGTTGGATATTCGTTACGCTACCAAAAATAACTTTATGCAACAAGTGATGTACAAACAGGCAAGGGCCTTTGCCAGAAAGCCTGTGGTAGAATCGTTAAAGAAAATCCAAAAAGAATTAAATAAAAAAGGTTACGGATTAAAAATATTCGATGGTTACCGTCCGTATGCCATTACTGTAGAGTTTTACAAAAAGGCAAGCGACAAAAATTTTGTAGCCAACCCGGCAAAAGGTTCTAAACACAATAGGGGTTGTGCAGTAGATTTAACATTAATTAATTTAAAAACAGGGAAAGAATTGGTGATGCCAACACCATATGATAGTTTTTCGGCTGCTGCAGCTGCAAATTATCAAAATATATCACCCGAGGCAAAGAAAAACCGAGATTTCCTGATTGCGATTATGGCCAAATACCAAATGAATGTGCTGGAAAATGAGTGGTGGCACTATGATTTTTCTGGTTGGAGGAATTACAATTTAATGGATATTCCTTTCGAAAAGTTATAGCAATTTATTTTCAATAGTTATTGGTGCTTTGGGCTGGAAATAGCGCCTATCAAAAACACAAAACTACAAATGATGTGGCCTGCCGTATTGCTCCATTTTAACCCTTGCTTTGTCTTCCTTAACTGATAATTCAAAAATATAGTCGTAATCATCATCGGTTAATTCTTCTTTTGGTTTTTTGCCACCTAGGGCCTCAATAATTTCAAGTACGGTATTGGAATGCCCTGCTACCATCACCGTTTTGCCCAGGTAATTTGTTTTAATGCTATCTACCAGCGATTTTATGTCTTTATAATCAATTACTTTCGGAATCACCAATGAATCTAATGTTTCATGCGTTCTTTTTGTTGGCGTAGCAAAAGCAACATCGAATTTTACCTTTTTTAAATAAGTGGCTAAATCTCCTGCTCTTACTCTTCCTTCATCCGAAAGGTTCGGGTTGGTATCTTGTGGGTTAGATTTATCTTTTTCAGCATGTCTAACAATCCACACGGTAGTGGTTTGTGCAGAAACAATGTTGGCAAGTAGAAGCGTTAACGATAAGAATAGGAACAGTTTTTTCATGTTATAAATATTGAAAAATTAATCGGATAAGGAAAGGTTAAAAATTTATAGCTGTTATCAACCTTTCGATATCCTCTTTTTCATGCCAGGAGGAAAGCACTATACGGTTTAAAATTTTGTCTGTAGGGTTCGGATAGGGAAAAGACGAAATCAGGATCTGCCTTTGCAAAAGATGTTGTGAAAAATTTACATCACCCAGTAGATACACAGGGAAACCCGGCTCACATTTCCAAGTAAGATTTGAAACCGTTTCGAACATTGCCATGTTGTTTTTCAGTTTGTTTAATGCTTTGTTGTATATTTCTTCAGCATGGATAAATGCATAAAGCCCCGCCGCACTGGATGGGGAGGCCCCAATAAAAGTATTAGAACTTTTAAGTTTATTAATTACTGAATTTGAAGTTAAAACAATACCAGCATCAACACCCAATGCCTTTGCCATTGAGGCAACCACTACATTTTGGATGTTTTCTTGTTTGGGGAGGTTTTTGATCGTACCCATCCCATTGTTATTTACGCCAATCCCGTGCGAATCATCTACAATGAGGGTAATATTTTTATCTTTTCGGATCTCTTTTAGAAAATTGAAATCATAAATTTCAGGGATGAGGTTGTTCATCGAATTGCTGATCAAAACCCAATTTTTCTCTTCGGATAAATTTATTTTTTCAGTCGTTTCTACCGCCCAATCACTAAATAAACCTAAATTTTTGACCTGATTTTCGCTTAACCAAAGCGCAGGATGACTACCTGGGGCATATACCACTTCTGAAGATTCGGATAGTGCTTTAACCGTGAGCTGAGCTGCTAAATATCCACTTGAAGTAATTAATGCTGCTTCTGTACCATACCTCACCGCGGCTATATTTTCTGCTTCATTATAAATGCCCAGTTGAATATTGTTTGTGCGACTTGTACCGTTATTTAAACCATATTTCTTAATTCCTTCAATATAAAGATCGATAAAAGGCTTGTTTTGAGGAATACCCAGATAAGCAGTTCCGCCAAAATATAAATACGATTTACCATCAATATTTATGCTGTTAGAAAAAGGCTGGGTAATGGATTTAAAATCTGGCATTAAAAATTATCATGTATATAAGTTACTATCCTCACCATTTCTGCCCGTACCTCTGCTGTTGGTTTTATAAAATTATTGTTCATAAAAGAGTAGATATAGGTTTTGCCTTTTTTGGTAAGTACATACCCGCTTTGATTATGTACCCCGCCCAGCGAACCTGTTTTGCCATATACAAAAGGTTTGTCGGTTTTAGGGTAGGCATTTTTTAAGGTTCCGCTTTTTCCTCCCGCAGGAAGCATATCGAATAATTTTTCGGGATTATTTACCATCTTATAAATAGAATCCAGTAAATAAACATTGTCGCGGGGCGTAAACAAATCCTGACGGGATAAACCAGAGCCATCTACCCATTTTACTTGATCCGGTAAAAAGGAGAGGTAATTTTTTGTAATGTGCTCAATTGCTTTTGCTGTGCTTAAGGTATCTCCAATCTGGTTTGAGCAAACCAATAATAAGTGTTCGGCAATAAAATTATCGCTGGGTAACATCATATGTTTTAAAACCGAATCGCGTTTTGCGCCAGGTAAAGTTTTAGCATCAGCTGGCATTTTATACTTTATAATGCCTACAGGTTTATGCAAAGTATCTGCAAGTATTTCTACGGTAACCTGTGTACTGGTTTTATACGGATTTTGTTGGTTATAACCTGGTTTTACAGCAACGGCAGGATAATGGAACCGGTTGGTTAAAAAATCTCTGGTTACTTGAAAATTGCCTGTAGTTTTTGTAGAATCTATTTCGAAACAAGGTGCAAAAACCTTTGGCTCTATATTAATTTTGTTTGGAGAGGCATAGGTAGAAGTAACCATATTATCCATAATCGGCATTTCTGTAATTTCCGGCTGGTAGTAATAATCATAATCATCCCAGGCCCAGCCATCGCCAAAAAAATTACCTGCATAGCGGCCCGGCGCAAAAAACAGTTTTTTGTTAGAAGCCAAAAGAAAATTATAGGCCGATTTATCTTTTACAGCAAACTGTAAAAATGCCGGATCGCCTGTTCCCCAAAAAATTAAAGAATCGTTCCGCTCAACATATTTTAGTGCAGGCATTAAATCAGGAATCATTTTCATGCTTGCAAAAAAAGTATAGAGTTTTGTATTAGAGGCAGGAGTAAAATACTTGTCGGCATCTTTCTCAAAAATCATTTTTTTATCAGTAGGATTAAAAAGTGCAAAACCAACCTGATATTGTTTAATTACCTGTGAGTTTTTAAATTCTTTCGCCACCTTATTCGAAATAATTTTATTGGTTGAGCAACCGGTTAACACACAAATAAATAGCGTAAACGACAGAAAAATGAAATTTTGATTTTTAAACTTGAACATGTTCTAAATTTAGTGGGAATAATAAGCAACTAATTTATTAAATTTAGTTTAATGTTAACCAAATATAGCCCCGGTGTAATAATCTGTTTACGTAAACTAACCATTTGCCTGGGTTTTTTATTTCTTGCATTTTCGGGTTTCTCTCAGGAGTTTTTATTCAAAAGAAACCGGCAGAAACAATCCATTGCTTTTAAGTGCATTAAAAACCTAATGGTAATTCCGGTTTATGTAAACGGCAAAGGCCCGTTTGATTTTGTTTTGGATACCGGTGTTGGACCAATGATTATAACCGATCCTTCAATTATTGATTCGTTAAACTTTAGCATGCTCCGTAAAATTAAGGTTTCGGGCCTGGGCATAGAAAGCGTAGAGGCCTATGTATCGCAGAGTTTGGATGTTAAAGTGGGCAATACGGCTATAGAGCGTATACCAACAGCAATTTTAAAAGAAGATCTCTTTAATTTATCAGGACATTTGGGATTAAAAATTTATGGTTTATTGGGTTACAGCTTTTTTAACAGTTTTATTGTTGATGTACGGTACAGCGAAAACAGGCTGATTATTTACAATCATGAGGCGAAAATAAAATATCGAGGGAAAAAAATCCCCATCCAGATAGAAAACCAGAAACCCTATATTTTGGCAAGTATAGAAATACCAGATAGCGGAACCGTTACAGCCAGGTTTTTAATGGATACAGGTGCCAGTCATGCCTTATCGATGGAAATGCTGAACGGAACAGAATTTCCTCTGCCCGAAAAAAAAATTAAAGCCAATCTCGGAATGAGCCTGAGTGGACAGATTAAAGGCTATGTTGGCCGTTTGAGTAAACTTAATGTAGGCGGTTTTGTGTTTAAAGATGTAGTTGCAGGTTTTCCGGATTTTAAAACGATTGCCAATAAAATTGATTTATCAAAAAGGAATGGAAATTTAGGGGCTGATCTGCTTCGGAAATTCAATATCCAGTTCAATTACCAGGATGGTTTTATTTACGTTAAACCCAATGGCGCGAGTAAAACTCCTTTTGAGCACGATATGGTAGGGATGGTTATTTACCTTGATCAAAAAGATTATAAACGATTGATTATTGGAGAAATAGATGAAGATAGCCCTGCTGAAAAAGCCGGATTATGCCCCGATGATGAAATTATTGGTGTAAACTTTAAGGGAATAGATGCATATTCGTTAAACGATCTTACCGAATTATTTAAATCAAAAGCAGATCGGAGCTTAATTTTCGAAATTTATAGAGATAAACAAGTTTTTTTTAAAGTAGTAAGGCTCGAAAAGAGGATTTAACAGAGGTAATCTTCCTGTTACAAAAGAATTGTGGTGTAACAAGATTTTAACTTTAACCTCTTATTGCCAAGCAAACTAACTTTATAAACACATGAAGAAAAACTTTAAGGTACTTGCGTTAGCGGGTATCGTAGCACTTGGTGTAGCCGGATTAAACTCCGCCTATGCCCAGAAAAAGTCTAAAACCACAAAAGGAGCCACACCAGCTACTCCGGCCACCACAGCAGCAGCACCTAAAAAAGAAGGAATTAAACCATTTTCAGAGGTAATTACTGCAAAAGCCAGAACAACAAACGGTTTGTTCAAAACACACAAAGTAGATGATAAATGGTATTTTGAAATACCAGATTCGATGATTAACCGTGAAATGCTTGTGGTTACACGTTTGGCAAAAGTACCGGCAGGCGTTAAAGTGGGCAACCAGCAATATGGTGGTGAAGAACTGAACGAACAGGTTTGGAAATGGGAGCGTAGAGGCAAGCAGGTTTATATCCGCGTACCAAGTTACTCAACCAAAGCAGATCCGAACAGCGATATGTACGAATCGGTTCAAAACTCCAATCTGGCGCAAATTTTAGCCAGTTTTGAAATTAAAGCTTATAATAAAGATACTACAGGTGTAGTGATTGATGTTACCGATTTTTATAATGGTGATATAATGGCAATCGGTGCAACCGATCAGATGCGTAAAGCCTATAAAGTTACCGTGTACGATGCCACGCGTTCATACATCGATACCGTTAAAACTTTCCCGATAAACCTTGAAGTAAAAACTGCGAAAACTTATCGTGCGGCCGAATCGCCAACTGATAACAGCAATGCCGCTGTTACTTTTGAGTTTAATACCTCAATGTTATTGTTGCCGAAAATACCTGTTAAAGCCAGAATAATGGATAACAGAGTAGGTTTCTTTGGTCAATCGCAAATAGATTATGGAACCAATGCACAAAAAGCAGAGCGTACCGCATACATTCACCGCTGGAATTTGGTACCGAAAGATACCAACGCCTATAAACGTGGCGAACTGGTAGAACCTGTAAAACCGATTGTGATTTACATTGATCCGGCAACACCAAAAAAATGGGTGCCGTTTTTAATCCAGGGAATTAACGACTGGCAGGTAGCGTTTGAGGCCGCAGGTTTCAAAAATGCCATAATAGGTAAAGAAGCACCAACAGCGCAGCAAGATCCTCAGTTCAGCGTAGAAGATTCGAGATATTCGGTTGTGCGCTATTTTGCATCTGATATTGCTAATGCATACGGACCGCACATCAGCGACCCTCGTACCGGCCAGATTTTAGAAACACACATCGGTTGGTACCATAACGTAATGAACTTATTGCGTAATTGGTATTTTGTACAAACAGCAGCCATTAACCCCGAAGTACGTAAAGCGCAGTTTACAGATGCACAAATGGGCGAATTGATCCGTTTTGTTTCTTCACATGAAATTGGCCATACCTTAGGTTTGCCACACAACTTTGGTTCTAGCTATGCTTATCCGGTTGATTCTTTAAGATCTAAAACCTTTACAGATAAACATGGTACCGCACCATCAATCATGGATTATGCCCGTTTTAACTATATCGCACAACCAGGCGATGGCGTAACCAAGCTTCATCCTCAAATTGGCGAATATGATAAATGGGTTGTAAAATGGGGCTACTCATGGATTCCTGGAAATAAAACTGCCGAGCAGGAAAAAGAAGTTTTAGACCAATGGACTTTAAAAAATGCAGGTAACCCTTTATATTTCTATGGCCGCCAGGGAACTTCTTTAGATCCACGCTTACAAAGTGAAGATTTAGGTGACAATGCCATGAAAGCAAGTACTTATGGTATTGCAAACTTAAAACGTATTCTCCCTAATGTAGAAAAATGGACATATCAAAAAGGTAAAGATTACAGCGATTTAAAAGAAATTTATACTGAAATTGTTGGCCAGTTTAACCGTTATATGGGTCATGTGGCAACAAATGTTGGTGGTTTGAGTGAAAACTTTAAAACTTACGAGCAAAAAGGACCTGTTTATGCTTATTTGCCAAAAGCCAAGCAAAAAGAAGCAATTACTTTCTTTAATCAACAATTGTTTACCACACCATTGTGGTTAATTAGCAACGATCAATTGAGCAAATTTGATAACGGCGTGTTATTAAACCGTATTAAAGGTGTTCAAACCAATACCTTAGGCAATTTATTATCAGCATCACGTATTGCACGCTTGTTGGATAATGAAACCAAAAACGGTGCAGCAAAAGCTTATACATTACCCGAATTATTTACTGATTTAAGGTCATCGGTTTTTGTGGCTGGTAGAGCAGATGCCTTTAAACGTAACTTACAACGCGCTTATGTAGACCGTTTACAAGATTTAATGACAAAAGATGCTGATCTTCCTGTTGGTTTCCCGGTAGATTATGCTGCGAGTTATGGTTTAACGCCAATCAATGTAGGTTTATCAGATATCAGACCATTGGTTAGAGCTGAATTGAAAACACTCTTGGCTACAACAAAAGCCAGGGCAACAGCAGGCGATGCCATTACAAAAGCACATTACGAAGATTTGAGCATCAGAATTAAAGATATTTTAGATCCGAAAAAATAAATGGTTGAAGTAAAAGCAATCATTTAAAAATCATTCATTCAAACATTTTTTGCGTTGCTTAAACCTCGCAGGTTATAAACCTGCGAGGTTTTCTTTTTATTGATACCTTTTGTATAATTCTTGATGCTTTAAGGGAAACGCTAAATCGTTTTTTAATTTTATTGCAAAACCAGAATTATGTTCAAAAAGCTAATATTTTCACTTACCTTACTAACAATCGGTTTATCTGCTTTTAGTCAGAGCAACGATTCTTTAGCCGTCGTAAAAGCCAAATGGCAGAAAAATAAAATTGCCAAGCAGGTGGTTTTATACAGGCATCATTTTGATCAAAAAAATCTTTTCACTGCAAATGAAAATATTTCGTTCTTGGAAATAAAAAATACCGGACGTAAAGCTGTATTTGCCATCGGTGCAGAAGAAAAAGAATTGATTACCACCAGTAATTTCGGTTTAAGGGATACAGCTATAGCTGCGGTAAATGGCAATTTTTTTGATGTAAAAAATGGAGGATCGGTAGATTTTGTGCGCGTAAACGGAAATACCATCAATACCAACCGTTTAGATAAAAATAATAGCCGCGCAAGGCACCAGGAAGCGGCCATTGTAATCGAAAACGGAAAAATTTCAATCCAAAAATGGGATGGTTCTGCTGATTGGGAAACTAAATTAACGGCAGAAAATGTTTTATTGAACGGACCGTTATTAACATTAAACAGTATTGATGAAACATTGGATACGGCAGGCTTTAACCGCTTGCGCCATCCACGTACCTGCCTGGGCTTAAAACCTAATGGAAGGGTAATTTTATTGACGGTTGATGGAAGAAACGAAAATTCAGCAGGCATGAGTTTGTTTGAGCTTACCAAACTGATGCGCTGGTTGGGTTGTACAAGCGCGATAAATTTTGATGGCGGCGGCTCTACCACACTCTGGGTAAATGGAATGCCAGATAATGGCGTGGTAAATTTTCCAACAGATAATAAAAAATGGGACCATGAAGGGCAGCGGAAAGTAGCAAATGTAATTTTAGTAAAGAAGCCAGCCAGGCGATAGCCGCTATCGACCATAAGAATGTTTAGCTCTGGTTAAAAAAACTTATTTTAGCCAAAGATTTTTGTAGAAATGATTAAAAATACGATATACTTTTTCTTTTTTGTGCTGATGCTTTCTGCCTGCAAGTTTGGCTCTAAAACCAGTGATCCAACTTTAAGGGATTTCACTTTCGAGCCCGTTAAAGGTATTCGTTATCAGGAGGTTAAACGCAGGTTTAAAGATGGGCTTTCTTTCAACGCAGCCGGATTTATGCAAAAACCATCGTGGATTATCGAAGTTGCAAAAGAAGATACGATGATGGCCTGGAGTCCGCAGAAGCAAAAGATGCAGAAATTTTACATGCAATACGACCATGGAAATGTATACAATTTTGCCGCAGAATTTTTTAAAGTAAAACACATCAGTAAAGATAGTTTGGTTTTTCAACGGGTACAGGTTGATGGAAAAGTGATCGCTTCTGATGTTCGATCGGACGTGAATATGACCTTTTACGCACAGAATTACATTAAAAATAAATTAAAAGTAAAAGCTGCCGACCTGCAAAAGCCAACGAAAGCGGATACTGCTTTTATTGAGAAACGCGCAGCAAGGGTTAACCTGAACAGCGACAGTGCTTTTGCTGCAACAGACCCTGTTCAGTTTATACCCAAAAGCAAAATTGCACGGGTAGAAAAAATCAGTACGGTAGACCGGGCAAATAACAGAACAGAGGCTTACGATTACATGTTTCCGCAATACATCATCAGGATTGACCGCGCTTATAAAGATTTC
>Ga0308165_1004841_pt1 | contig 12944 bp, 9 predicted proteins | sample PhyWR2_FD_201032 | JGI IMG/M metagenome (GOLD analysis project Ga0308165, IMG submission 201032) | Phyllosphere microbial communities from UC Gill Tract Community Farm, Albany, California, United States - DLSLW.R2 | ecosystem: Host-associated > Plants > Phyllosphere > Unclassified | place: USA...
AAAGCACGGCTACGGTTACGTTGCAGGTATTTATCCGTATCAACCAGTACCTGTGGCGGAGAATACTCTTCCGGTATCAGGAACAGTTTCCAGCGCTTAGTACGCAGACCCAGTGTTGTCCGGCTGGAGAAGACTGACACAAATGGCGACAGAATTAACGAGAAGACTATCGGCGCCAGCCAGAACAGGAAGCGCAGATCCAGCAACGCCATCCCGACCGCCCATACCAGTCCCAGCAAGAGCTGTGAACCGTGGCGCATAAAGGCTTCACCCCATGACGTTGAATCATCATCACGCTGTGGAGAATTCCATACCACTTCCCAGCCAAGGAACGCACTGACTACAAACACGGTATGGAACAACATGCGAACCGGTGCCAGCAAGACTGAGAACAGGACTTCCAGCAACAGTGAGCAGGTAACGCGACAGAAACCGCCGTACTCTTTACTGCCTTTGCACCAGATAAGAATGATGCTCAGCAGTTTCGGCAGGAACAGCAGTACCATGGTCGAAGCAAATAATGCAATTGCCAGTTCAGGTCGCCATTGTGGCCATACCGGGTAAAGCTGATAAGGCTGAAGAAAATACTGAGGTTCAGTTAGCGCATGCACTACCTGAAGCGCAGTAGAAAGTGCCAGGAACATAAACCAGAGCGGTGCTGACAAGTAAGACATGACGCCTGTCAGGAACACAGCGCGGTGCACAGGGTGCATTCCTTTTACCAGAAATAACCGGAAGTTCATCAGGTTACCCTGGCACCAGCGGCGATCACGTTTCAGCTCATCCAGCAGGTTTGGCGGTAACTCTTCGTAGGAACCCGGTAAATCGTAGGCAATCCACACTCCCCAGCCCGCACGACGCATCAGAGCCGCTTCTACAAAGTCGTGGGACAGAATAGAACCGGCAAAGTTACCGTCACCCGGTAGCGGTGCCAGCGCACAGTGCTCCATGAACGGCTTAACGCGAATAATAGCGTTATGACCCCAGTAATGTGACTCTCCCAGTTGCCAGAAATGTAGTCCGGCAGTAAAGAGCGGCCCGTATACCCGGGTGGCAAACTGCTGGCAGCGCGCATACAGCGTATCCATGCCTGACGCTTTTGGCGACGACTGGATAATACCGGCTTTTGGATTCGCTTCCATCAGACGAACCAAGTTCGTCAGACAGTCACCACTCATCACCGAGTCGGCATCCAGCACCAGCATATAGCTGTACTGTTTACCCCAGCGGCGACAAAAATCGTCGATGTTGCCGCTTTTGCGTTTCACGCGACGACGACGGCGACGGTAGAAGATTTGCCCTTCTCCTTCTACTTCAGCAATCAGTTCCAGCCAGGCTTTTTGCTCTGCAACGCAGATATCCGGGTCGTAACTGTCACTCAGAATATAAACATCGAAGTGTCTCTGCTCACCGGTCGCTTTTACCGACTCCCAGGTTGCACGGAGCCCGGCAAAAACACGCGCCACATCTTCATTACAGATAGGCATGATCAACGCGGTGCGGTGAGCGGGATCGATAGGTTCATTACCGGTCGTTGAGGCAGAGATACTGTATTTATCTTTACCCATCAGTAATTGCAGGAAACCCATCAGGGCGGTCCAGAAACCAGCTGATACCCAACAGAAAAGAACAGCAAACAGAATCAGAATGCCACTTTGCAGCACATACGGCAGAAGCTGCATAAATGACACCCACAAATCCTGGTTGCCCATTTCCATTGGATTAATAAAAGCCCATCCCTGATAAGGCAGGATGGTTTTCATATACCAAGTGGCGACCACGGTTTGTGACAAAGTCAGCAGCAACAAGATATAACGACGAATAGTCCCTACCATACGCCACTGTTGTTCTGCCGCATTGTCTTCACGCGGTTGACTGGTGTGAGTATCACGCCCTCTGATCCTGTCCCAGAAGCGCCCAATAGGGTTGGTACGCCAGGGATCAGGATGCATCGCGGTTCGCGTTATTTCCGGCATCGCTTTTAACTGAGTACGCCCTTCATAATCCTCAGTCAGTTGCCCTTTATTCAGCGAGTCTGGCCAGACGGTCTTCAGACGTGTTGCCACTGAAGACAGTGGCGAATCGTCCGCACGTTGATAGTGCTGGCCTTGGGGATCGAGCGCTTCATGTACTGCCTGAAGGTTTTCTTCAGGCAGTTGCGCGCGCTCTGCATCTGACAGATTCAGTGCTGCAATATAATCAGATGTAGTAACAGTGGACTTATTCATTTGCAGGTAACTGATAGCTCCAGGTTTCACTCAATGTCTGATCACCATTGACCAGTGCCGCACGCATATCCGTTATCTTTTTGTCATCCTTTTGCTTCACGCGCAGAGTCAGACGCCAGCCCTTAATCATCGGGTTATAACTCAGTTGGCTGTCAACGATTTCACCGTTGTCACCAATACTGGTTTGCGCTGTCACCGGAGTGTCCTCTGGCAGTTTTTGCATATCTATGCCAGTGAAATCAATAACAAATGCAGTTGTACCGTCCGGCTGACGAACCAGATTCGCCTGTTTCACATCACCCAGTGAACGACGGGTCTGTGTCGCATATGCGCTGTCGGGGGCGTGGAGTTTATCCTCGTCACGACTGAAGGTAATACTGTAGTTGAAGTTCATTTCAACACCGGGCTCTGGCAAGGTATCCGGAGTCCAGTAAGCGACGATATTGTCGTTGGTTTCATCGTTAGTTGGAATTTCGACTAACTCAACACGCCCTTTCCCCCAGTCGCCATTAGGTGTAATCCAGGCGCTTGGACGAAGGTCATATCGATCATCTAAATCTTCAAAACGAGAGAACTGACGACCACGCTGAAGCAGACCATAACCTAACGGATTTTCCGTAGCATAGGAACTGACCGCCAGGTGTTTAGGATTATTTAACGGACGCCAAATCCATTCGCCATTACCGGCATGAATCGACAAGCCGTTAGAGTCGTGTAGTTCAGGACGATAATTGATGTTCGGTGAAGGTTGGTTTGGACCAAACAAGAACATACTGGTCAGTGGTGCCACGCCAATTTTACCGACTTTGTCACGTAAGTAGATTTTGGACTGGACCCTGACGACGGTATCGCGGCCCGGGATAATCATAAAACGATACGCACCGGTTGCGCGAGGTGAATCGAGCAGTGCATAGAGGACGAGCGTTTTATCATTCGCTTTCGGACGCTCTATCCAGTATTCACGGAAACGAGGAAACTCTTCACCTGAAGGTAAAGCGGTATCAATCGCCAGGCCGCGAGCCGACAAGCCATACACTTGTCCTGCGCCTATCACGCGGAAATAGCTGGCACCGAGCATGCTGACAATTTCGTCATCCTTACCCTTGTCATTGATAGGATAGAGGATTTTGAATCCAGCAAAGCCCAAGTCTTTCATTGAGTCTTTGTCTGTTTTCAGCGTGCCAAAATCAAAATAATCAGGGTTATAACCAATTTTACGTACCGTCGTCGCCGTCACTTCATTAAGAGTAACGGGCGTGTCGAAGTACATGCCCTGATGGTAAAACTCGAGCTTGAACGGGGTTTTTAAATCGCTCCAGTAAGCTTTGTCATGGTTAAACTGGATCTGCTGGTAATCCGCGTATTTCATATTACGCAATTGTGACGGCAGATTGCTTTTAGGTACTTCGTAGCTTTTGCCTGCTAATGCTTTTGCCTGTTCTGCGACATCATTGATTGTAAAGGCCCATGCAGACGTTGTACAAAGAGACAACATCACTACCGCGCCCAACCAGCGTAATTTCATTAGTTCCGATTTATGTTTCATATTAACCAGCACATCCCCCTTTGTGTGCTCGAATCAATCTTACCATTTTAATGTAAACTCAAGGTTTCCGACAACTGAATCCCCGCGTTGTTCGACGCGCTGGCTCAGCTATTGAGCAAAAAATAGGTTAAAATTGATTTTAAGAATGCATCCGAGAGACAGAATGACATGCTTAGTGTACGGTTACCACGGATAACCTACTAACGGGTGTGTTTTACCCCTTAGCAAACAATAAGTTTAGCGACAAAAAGCTTAACAACAAGACGAAATATCTGGAACGGTCCGGAGTAATATGAGTAATCCCCCTAAACAACGTGAGTACTTTCTCGATTCCATCCGCGCATGGTTGATGTTACTAGGTATCCCATTTCATTTGTCATTGATCTACTCGGCTCATCAGTGGCACGTTAACAGCGCAACCTCTTCCGCGGGTTTCACGCTTTTTAATGATTTTATCCATGCTTTCCGCATGCAGGTATTCTTCGTTATTTCGGGCTACTTTTCTTACATGCTGTTTCTGCGTTATCCAATAAAACGCTGGTGGAAAGTACGGGTCTTGCGTGTCGGTATTCCCATGCTGGCAGCCATTCCACTTCTGACCTTGCCACAATTTTTAATGCTGCTCTCGGTTAAAGGACAAACTGAAACCTGGCATCTGTTGAGCGGGTATGAAAAGTATAATGCGCTGGCCTGGGAGCTTATCTCCCATCTGTGGTTTTTACTGGTACTCATTGTCTTAACCACCCTTGGCATGGCGCTGTTCAAATTTATCGCTCACCTGAGTAAGAAATCCGAGTCTGCTCCGCAAAAACCGCCTAGCTTGTTTAAGCTGTCATTACTCTTCTTAGGGTTTGGCATTCTTTATGCCGGGATACGCAGGCTGATATTGATCACCTGTCCGGCATTGTTAGGTGACGGCTTGTTTAATTTTGTGGTAATGCAAACCCTGTTTTATTTGCCTTTTTTTATTCTTGGGGCGCTTATATTTACCCGCGAATCACTGAAGACGCTATTTATTACGCCTTCCGTCGGTTGTACTCTGGGTTCAGCTGTTGCATTAATCGCGTATATTCTTAATCAGCGTTATGGCAGCGGTGATGAGTGGATGTATGAGACAGAAAGCTGCATCAACATGTTGATGGGGCTCTGGATGGTCAATGTGGTGTTCTCACTCGGTTATCGACTGCTTAATGTCCAGTCTGCACGGATAACCTATTTTGTTAACGCTTCTTTGTTCCTCTATCTGGTACATCATCCGCTGACCCTCTTTTTCGGTGCCTATATCACACCGTTTTTCAGCTCAAATCTGCTAGGTTTTCTCGCCGGGCTGGTATTCGTTATCGGCATCGCGCTGATACTTTATGAAATTCACCTGCGCATCCCCGTATTACGGTTTCTGTTTTCGGGTAAACCGAATAACCCGGCGGCAAGTACCAGTAAAACATCGCAGAACGATAAATAAATGGCGTCGCTCCTGTGGACGGTTTGTCCAGGGAGCGAGTATCGAAACGACAGGGACAGTGTTCAAATTCTAGAGTGTGTCAGCTATTGACTGATAAATTTGTCGTGTTTCTTCATCATAACAGACAAAAATAGCCCGTTCAGGTAACGGACGCAGGCCAAGATAGCGGTACACCGTATCCCATGCAATACGTGCAGCCTCTTCTCTGGGAAAGCCATAAGCCCCCGTTGAAATAGCAGGGAAAGCGATGGTGCGATAACGGTTCGCGGCAGCCAAATCAAGGCAGTTCTGATAGGTCTGTGCCAGTAGCTCAGCCTCTTGCTTCCCCCCGCCCTGCCAGACAGGCCCGACGGCATGAATAATCGCCTGAGCGGTGATATTTCCCGCTTCAGTAATCACCGCATGGCCTGGGTCACACTCTCCCTGCTGTCGTCGAATAACTTTACAGGCTTCAAGGATTGTCTCACCCGCAGCACGATGGATAGCCCCATCTACGCCACCACCGCCCATCAGAGAGGGATTTGCAGCATTAACAATCACATCGACATCAAGTTGCGTAATGTCCCCTTTAACCACCTGTATGCAGTCACTCATTCCGTTCTCTCCTGAAAATCTTTGCCACAACTCAAGCTGAATCAGCGGCTGCGACCCTTCCCGCTCATAAGAACAACGGGATATTTTGTTAGTTTAAACTTGCTGTGCGTTAACTATTGCGCGTTACTCTAGTGCGGATTTATGACAAAAAATACATACCACAGTTCAGAGCTGCGCTATCTGGTAGCAGACTAATTGATGTTCTTCATTAATTCTCTTATCTCGCTCTCAGAACAAAAGCAGAAAACTGACAGGCGTCAGACGGTAAGCTGAGCGGCATCATGTTAGCATTTGACATTACGGTCATACAAAAATATCCGCAGGTGTCAGTCAGCCATGAAAATTCACCTATGCTTTAGCAAAAGCAAACAACTAAATAGATGCTGATGTTGCCGGGGGCTGTCTTGCTTTAACACAGCTTGATGGTTAAGTTATTGTAAAAATTTATTAATACGGTGGCACTAAGATGGACTTGACCGTTCTTATCTTCCTTTTGGTTTATATCGCGATGGGTTTTGGCAGCCTGCCTGGCTTTAAAGTTGACCGAACGGGAGCCGCTATTATCGGTGCCATGGCAATGATGACTGTAGGCAGCATAACGCCGCCTAAAGCCTGGATGGCTATCGATTACGGCACGATTGGTATGCTGTTTGGTTTAATGGTGGTTTCCGCCTCATTTGTGGTTTCCGGATTTTATGCCTGGACCGTTAAAAAAGTCGCAACACTGCATGTGACACCTCCGGCGTTGCTTGCCGTACTGATTGTTGTTGGCGGGGTGTTATCGGCACTGCTGACCAACGATGTAGTCATTGTTGCCATGACCCCCCTACTCGTTTCCATCACTCTCGCTCGCGGGCTGAATCCCATTCCCTTTTTACTGGCGTTTTGTTTCGCTGCTAATAATGGTTCCGCCGGGTCGCTGATTGGTAGCCCGAAAAACATGATAATTTCCCAGGGGCTGGACTTGTCCTTTATGGGGTTATTACAGTCTGCAGGGATCCCTGCTTTGCTGTCATTAATTGTTATCTGGGTTGTCGTATCCCTGCTTTATCGCAATCGCTGGTATATCGCGAAAGACCAGCTACAAGCGGCGCAGACCAGCGCCATGTCGGCAGCACCTGCGGATGTCAAACTCGATGTCTGGGAAACCGCCAAAGCCGGAGTCATTACTTTCGCCATTATCTTCTGCTTCATTTTTACTGATATTTCTAAAGAAATTATTGCCTTAACTGCCGCAGGTTTGTTGCTTATCAACCGTTCGATATCTTCTAATGACATGCTTAAATTAGTCGATGGTAATTTACTACTGCTGATTATGGGACTCTTTGTCGTCAATGCGGCCCTGGCAAATACCGGCATCCCGAGTGATATTCTGCTCAACTTACATAAGCATGGTATCGACCTGAATAACCCGATTGTCCTGTTTTTGATAACCGGTTTGCTGTGCATTATTGTAGGTAATAATCCGGCGATTATGTTGCTGGTACCTTATGTGACACATGAAGGCAATGCCGATGCTGTGGGGGCCGCGCTGGCACTGGGGTCAGGTTTCTCCAGTAACTTTTTTGTCTTTGGTAGCCTGGCCGGGATCATTGTGGTTGAGCAAGCGAAGATTTACGGCGTAAAAATTTCATTTATGGAATTTACGCGATCCGGAGGTATTACTGCGCTGGTTTGTATGCTGTTGTCCAGCGTGTGGATCTTTGCCATCTCTTAAAAGGCCCTCCTTTTCAGCCAGTCAAAACGGCTAAATATATTTCGACGCAAACAAATGTGATTGCTATCGTTGAAACTCTTCCCGGCAAGTGATTGAATAATCACCTGTCGGGTTAGGGATGATAGTCAGCGCTTTGCTTTACTTTGTTACTCCAATCCCACCGCTTCTGATAACGTGAAGTATGACGGATATATCTTCTTATAATGACTTAGTGAGCATGTAAAATGATCAAGTGGCCATGGAAAGAACAGGATTCTACCCCCATTGATACTCTGCCCTGGCAACAGGCTCTGGCCATCCCCCTCCTGTCCTCACTCAGTGAAGCAGAACAGCAAAAGCTGATTCAGCTGGCAAAGCGCTTTCTACAACAAAAACGCCTTACTCCTTTGCAAGGCTTCACCCTCAATGATTTAAAATCAACGCGTATTGCCCTTCTCTTTTGCTTACCCGTGCTGGAGCTAGGTATAGACTGGCTTGACGGTTTTTATGAAGTCTTAATTTATCCTCAACCCTTTGCCGTTGAGGATGAGTGGGAGGATGATTCTGGCCTGGTTCATAACCAGTATTCGGTACATTCGGGGCAAAGCTGGCAGCAAGGCCCTGTGGTTCTGAACTGGCTTGATATCAAAGATTCCTTTGACGCTTCAGGTTTTAATCTCATCATCCACGAAGTTGCACATAAGCTTGATATGCGCAACGGGGGTTACGCCAGCGGAGTGCCCTTGACCAGCCTTCGTGATATCGCTGGCTGGGAACATGATCTTCATGCAGCTATGAACCATATCCAGGACGAAATTGATCTGGTCGGCGAAGAAGCCACTAGCGTTGACGCCTATGCTGCTACCGATCCGGCGGAGTGTTTTGCCGTTTTATCAGAATATTTTTTCAGCGCACCACAGTTGTTTACGCCACGGTTTGCTTCGCTTTATCACCGATTTTGCCAGTTTTACCAGCAAGATCCCATGCAACGGCTATTAATCAATCAAAACATGCTCGCCAGAGACGATAAAGTAGCGTATTAAGTCACCAGTATGTTCTAAAATTAATCATACTAATTAATATGTTAGTTTTAGTGTTGACAGTTTTAGTCGCTGACGCTAACATATCCCTCGTTAAGACAATTCCTCTGTAGTTCAGTCGGTAGAACGGCGGACTGTTAATCCGTATGTCACTGGTTCGAGTCCAGTCAGAGGAGCCAAATTAAAGAAAGCAGATGCCCCTGGCGTCTGCTTTTTTGTTTGTGTTATTTAACCATTCTACTATCGAATCATTTCCCCGAGCTAATCAACCCACGCTGTAATGGACGTCCCGGTAAGATGACAGAACCTTGTTCTGAATAACGGATACACTATGGGGGGCGAAAAAATGAGTGAATCCCATTCTGCCCCGGATCGTAAATTACAGATTAACCGTTATTATAAACTGTGCCTGACTTGTAAAACGTTAATAGTATCTTTTATCTCATCCATCAGGCTTCTGATATGTTCATCTACATAACATTTTGAATGAAATATTATGTAGACCGGGATGGGATAGGTCCAGTCATTAAGAATAGATTGCAATGTATTATTTTTAATTTTTTCATGGCAAAGAAAACTCAAGCCAGAACCAATACCCATGCCTTTTTCAATAAAAGAGATAACGGTGCGTTCGCTGGATACTTTCAAGATAGGCCCTAATGGATAAGACTCTAATACCCCTTTAATTTTATTACGAAAAAGCCATTTGTCGCCGGTCAGACAATGTTCGAAATTAATGCACTTATAATCAACCAGGTTTTGTGGATGAAGAGGTTCACCGTGGATACGTAAATACTCCGGTGACGCCAGAATATGAGACTTAAGATTAGTAATTATTTTAGAATAATAGCTACAATTAGGTAACTCTCCTATATGCACAGCAAAATCGATTTCCTCTTCAATCAAATTACCCAGTCGATCATCATAGCGAGTATGAACAATGATTTCCGGATTTTTACTCATAAATGAGGACAGTGCATAATGCACATCAGGAATATCAAAAATAACCGGTAACTTAATAGCAACCTCTTTTCTCGAGAAAGAGGAAACATTCTCTAATGATTTGACTGTTTCCTCTAACAGAGCATCTATTTTAAGACTTTGCTCATATAGATACTTTCCTTCAAATGTGAGTGAGAAAAAGCGTGTATTTCTGTTAATAAAACGAATATTAAAACGCTCTTCCAAGTTTTTTATATTTGACATCACCGATGAACGCGAAACGTTCATTTTCTTAGCCGCAGTAGAAAAACTTCGATGTTTGGCGACATGGAAGAAAAATAAAAAATGTGATAAATCCTGTTTCTTTTTCATTTTCATGAAAACCAATCCCTATGTAAATACCAAAACATTCCATAGAATATAATAGCAAAATGAATTAAGAACCTCAAAATCAGATCGCCAATCGTCACAGCTTTATTGTGTAATAAAAAATTAAACCGTTGTCGTTATATTAACTGGGGATTAACCCCAGTTGACGGTCAGGCAGAAATCTTCTTGTTATCTTTCATTAATAAAACTTATGATATGCTGTGATGCTTTATGGATCGCTTCAACACTTACTCGTTCATGACAAGGTAAAACTAGCATCCTTTGTACCATACTCGCGGCATTAGGAAAGTCGATGCTATTGTCTCCAGAATACTTAGGTTGTGAATAAAAACGTTGACAGTAGGGATAATTACTGACAATAGTATTTTTATATCGATAAGTATCGGTATTGACCCCAACCGAATATAATTTATTCGCCAGTTCTTTCCCCGAAAATTTTGTATCTTCATTTAATAAACAAACTAAAGAATAACAATTATGCCTACTCATTATATCTGAGCCTAAGAAATCAATATTTCTGGAAGGTTGGAGCAATGCTTTCCATTTTGTTTTTCGCTTTTCTCGTCCCTGTATTTTAATATCAAGACTGGTTAATTGAGCAATACCTACTGCAGCCTGAAAGGCTGACAGCTTATAATTAAGGCCATCAGTATAACCAAAACCACCATGATGCTGACTAAAACCAATATGAGTAAAGGAGCGGATTTTTTCTGCATATTCATCTGAATTGGTCAAAATAAAGCCCCCCTCACCCGTACTGATCAATTTGAACTCATGAGTACTAAAACAACCGATATCACCAATTGTCCCTTCATAGCCAAGTAAAGAGTCAGTCCCTGCTGATTGTGCAGCATCTTCAATAATAGTGATACTTCGCTGGCGACAAAAAGCGACAATATCACTATCGATTGCCCGGTATCCCCACATTGAAACGGTGATTAACACTCGGGTTTTTTGGGTTATTTTATTATCAAGATCTTTCTGACAGGGTTTAAATGAGTTGGTACTACAGTCATAAAAAACAGGTACCCCACCTGCTTGTAAAATAGCTGACACCGTCATAGGCACACAAATTGCCGGAACCAGTACCTCGTCACCCGGTTTAATAACGGTTAGTAAGCTAGCATGTAAAGCTGCTGTCCCTGATGATACTGCAATAGCATGTTTAGTATTAAAATAATAACTTAAATTTTTCTCATATAACTGAATAACCGATGAATCGCCTGACAACATATCGGCTTCGGTTAAGATTTCTAATGTTTTTTGGATTTCCTTTGGTGTTCTTAATGCTTTATATACACAATCAATAAACATTATTCATTCTCTGTGCTATTTGTTAATATGATTTCTTCTTTTAATTTTTCAATGTAGCCTGATAAATAGGCAACTCTTTTTTTCGCCATATTCCTCCCCTCATTAGTATTAATCGTATCAGGTAGTTTTAGTAATTTTGTATAGAAATGATCTAAAGCATATTTTTTATCATCAAGTGAGCGCCCCATAGCAAAAGGGTCCTCCTCACTATATATTTTTTGACCTAGCGAACCAGCAATATAGAAAACTCTCGCCAGCCCAATCGCACCCAAGGAATCAAGCCTGTCGGCGTCCTGAACAATCTTCGCTTCAATAGTGATCGGTTTTATTTCTGAACTGTAACTATGAGATCGTATAACATCTGATATCTGACCATACAGACTCGATGAAATTTCTTTAAAATGTTCTTTGAGTATTTTTATTGTTTTCTGAGCCGCAAATGTTGATGAACAATGGCGGATAACAGAATCCTTAGGCAGAGATACAATATCATGGAAATAACTGGAAATAATGATGACATCTAAATTACCTCCTTCATATTTTTGAATATGCTTGCTTTTTTCTGCCACACGGGTTAAATGTCCTAAATCATGTGCAGAATCTTTATTATTGAACATTTCTTTTTTTTAAAAAATTAACTATCTTAGTTTCTAGTTCCATTACATATCCACCAAGATGATATGTTTTTTATCAGGTAATGTTTTTAGCATCGGTAAAGCTGAAGATTTATATCCATAAATCCTGATAAGCCATCGATCCATGCCGTCAAATTTTTGCGTTCCTGTGATAGCCCCTCTGCCATGAACACAAGTACGATTATTTAAAATAAGCGCATCTCCCGGATGTAATACTACTTGCGTGACCTGATCTGAATGACTTATTGCATCAGCCAGTATTTGTAATGCTTTTGCAGCCTCAAGATTATTCGCCATCACTTTACTGTTACTGTAACGAAGTCCCATACCGCCATCATGTAGTTTTTTAAGTACCGAAATATTATTAATACTGATAGTTCGATCAAATGATGATTGACTAATAGCCGAAAATTGCGGCTTCATTAATGATTCAATGACCTGTGGAGTCAGACGTCTGAGTATTGACTCTAAGGGAATCAACGTCGTGGCGATGCCATCCGGATTACGCAAACCCAATAAACCAAAAACGTCCGGCGAGACAGGTTTGCCATGGAGCGGATTTTCCTCAATAAAATATCCATTAACGACTTCAGTATGAAAGCCCAGTTTTTTAGTCGACCGGATGAAACTCTTTTCATTGTTCTTAGCAGGCATCACCATATGACATAGACGACCATTCATTTCGTCCAAAAATGAACGTGCTGAATGACCACTCAGTTTTAACAGACCTAACAGCGCCGATGCAGGGATACGCCAGCCAGAGGTATCCGGGGAACTATCATCCGTTGGTGTAAAAGGTAATGACTGAATGGATACGAAATTTCTTATCACAATATGGGACATCGTATTATTATCAGAAACTGAACAAATTTGCTTTAACACAGAATCATCGATAAGTGCCTTCAGCACATCATGCGCAACATCCTCAAGCTCAAGAGGTGTTTCTTCTTGATCATAATTATGGGCTATTCTATCCAGAGCATTCCACACTTTGCGTCCCTGCCTAGATGAAAAAACAATTTCATTGTGCATAGCTTCATCCCAACAATATTAAACATGAGTCTGGTTGTTAACATTCAGTGACATACTCTAGCAAA
>Ga0308165_1004843_pt1 | contig 12937 bp, 15 predicted proteins | sample PhyWR2_FD_201032 | JGI IMG/M metagenome (GOLD analysis project Ga0308165, IMG submission 201032) | Phyllosphere microbial communities from UC Gill Tract Community Farm, Albany, California, United States - DLSLW.R2 | ecosystem: Host-associated > Plants > Phyllosphere > Unclassified | place: USA...
CCCAAAAACAGGTGCTGGTTCATTCGGATCAGGGCAGTCAGTACACAAGCCATGAGTGGCAGTCGTTCCTGAAATCACACGGTCTGGAGGGCAGCATGAGCCGTCGCGGTAACTGCCATGATAATGCGGTTGCAGAAAGCTTTTTCCAGTTGTTGAAACGCGAACGGATAAAGAAAAAGATCTACGGAACGCGGGAAGAAGCCCGCAGTGATATTTTTGATTACATCGAAATGTTTTATAACAGTAAGCGTCGGCATGGTTCTAGCGATCAGATGTCACCTACAGAATATGAAAACCAGTATTATCAACGGCTCGGAAGTGTCTAGATTATCCGTGGCGATTCAATTTTCAATCGACACAAACAAGGTCATAGAATGTGGGGCAGGGGAGGCCACATGAGTTTCTTCTGGGGATTTAGCCTCAATCTTGCTGGCTGCATATTTGATGGCACTGCTGATAGTGCTTCGGCTGCAACCTATCGTTTTCTGTACCTGAGTCCAAGAGCTGCCGCTCAACAATAACCGGTTGATAGCATCGTAACGTGCCTTATTGACCTGCCGCCCACGGTATTTACCCGCCGCTTTCGCTTTGGTTATTCCCTGTTGCTGACGTTCCCGCCGCTGTTCGTAATCACGCCGTGCAATAGCGGCCAGCATATCGAGCAACATATCATTGATGGCCGCAAACATTCGGCGGTCAAATTCATTGGCTCTGGGAGAAAGGTGCTGCCAGGTGGTGGGAACATTGACGGCCACAACCCACACGCCACGCTGACGGATGATCGCTTTAAGTTTCTCCCACTCATCTCCTTTTAAGCGAGAAAGCCGATCGACATCCTCAATGAGTAATACATCACTAGGGCGACTATCATTGAGCAAACGAAAAAGTTCGGGACGTTCCAGACGTGCTCCTGATTCATTCTCAGCATAATAGTTACAGATGATGACATTATGCTCATGAGCAAAGCGGTCAAGCATATCGCGGGCACGTTGAGCATCCTGCTCACTGGTGGAAGCCCGAAGGTAGGCGCGAACAAACATGGGCATGGTACTGTTAGAGTCCTTTTGTGATACCGGTTTGGTTAGGGTTGGTGTCATGCAGATAAACAGTACCGGATTCTGCCAGTTCGGTATAGGGATACTTATACAGTACTTGTTTCGATGGTTCGGGGAAGGCACATAGCCACAATATAAACCGTCACTTATAAGAGACAGCTTATATTGACTACCTGTCACTTATAGGAGACAATGTACACAGGTTAAGGGAGCGAGGGCGGCAAGATGCCTTACACGGCGAAACGATACCAGACAGAAAACGGTGAGGTTCCATACACCGACTGGATGAAAAAATTAAGACGTAAAGATCAGACCGCTGCGTTAAAAGTGGATTCCAGAATTGCCCGCGCTATGGGCGGTAATTTTGGAGATCATAAATTCGAAAGGGATGGTGTCTGGGAATTACGAGTTGATTATGGACCCGGCTACAGGGTTTATTACTCAATCGAAGATGGTGAAATAATTCTCCTGCTAATTGGCGGGAATAAAAAAACGCAAACAGCCGATTTAGATAAAGCCGTTAGTTATCTGCAAGATTTTAAAAAGAGGTCAAAAAAATGACAGCCACCAAAAATGTGAAGTCGCTGATTAGCAAAAATGATTATCCGGCAGCAGTTGATCACAACGCCGCCATGATTGAAGAACTACGCGCTGATCCTGATTATGCAAACGCTTATCTTGCTAATGCCCTGGAAGAAATTAACGAGTCTGGTGGCTTAGGCGGTTTTCTTGTTGCGTTACGTCAGGTAATTGAGGCGCGAGGGGGGATTTCCGCAGCCGCTAAAAAATCTGGCCTTGCCCGTCAGAGTATCTACCGTGCATTGTCCCCGAACGGGAACCCGACCATCACAACACTGGCACAACTTGCAGCAGTGGCCGGGTTACAGTTCACTCTCAGCAAATCCAGCCACTAATTTCTCAAGTTCCCCCCATAAGCGGGGGGAATTTTAGTCACTGACCGTTTACCCGCCCCGTAATTCGCGGCTTCATCCGCTCAAATGCGCATATTGATTTTTGTGCGCGTCCGCGCACGGGAGGCGCGCAGCGCCGGAGACCCCCGCAGCGAAGCGAGGACGAAAAAAGCATTACGGCTTTAGCCGTAATAACCCCCTCCCTGCTAAGCCCAATCTACCTGGCTAAAAGCGACACCGAAGCTTCTGTGCGCTGTCGGAGTGGTCACGACAAGGCGAAGCCGCAGTCGGGGCGTATCTCCGCGTTAGCGGGCCGTGAGGGCCGCTTACGGGCGTGTTACTCAATACTTTCAGCGAAACGACTCACAGCGACTCAAAATCCTAGTTACATCATTCAGCATTAAAAGCGACGCTGTTCCGGCCTCTGGCCGGGACGGGGCCGCTTTTCAGTGGTGGGGAGGGGCTGTCCGGTTTCAGACGTATGCTGCTGGTGCCTTTTGGAAATTATTTCGTATGTTGTAACTACAGGCGTGCCAGGGGCCCGTCGCGTAGCGATGGGAGCAACTCTAGGTAGTTACCGAACCGGCGCGGACGTAGTCCGCTGCAAGGGCGGGCATTCTCATGAGCCTGTCCACAGGTCAGGCGACGAACAGGTTATATATTTATATGAAAGACATAAAAGATATTTAAAAGAAGTACAGAGCAGGTTTTTAAAGGAAACCACGCACTTTGAAAGAATACCGACAGGCGCTTTATCAGCATAACGGTTGTAACCTTATGGAAAGGTCCCTTGCAGTTATTTGTGGGTTAGTGAATCTGGCGACCAGATGTGGCCACTCTGATGCAATTTCTGGCCATTCTGATGGCGGAATGGTGTGAATGTCGGGAAGGACGGCCGTCATTTCGTGCAGAAAACCGTCAGTCTGGAGCTGCAGACGCGCGAAACCCTCCGGCGCCAGCCGGATTTTTCAGTCAGGTAGGTTATATGGGGACGGTGGCCAGCCGCGTGTAGTTGTTACCACGCGACATCAGCATGCGCTCTTTCACGCGCCGCTCCAGCTCACGCTGGAGAGCATCCCTGTCGCCGACGAAACGCCCTTTGGCGTAGTCACGCGTCAGTTGCTGTTTCACCAGCGTCACAATGTCCTTACGGGCTCTGTCCGCGTCACGTCGGGCGCGGGCGCGCTTCAGGCCATGCTGTTTACGTTCGGACTGGTAGCTGCGGAACCGTTCGCGCACAAACCGCCAGGCCTTCGCTATCAGCTCGTCCATCTCCAGCGGCTTCAGGTTCAGCTTCTTACGCTGCTGATTCTCCCATTCCACACGGCTGCGCCTCGCGGCCACAACGGCCACGTCAGAGATGTCCAGCGCGGAGAACAGTGCCGGCGTGAAGGTGATATCGGTCGGGATATTGCAGCCAATCTGCGGGTCATACTCGGTCTGATAGGTAATCAGCCCCAGCTCCGCCATAAACGTCAGCGCCCGCGTGGCGCGGGTGATGGACAGATTACCGCTTTTCGACTCGGTGGCGAGACCGCACTCGATGGCCAGATTGGTGATGGAGCGCTGAACGCGGTTGGCCAGCGGGTCATAGTGGAAACACAGCCCCTGGAGCAGGGCATCGATGGCCCGGCGGCGCAACAGTGGCGGCATCCGGTGACGTTTACCCAGCGAGCGTAAGAACGCCACATGGATGGAAAAGTCAAAACGGGACGTGAAGCCTTCGGCTTTCGCCATCAGCTTACGACAGAACGGCAGTGTCTTTTTGCCTTCACGCGGCGTGAATACCGGATTCGGGTTTTTGACCTGACGATAATGGGAGAACAGGGTCTGAGCGTCAGTCACACCTTCCTGCGCTTATGTTGCACGGAAGGAGTAAGCGCAGAAACTGATCTTGAAGTTTTCTGAGCATGCACATATACTCCCTGCATAGAGCAACAGCTTCTATGCAGTTTTGAAAGGCCCCGTTAATCTTCTGAGTCGCCAAACATAGAAAGATTATCGGGGTTTTTGCTTTTCTGGTTCCGGGTAGACACCTCATCAGAACCAGTTCCCTGCCACCTTACGGCGTGGCCAGCCAAAAATTCTTTAGACGATCAACAATCTATCACCAGAAACACATATACTCAAGAATGTTAGTCCGTGACCTTGTTTCGGCACTCTGAAACCGCATCATGAATCAGCTTCTCAATCATTTCTGACTGTGTCACACCTTTAGTCGCACACAACAATTCAAGCTCTGCTTTAAGAGACTTCTCCACATAAACACGCATTTCTTTATGGGTCTCTTTCAGCTTCGCGACATGCGCTTTCTGCCTTTGAACAGGAGACATCGGATTACCTTTACGGTACTGACGTTTCTCTTTCGATGAGGAAGTTTCTGCATTTCCAGTCTGCGGCATCTCTGCCTCCTCAGCTTTCAGGCGGTGATCGTTTCGCAGAGGATACTACAGATTCGTGAAATCAGCGACTTAACTTTACGCGAAAGTGTGAGCCATGTTGGCGCATGGCTCACCTGGAGGGATGCAGATTGCAGATCACGTTACGATGCTGATTAGTATGAAGAATGCCAGTCAGTTCCCCCGTTCCAACGCGACTGCCAGTGCTGAAGGTAGGCTTGTGCCACTTCCGGCACGTCATTAATCACCAGCACGTTCTCGCTATTTCTCGAGGCCGCAGATCGGGTCATATTAAAGCTGCCTGACTCAACCGTCTGATTATCAACAATAATGACTTTGTCGTGCATGATGGCGTAGTGGCCGTTGGTACGCAGTGGAATGCCGGCATTCACCACAACATTCATCGCCGCCTGGCTGGTTTTGTTCCGGTTTCCTTTCTCATCGAGGACTATTTTCACATCCACACCACGGCGTTTTGCTCTGACAAGTGCGCTAACCACCTCCGGAGACGTAAATGAGTAGCCCATCAGCCGAATTTCGTGCTGTGCTGACTCAATAGTCTTAAGGACCAGCTGCAGGGCCGTTCCTTCCGGAGAAAAACCCGTCTCGATGCTGGCGGCATACGCTGCCGGTGCGGGTGAACAAAGCGCCAGACCGAGCAGCCCGGCCACCAACCATCTGCAGGTATTTGCTTTGTGGAGTACTGGCATAGTTATCCTCATTACATACCGTCCATAAAGTGCGGGGAGAGTATCTGTACGTCATTAATCAGCAGCCAGAGGCTCAGGCTTAGTTCTTCCATCAGAACCACAACAGCAACCAGTGACGTCCACGCCCGCCGGTCGCGTTTCAGGAGCTGACGAAACAGCGCCACGCTGGCCACAAAAATGCCGACAGTTATCCAGGGAACGAGCTGGTTGATAACCATTGCACTGCTGCTGCACTCAAAACATGCCATAGGATTTCCTTCACAGAATTGATTAAGAAACGCCGGGATCGGGGAAAACTCGCTTTTCCCTGGTTCCGGCGTTGGACAACGACGCGCAGCGGAGGCGTCAGGTCGTTCTGGTATGACGGAACCAGTAGCAGACAGGCCCGTCGTCGGTATCATGGACTGAGCCCAGAAACCAGCCGTCATCGTCCGGCGGTTCGGGTATCCAGCCCCGTGCGTCCGGCGCGTCATCGGTAAATCCGGCAGCAAAAACCTCAGGAGCCTCATCGCGCATGGTCATCACAAAGCACTGCAGCCCGTGGGTCCTCAGCCAGTAGCTGAACTCCACCGCGGTTTCGCAGCCGCTGCGGACATACGCCGGATGCGTCCAGTACCCCTGCTCATCACGCTCTGCGGTAACAGGCACAATCATCCTCTGACCTCCCCCGGCACGGACTGACTGACGGGCGTTTCGGTGTGGCATTCACCTGCAGCGTCTTCACCTTGCACCGGTCCGTCGAGCATCTGCGTCCATCTCTGGCGCTCACCTTCCGACATTCTCCGGCACAGTCCCGGCGCCAGGGTACTCAGCAGGTGCTCGATGTACGCCAGCCGGCTCATCGTCAGGGATGCGTCTTCGGACTCCGGTCGCCTTATCGCCCGTGCCACCTCACGACACTCAAGAATACCTTTCATGAGCCGCACGCCACCGGCCACGCGCTCCATCTCTTCGTAATGATGTATCTGCTCCATCATTCTCATGAAGATGACCTCATCGCTTTCACGGGCACGCGCTTTTTCACTCATCGCAGTAACGCGCTGATAAACCATCCAGATAAATAACGGCATTGATATCAACGCACATGTTTTCAGGCTGGCCCCCTCCGACTGAAAGTTATTTATTGCCAGATAAGCAAACAGGTAAATCAGGCAGCAGACAAATGCCAGCCCGGTATATTTATAAATTCGCATAGTTCACCTTTTAAGTTTGACATCTGAGTTCATACATAAAGCCCACATTTAACTCCCGGAAAGTAGTAAATAAAAACACGGCATAACATTGCCGCCATTAAACCTGAATTACTTATCGGGAATTATCATTAACGCAGTCATGCCTCATTAAGGAATGAGTTTTATTCTGCGCCGGAACAGCAGGAGAATGAATTAATGCCGCATTGCGCTCAATAACTTAACCCGCTTTTTGTTGAGTGATGGCATCTGACACTCCGGACTCAGCCTCAAGCGCCGTCAGAAAGTCCCGTATCATCCTCTGCAGCTCCCGGGTATCACGGCTTCGCAGCAGCGGCATGCCCGCCTGGCGCATAACCTCATCCAGCAGGATGTCCCGCCGGCAGCGGCTTTTCTTCAGGTGGGACGCATCGTCCAGCTCCACGGCAGCCACAACGCGAAACGTCCTGCGTTCAACGATAACCACGTCGCAGTGCCACTGGGCCGCCATATGGAAAAGCTTCCACCACGTCCGGCTCCGGCCCCTGACGCGCGGTGTAATCTGCACGATATCGGCCACCCTGACCTGCGGGCACAGATACCACCGCTTCATGTCCACCGACCGGAACAGCCCCTGCATAAAGTGCACCTCACGGTCGGTCATCAGCTGCGCCTGCCGCTCCCAGAACACGCCGCCCGCCATCAGTTGCTCTGTATCGCCCACCCTGACGCCTGCCTCTCTCAGCCGCCTGATGAGCGGTGCCTGCGGCCGTTTCTGCTTCAGTACGCGGGAGAGCAGGAAAATCAGTGCCAGCAACGACACGACAAACACCACCACGCCGGCATTCATGAAGCAGCCTCCCTGTCAGTTTTTGCTGCCCTCATTGCCACGCACTTATCCAGCAGAGCCATAGCCGCCGACATCACAGTGAAGGACACAGCCATAACACCAGCGACGCCTTCCAGTGCGTGCGATATGTCGTCCGGCAGCCTTCCTGACGGATATATCCCGTAGCCGACCACAGTGCTGATGACCACGCAGAGCAGCGCGTAACCTGCGAAACGCAACGCCCGGCGCAGCAGCAGGTCTCTCATTCCGGGTTTTTCTGAAGAAACGGGTATCGCTTGCGAAACATCCCTGAGACCGCCACTCAATATAAATTGTCCGGAGAACAGCCAGCCGCTCAGGGTGAGCGTATTTTCCGGCTCATCCGGCGTACTAATCGCTATGCTATCATCCGTCACCCCGGAAATAGTAAAGCCCCCGCCGCAAAGATGCCGGATAATATCGTCACGGGAGTGAATAACCCCCCTCCCTACCAGGTCTGTAATTGTCCTCTCAATGATTTTTGCAGCCTCCGCATTTTCTTCACAGCAGGTTAAATCTTTTTCTGACATATACACCTCACTTTATTAATCCAATGACAAATAAAAATGCACATTCTTTTCGCACCCATAAAAAATCAAATAATGCAGGCCGTAAATTATTTACACGACATGCAGGATACGAATACAAAAACACAGAGCCGCATGTTGCTGGTTAGCCGCGATTCAGAAATTAAAGCGGGGAATTTAATACCGGGTGCCCGTCTGGCACCCGTCATATCGGGAACGTCAGTCCGTCAGGGACTTACGCAGTTTCCAGGTGCTGCCACCAAAGAGCACAGGTCCAACAATCTGCTCCCACTTATCCGCCTCCGTCAGGCGGTCAGCCACCGACAGGAAGTCGGTATGGATCAGGATAGTTTCATCCCGCTCATCGGCAGAAACCAGCGTGTAACCGTCAGGAATACGGGGTATCTCCCGGCCCGCCGTTGACGCAGAAGCGCGCCAGAACGTCCGGATGCAGCCGCCCCTGCTCAGGGCGGTCAGAATAACGCTTTCAGGTACGCGCATACGCCAGTTACTCCCCGGACTTACCTTCAGCCTTACGAATGGCCTGCTGCAGGGCCTCGGCACTGGTGTATCCCGGGATAACCGTCACGTTATCAGCGCTGGCGCCGGTTGACGGGAGAACCACCAGGGCTGGCGTACCGCTGAAGCCCAGCTGCTGCGCGAGCGTGTTTATGCCATCCAGGGTCCCCTGAACGTCAGGGGCTGTTTTCGCATCGAACTTCACGGCTTTTGCGGCCGCGCTGATATCAGCATCGGTCAGCTTGCCCTCGTTGTGGCCGGTGGCGTAAATCGCGTTGTGATAGTTGAGGTAAGCATCGGCCCCCTTCTGCTTCCAGACCTGGAGCCCGGTTTTCGCCGCGCTGAGCGACGCCGGCCAGCGCTGGCCAAATATCGGGAATTCCTTGAACACAAAGCGCACGTTCGGGTTTGCTTTTATTACCTTTTCCAGCTCCGGCGCCAGGCGGGCACAGTAGATGCACTGGTAATCGAAAAACTCAACGACAGTGACTTTTGCGTCGGCGGGGCCATATGACGGCGTGCCTTTATCGTTCAGCAGCGCCGCCTGATTCTGAACCACGGCGACCGTCATTGCCTGCTGCTGCTTCTCCTGCTGTTGAGCCTGCAGCTTCTGGCTGACCTCAACCAGCACCTCCGGATGGGCCAGCAGGTAGTCTTTCGCGATTTCACCAATGCGGGCTTCCTGCTCCGGGGTAAAGGCTACGGCTGGTTTCTCTGCTGCCCCCGCCACGCCGGAGACCAGAAGGCCAGCGGCAAGCATGACTGAAAGGGTTTTATTCATGTTCATCCTGTGTTTTTCTCTTCTCTGTTGTTATCAGTTCGTATCGTGTGCGGGTGCTTCCCTGGCCGCCCTGCGCTGTCGTTTAGCATGCTCCTGAGCTCTGCGCTCCACGGCATACGCCGCCTCCTCCGGACTCACCGGTGCAACCGGTTCACCGGCAAGGTTTTTACGCCACGCGCCTGCAGTCATGGCGCCCAGATACGCATCCGAGCGGGTGACTGCGGCAAGGCAGCGCTTCAGCGTCTTCACGGAAACCTCCAGCCCGCGCTGGCGAATGTCACTGACCATCGCCTCCCGGATGTTGACTGCCAGGAGCTGCGGCTGACCGTCCGTAACGAGGGCCGGCCAGCAACGCGCCAGGAGCGCGAGCGCGTCCGCAAGCGGCATGACCTTCCGGTAAACCGGCTCAGGGGCAGGTTTACGCCTGGCCGCACGCATGGCCTCCCGCTCCTGCGCCTGTCGTTCGGCCCACAGCCGGGCTTTTTCGGCTTTTCGGGCGGCCTTCTCATCCGCCTGCGCCTTTTTCGCGCTCTCATCCACCGCCTGCTTCCTGACCTTCCAGGCGGGTGTCGCATTCACCACCACGGTCTTTTTACGCGTGACCCGGCCCGGTCCCGCACCGTCCGGTTCACTGCCGTTGTTTACGGTACGCTGACCTTCTGGCTCCGTCTTACGGCGCAGCGTCAGCGTGGGTCGCCCCTGCTCTTTCATCCTGCCTCCGGATAAATCTGTTTCACGTGTATTCCCCTGACTGACCTTATTCTGACACGGCAGATATCACATCACCATCAGTCCGATGACAGCCAGGTGTACCGCGTAGAACAGCGGGAAAAATTCGCGTGGCCAGAAGCGGGGCACCAGAGTGCAGGTCCGGCTCAGCACCGTCAGGGTAACGCCGGGTATTACCAGACCCGCAATGGCAAAGGCGGCGCTGTCCGCGACGTTGAGCGAGAGTATGGCCAGCGCCAGACACAGCGCCAGCCCCGTGCGCATGGTGCGCCGGCCCGTCATACAGACGCCGCAGGCCAGCATCAGCATGACTACTCCCGCCAGACCGTAGCTTCCCTCTGATAACGGCAGCCAGGCCAGAACCAGCATCAGGGACAGCGGCCACGCGCGCGGCCCGTGCCGCTGCATCAGCGCCAGCGCCTGTCCGCTGACCGCAAAGGCAAACAGGATATTGCCCAGGTCCGGGCGCAGCCCGGCCAGTATCCAGCCGCCCTGCGCCACCCCGGCCCATATCCAGATCCGGTTCAGGGCGCGCTGCTGAATGCGCGGATGGCGGGCGAGGTTCATGGCCCAGACCAGGCCAAAGAGCGGAAACGCTCCCCGCCCGGCAAGACGCAGCCAGTCATTATCCAGTCCGCACAGCATGCTGATGTGGTCGGCCACCATCAGGAGCAGCGCCACGGTCTTGATAAGGTCGGTCTGGCCCGGCGTCCACACAAGCAGACGCTGCAGCCAGCAGTCGGCCACCACCACAAGGGGGAACAGCGGATGGTTTTCAGCGCGCATATCAGTCGCCTCCCAGGGTCTTTTCACGTTCAAGGTCGCGCACCGTTTTGCGCTCCATCTGCTGCAGGCGGTCCCGCTGCACGTTCTCGCGCACCACCTGAGACACCGCCTCATCACGGCGGCGTTCTTCCGGCGCGTCCGGCAGCGTGAGGGGAGATGCCGGCGTTTCTTTCACCCGCTCCATATCCCGCACCACATCCTGGACGGCGACGTCAGCGCCCCCGGACGGTCGGTCGCCGCTGCGGGCCATCTCGCGGACCGCCTCTTCAGCCCGCTTTTCAAGCTCTTTCTGCTGCTGTGCTTCCTGCGCCTGCTGCGCCAGCACCTCCGGCGGAACCGTTTCTGCGGGCTGCGTACCGGTGCCGTCGGGCAGGCTGTCGGCCCAGATGCGCCCGCCGGTAATGGCGCCGGGGTTCCACGGTCGCGCCTCGCCCCCGAGCCACACCACCACGCCGCTCTGCGGATTCTCCCGCGCCAGCCGCACGCCCTCTTCCATATCCCGCGCCAGCAGCGACTCGCCGTTACGGCTGACCTGCAGGCCCGCAAACGCCGCGTCCCCGCTGCCCATCACGCGACCTTCGCCGCCGAGCCCCTTCAACTGCCCGTCTCCGGAGGTCAGGGCGCTCAGCCAGACGCCCGCCTGCCTGCCGTTGCGGTCAAAAGCGGGCAGCGCCACGTGCGGCTGCGGATATTTACGCCCCGGCGAGATAAATTTCGCCATCGAGCCCTCGGGCTGCAGCCCGGCCTGGCGCAGGGCGGCGCGGCCGGCCGGCACCTCACCCAGCGCTTTTGCCTTCGCCGTCAGGCGGGCGGCATTCGCGACGGCACGGTCGCCGCGCGGTTCCAGAATGTCATGCGCCGTACTTTTTGCCTGAGACCTCTCCATCGCGGCCACCCACTTATCCCGGTTGTCGGTATAGACCTGGGCGTGCTGCTTCATGCGGCTCAGCGCCACGTAGGCCGATTCGAAGCTCACCATCCGCTTACGCCCGCCGTCCGTGCCCTGCAGGGAGATGGAGAAGGGTTCGCTCGCCCCCTGTGAGCCTTCAACGGTCACGGCATAGGCCAGGTCGATGTGCTGTTCTGCCTGCTCCGCTGACGGCGTGAGCGTACGGGTCTGCTTTCCATCCGACAGCGTGACGCTGTCACCTTTTATCTCACTGACCGTCCAGACGCTGTTGGCCACGAAACCCCGCTCGTTGTCGCTTTTCGAAAAGCGCATCCGGTCGCCTTCCGACACGATGATGGTGTCCTGACGGTAGAGCGTGACGCCCTCTGTCGCCGCCTGCGCGGGCGACAGGCTGCGGGTGTTGCCCTGCGCATCCTTCAGCGTCACCAGGTGCGCATCCCCGTCCAGCGCCTCAATGCTGTAATAGGTGCTGTCCAGCAGGACCAGGCTGTCGCGGGATGCCTCCCACGTTGCCATGCGCCTCAGCTCCCCGTCGCGGATATTGGCAGTAGTGAGGACCGGCAGCATGACCTCTTTTTCGCCCACCTCGCCGGCATCCTGACGGGCGTCATGAATCATGGCGTTCACCTGGCGGCGGTCGGCGTTCAGGGCGGTGATAACGATGGTCTGCGCCTGCGCCTCTGGCGTGCGTCCCGTGTAGTCTTTCACGATGGCCTCCAGCAGCGTCGCGGGCTGCCCGCCGGGCGTCAGGTCGCCGGCCGCCACGACTTTCGCAATGGCTTCCTCCCGTTCGCGGCTGAACTCCATAACGGAGCTGTCCGGCTGCCAGGCATCCGCCCTGCGCGGCACCTGTGCCGGTGCCACGCGCTCAATGGTCGTCAGGGCGCTGCCGATATCGCGGTTAATCAGGCTGTAGACGGCAGGTTTAAGTTCCGGCGTCTGGCGGACAATCTCCTGCATCACCGCCACGTCGATGGCGCTGCGCTTCTGCAGCAGGCGGAAGGGCTGGCCCGGGGCAATGGACTGCAGCTGGTCGGTATCGCCGCTGGAGACCGCGCGTCCCCCGCCCCCGGCAATCAGGCTGTACGCCTTCGCCATGTCGGCGTTACCGACCATTGAGCTTTCATCCACGAGAAACAGCACGTTGCTGAAGTCCGGTCGTTCGCCGCCGCGCAGCTGCTGCTGCGTGTCGTGAATAAAGGCCGCCAGCGTCTGCGTTTCGGGCACGCCCGCGTCGCGCATCTCGCTCACCGCCCGGTGGGTGGGGGCCACGCCGATAACGCGCGGCTGCTCCCGCTCCGGCAGCGTGCCGATGGCCGACATGACCGCCCGGAACTGGGTCGTCTTGCCCACGCCGGCGTAGCCCTGAACCAGGGTAAAGCGGTCGGGGGACTCAAGTATCATGCGCGTGGCGTTCCGCTGCCCGTCGGTCAGGCCCGCCAGCTGCGCGTCCGGAACCTTATCCATCAGCGGGGTGACGGCCTCCTTTCCCTCCAGAACGTGGCGGAGGATACTTTTCTCCGCGTTGTACGACTGGCGGGAGACCAGCAGCTGCAGGCCGTTTCCAGGCGAT
>Ga0308165_1004847_pt1 | contig 12932 bp, 12 predicted proteins | sample PhyWR2_FD_201032 | JGI IMG/M metagenome (GOLD analysis project Ga0308165, IMG submission 201032) | Phyllosphere microbial communities from UC Gill Tract Community Farm, Albany, California, United States - DLSLW.R2 | ecosystem: Host-associated > Plants > Phyllosphere > Unclassified | place: USA...
TGGTACCGGCAGCAGCGAAGTCGCACAGCGTGTCGGAAGATGGAAAAGTCTATACGTTTAAGTTGGACAAAAACGCTAAATGGTCTGACGGCAAACCGGTCACAGCGGAAAACTTCCGGTATGCGTATGAGCGTGTCATCGAGACAAACTCACCGTTCGCGTATCTGCTTGAGCCGGTTAAGGAAACAAAAGTCATTGACGATCAGACGTTACAGATCGAACTGAAACGGCCGACACCGTACTTCCTCAGCATGACGACGTTCGGAACGTACATGCCGGTCCGGGAAGACATCGTCAAAGCGCAAGGCGACAAGTTCGGAACGGATCCGAAAACGAACGTCTACAACGGACCGTTCACGTTCAAGAAATATCAGGCTGAGCAAGGCTATACGCTCGCGAAAAACGCTGACTACGCGGACCGGAAAAACGTCAAGATTGACGAAGTCGATGTCAAAATTATCAAGGACCCGATGCTTGCGATCAATCTGTTTGAAACAGGCGAACTCGACGTTGCACCACTCAACTCGGAAAACGTCGTCACGTACAAAAACAAAAAAGAGTACAACACGTTCAGCGACTCACGGATGTTCTTCATTCGGATGAATCAAAAAACGGATGCGCTGAAAGACAAAAAGACACGTCAGGCGATTGACGCGGCGTACGATAAAAAAGCACTGACGGAAACGTTGCTCGGAAACGGTTCATTGCCGGCTGATTACATCGTCCCGCAGGATCTTGATCCGAACTATGACAAGACACGTCAAATCGAATCGTCGTTTGACGCGGCACAAGCGAAACAAGTCTTGACTGGTCAAAACCTTGAGCTGACGATGATCATTGAAGACGACGATGTCTCGAAGAAAATCGGGGAGTACATCCAAGGTTCGCTGAAACAACAAAACGTCGACGTTAAACTGTTGTCACTCCCGAAAAAAGAGCGGTTGGCGCGTGAAGGACGAGGGGATTATGACCTGTCACTCGCGAGTTGGGCTCCGGACTATCAGGATGCGACAACGTACCTGAACCTGTTCATGACCGGCAACCCGTTCAACATGATGGATTACTCGAACAAGAAATACGATGGACTGTTGAAACAAGCGGAAAACGAACTTGATCAGGACAAACGTCTGGCACTGTTAAGCAAAGCGGAAACGATGTTACTCGACGATCAAGCGATTTCACCGGTTTACCAACGGAAAAACGCCTTCCTCCAAAATGCGGAAGTGAAAAACCTAGCCCGTCACAATGTCGGAACGGATATTTCGTATAAGTATGTCGAGATTGACCGTAAATAATAGATGAAACGAACTGGCATCTAGTCAACTGCTTTCCTAATTAGGAAGCGTTGACTGGATGTTTTTTTATAATTTTTTTCCAGATGTGACAAAAGCGTGATAAGCGGCAACTACAAAATCAGGTCAATCCTATTAAAGCGTTCTCAGAAGTGACCGATAAAGAAGGTGATGAGATTTGAAACAGGAAAGGGAGTTTCGAAGATGAGTAAGCTACGGAAAAATTTAAAGATGCGTTTGTTTGTCTGGGTTTTGGCGATTTCAGTCATTACAGGTGGGATTTCAGCACAGTTGATGTTGTTCTTAAACCGGGGACTTAATGTCGCTGACGGACCGTCGATTTGGTTAGGCGCCGGGATTGGGTTAGTTTTATCCGTCATCGGTTCGGCATTGATCCAATTGATTCTCCGTCAACCGATTAAAGCGATTGAAAAGGCGACGGAAACAGCGCGTGAAGTCGCAAACGGTAACTTTAACGTTGATTTTGAAGAAGCGAAACGTGGCGACGAAGTCGATCAACTGATGCATGAACTCGAAGTCATGGTCTTACATATCCGAAAACAAGCGACACAGATGGGCAGTTCAAGTGACAAACTGACCGCGTCAGCGCAAGAGATTGCGGCGGCTGTCCAAGAAGGTAATGCATCCGGTGAAAGCATTCAGTCGGCGATGGCGGAGCTCTCGACGAAGATGAACGAAAACGTTGATCAAGCGTATCTGTCGATGGACGCACTTGGTGCCGTCAAACGGACGATGGATGAAGTGGCGAAAGAAATGAACGAAGCGTTGAAATCAGCGACGGTCATGCAGACGGAGGCGGAGAACGGGAAAACACTCGCAACTGATTCCGTCGAAGCAATGCATATGATTTCAAGCAAGATGGAACAATCGGCGACACTCAACGGTCGCTTGACTGATATGACGGGTGAAATTTCACGAATTACCGATGTCATCAGTGATATCTCAGCGCAGACAAACTTACTTAGTTTGAATGCGTCGATTGAAGCAGCTCGTGCCGGGGATGCGGGACGCGGATTTGCCGTTGTTGCCGCGGAAGTTAAAAAACTGGCGGAACAGACAGCGACGTCGGCGAAAGAAATTACCGATTTGATTTCCGGTGTCAAACGTCTCGTCAACGATACAGCTAATGCAATGACGGACGTCCAAAAAGAAGTCGCAACCGGTGTTGGCCTCGTTGAACAAGCGGGATCATCGTTTGAAGAGATCCATCAGTCGACGGAAAGCGTCTATTCGCGTGTTCAATCAGTCGATCAACTCGTCATTAAGTCGGATAAGGAAATTGATCAGGTTGGTTTAACGACGGCGAACATCCTGGCGATGGTTGAAGAAGCATCAAAACACGCGGAACAAGTTCTCCAAGCTTCAAGTCATCAAGCAGCTTCCCTCGGTGAAGTCAACGGAGCGATGGAAGAGCTCGTTGCCGTTGCCGAACAATTACAGGAAGAGACAGGCGCGACGCGTCTGTAAATCAGAAATCGCAGACGACATCAGCGTCTGCGATTTTTGTTTGAAGTTTTTTATTTTTTTTGAGAGAAACTGTTAAACATTTCGACGTGACGACGATATATAGAGTGGAAGCAGTCATCGACTACATCCACCGTGCTACTCTTGGGCCGGCCAGGGGGCACATCTCGGCGAAGACGGATCTTCAAAGAGACAAAAAATTCATTCCTATGGAGGGAAACTTAAAATGATTATCAATCACAACATTACAGCACTTAACACACACAACAAACTTTCGAGCGCAACTTCTGCTCAAGGTAAATCAATGGAGAAACTGGCTTCAGGTCTTCGCATCAACAAAGCGGGCGACGATGCTGCTGGTCTTGCAATCTCTGAAAAAATGCGTGGACAAGTTCGTGGTCTCGATCAAGCATCACGTAACGCACAAGATGGTATCTCAATGATCCAAACAGCTGAAGGTGCCTTAAATGAAACACACGATATTCTTCAACGGATGCGTGAATTGGCAGTTCAGTCTTCCAATGATACAAACACATCAACTGATCGTGGTGAAATTCAAAAAGAAGTTGATCAATTAGCTAAAGAAGTAACGCGGATTGCAAATAATACAGAATTCAATACTAAAAAATTATTAACTGGTGCAGCTGATGGCTCAAACACTGGAGTTACTGGTAGCGATTCTCTTACATTCCAAATCGGAGCTAATGCTGATCAAAATATTGAATTAGAAATTAAAGCTATGGATTCGAAAACTCTAGGAGTTGCAGGCTCAGCTACTTCGAACGTAGCCGCAGCAGGTACTGCTTTAGCTACAACAACATCTGGTATTGATGTATCTACACAAGCAACCGCTAATACCGCAATTACTTCAATCAACACTGCCATTGAAACGGTATCAGCCGAACGTTCTAAATTAGGTGCTAACCAAAACAGATTAGATCACACAATCAATAACTTGAAAACATCTTCTGAAAACTTAACGGCAGCTGAATCTCGTGTTCGTGACGTTGATATGGCTAAGGAAATGATGAATCAAACTAAGAACTCTATCTTAGCACAAGCCGCACAAGCGATGCTCGCGCAAGCTAATCAGCAACCACAAGGTGTATTACAACTATTACGTTAATAAACTAAATAAAAAGACTCTAATTATAGAGTCTTTTTTTAATACTTGCTTGTAAAAAAAAGAAATACATAGATTAAAAAATATATTAAAATTCTTTAAATACTTATTTAGGATTGGACTTATTAAAAATAATAGCATAGGAAGTTGTTTTTATGAAAAAAACTATATCATTATGTATGATTGTTAAAAATGAAGAGCAATATTTAGAAAATTGCTTGAAAAGTGTTTCAAACTTTGTGGATGAATTAATTATTGTAGATACAGGATCAGTAGACTCTACTATAGAAATAGCTAAACAATTCACAGAAAATGTATTTCATTTTAATTGGAATAATGATTTCTCTAAGGCTAGAAATTTTTCGATTAAAAAAGCAACAAGCGATTTTATTTTAATATTAGATGCAGATGAAGTTATATCTAATCCAAGTAGGTTATTAGATTTATCTAATGATGTGGACATCTACACTTTAAGTATCCAAAATTTTCAAAGTAATGGATCTAATTATGTACATTACGCAAATAGAATTTTTAAAAATAATAATTTGTTTAAGTTTAATAATAGACTTCACGAACAATTAAATATAAAAGATTTTGAAAATATTGTAGTCAAAAAAATGGAAATTTTAATTTATCATTATGGTTATTTAAGTGAGAACGAAGTAAAACAGGATAAAAGAAGAAGGAACTTTAATTTGATTAAAGTAGAGGTTGATGAACATCCCAATCCATATAATTTTTATAATTTAGGAAGAGAATATTTTTTGAAAAGAGACTATGAAAAAGCTTTAAATCAATTTAAACATTCGATGCGATTAAGCCATACTGAAGTCTTCACACCTGATTTAATAAATAAAATGGCACATTGTTTACTTAATCTCAACTATTTTAATGAAGGTATAACTGTTCTTAAAAACGGAATTAAATTATATCCTTACGAGACTGAAATGTATTTCACTATAAGTTTGTTATATAGTCATAACGAAGAATTTAGAAGTGCGAAAAAATATTTAGAGAAATGCATTGAAATGGGTGATTCAGGATATCAAAAAACTGAAGGTCTAGGAGGATATATTTCTTATTCTGAATTATCAAAAATAGAAATGAAATTAGGAAATATAAAAAAATCAATATTTTTTATACAAAAGGCAATCAAAATAAATAAAAAATATGTTCCAGCATTAATTCAAATGTTGAGTGTTATAAATGTGAAATTTAGTAATCCTATTGATAAGATAATATTTATAGAGAAAAATTATATCATAGAAACGAAAGGCGACTTAACAACTTTAATTGAAATACTTTACAATACTAGAGATGTATTATTAGGATATTTTTTAAGAAAGTACAATATAAACGTAGAACCACGTGTTATAGGAGTTGCAAATTTATTAGAATGCAATTATGTTAAATCATTTATGTGTTTTGAAAAAATTAATATAATAGAAGATGATAACTTCCGTGATATATTTTGTTTGTATTTTTTAACAAAAAGTAGTGATAAATTCAAAAACATAAAGTTTAAAAATATAGATTATAATAAAAAAATTTTTTTGGCTATTATCCAGAGAGAAAAGAATATTTTTGTGGAAAATAAAGAAGATAGAGAAATATTAATATTCAGAATTAAAGAAGTACAAGAGTTACTAATAAAAATGAATTGTATAAAAAGTAAAAACGTCCTTGATAGTTATTTGGATAATTTGAAATCAAAATAAAGGAGTAATAAAGTTTATGAAAAAGATTCTTATCGGAAGCCCAATTAATCAAAAACCAGAGATACTTCATTATTTTCTACAAAGTTTACTTACTTTGGAATCTGAAGATTTAAAAGTAAGTTATCTATTTATCGATGACAATACTGATATAAAGTCTAAAAAAATATTAAATGATTTTGAAATGAGTAACAGTAACGTAACTATTTATCTAAGTGAGTTTAATGATGAATACATTACAAATGAAGAAACTCATATATGGAACGAAAAACTTATTTGGAAAGTAGCTCATTTTAAAAATTTAATCTTAAAGATTAGCGAGGAATTTTCTTATGATTATGTTTTTTTGGTTGATTCAGATTTAGTACTGCATCCAAAAACATTATCAAGTCTTATTGCTTCAAAAAAAGAAATAGTATCAAATATTTTTTGGACTAAGTGGCAACCTCATTTTCCTGAATTGCCACAAGTTTGGATGTTTGATCATTATGAGCAATATAGTAAAAAGAGAAATGAGAATATCGATAGTAAAGAGATAATCCGCCGCCAAGATCTATTCATAGAGATGTTAAAAGAGCCTGGAATATACAATGTTGGAGGCTTGGGTGCTTGTACACTTATTAGCAAAAATGCGATAAAGCTTGGAGTCAATTTTTCCGAGATAAAAAATATATCATTTTGGGGAGAAGATAGACACTTCTGTATTAGAGCTCAAGCTTTGGGTATAGATTTGTTTGTAGACACTCATTATCCTGCCTTTCATATATATAGAAAAGAAGATTTAATAAAATTAAAATCATCTAATTTTTTAAATCAATTTAATTATGAATTTGAAAAATTAAGCTCAACTATTGAAAAAGGTTTTAAATCTTTAGGTAGTTTTCATTTTGAAGAAGGATACAAAAATAAATGGGAAAACTATTTTTCAAAAAAATTTGTTGATATTTTAAATGACAATATAAATTTAAATAAGAATAGCATAGAGGAAAACAGTATAATTGTCGAAGCCGAAGTTGTGGAAAAAAAAATAATTAATATAAATGAAGCTCACGCTATATTAGAAATTCAATTGAAAAATGAGGGGTTTAAAAATGGAGAATATTTTATTGAAAAAAGTGTATTTGATGTTTATTTAGAAAGAAATAAAGAAGGATGGATAATTGATCGATTTATTGCAACATAAAAACTCTTTATTTTAAATAAAAATACGGAGCTACTTTAACAAATTTTTTTACAGTATTCATTACATATTTTGAGTTGAAACACATTAACTACTCTTATTTTTTAAATAAATTCATAATGAAGTTACTAATAAAAGCTTTAAAGGCTTTGTGAACTTTAATTTTTTTAAACCAAAGCCGATATTAATATTGATGATGTTGAAGGAGTGACTAATTATGAATTCTGTAAATACAGAAATTCGGCTTCACCTACCTGGAAATGTTTTACCGTACGAAGCGACACGAAATGTCTTTGTTGAAGCGAATCAAGAAGATTTGGCGCAAGCCGGCATCGTCATCTTACCGACGCCACAACATATCACGAAGCTCGAAACAGCCATTGAGAAAGCGAATGTTCAACTCGAAGCACAACGGACCGGTTTAAAGTTCGTCAAACATGAAAAACTCAATGAATTTTATATTCAAGTCGTTGATACGAATAACCATGTCGTTCAAGAAATTCCGAGTAAAAAAGAACTCGATTTTTTTGCAGCCTTTATGGAATTTAATCAATTAATCGATAAACGGATTTAACAGAAAGGACTGATTGGATGGCAGGGATACGTCTTAGTGGTCTCGCAAGTGGGATTGACACAGAAACGATGATCAAACAATTGATGCAGGCAGAACGTGCGCCGGTTGATCGTCTGTCACAAAAGAAACAAACCTTAACATGGCAACGGGATGCTTACCGCGAAATGAACCGTGGTTTGCTTGATTTACGGACAGCAGCAAGCGATATGCTGTTATCCAAAAACTATACGGCGAAGACGGCAAGCAGTTCGGACGCGTCAAAAGTATCAGTGACCGCAAACCCGTCAGCAACCGCTGGCAGTGTGACAATCGATAAGATTGATCAATTAGCGTCAGCTGCAGCTGTAACGATGACGACAACAGCTGGGAATTTATCCGACACAACACTTGCTGCGAGTGGTATGTTTACAGTGACGGATGGAAAAGTCAATGTTCAAATTAACAGCTTTAGTGCTGACGGCAAAGCAATCAGTGAAACGATTTTGCTGGATGCTACGCAAAAGCTGTCCGATTTAACGTCAGCCATCAATGGTAAAGCAAGTCTCGGGATGAGTGCTGTCTATAACGATCTTACCGGTAAGTTGGTCTTAACAAAAACCAGTACTGGGAAGCTGAATCCGAATGGAGCGGATATAACGATTCGTGATGCGAACGCCAATGCAGAAATCGTTAATTCCCAGTCACTGACGATGGGGCAAGAAGGCAAAAACGCTAAGTATACAATTGGTGGGCAAGAACTCGAACAGCGGACCAATACATTCACTCAAAACGGTCTGACAATCACGTTAAACGGGACATCTGATGCCACAACGACGATTAATACGAAGCTCGACACCCAAGCAAACTTTGATTCCATCAAGAAGTTTGTTGATAAGTATAATGACTTAATTGATAAAATGAATAAAAAAGTTCGGGAAGAAAAGTACCGTGACTTCCAACCATTGACGGATGCGCAGCGCAAAGAGCTAAGTGAAGATGAAGTCAAGAAGTGGGAAGAAAAAGCGATGAGCGGTGTTTTGAAAAATGACAGTTTCCTGCGTGACGGGATGACGTCATTCCGTAGCGCCATCTCTGCGAAGATTGATACAGGTTATTCTTATACAGCGGACTCAAAAACGATTGAACTCAATTACATGTCGCAAATCGGTATCACGACAACCAGTGACTTCCGTGATGGCGGAAAGCTCAAACTTGATGAAACGAAACTGAAGAAGATGCTCGAAGAACAGCCGGAAGGTGTCTATAAGCTATTTACAGCAGATGCACCGGAACCAGCGAAAGATGCTCAAGGAGATCCAATTCCGAGTACAACTGGACTCGATGGATTCGTCCGTCAAATTCAAGGCTTCGCGACAACGATGCGTGATAAAATTTCGAAGGTCGCAGGGCTTGATGGTGCCGTTGCGACGACGTATCGTCTCGGTAAATCATTGGCTGATCTCGATAAGAGCATGTTGACGTGGGAAGACAAGTTAAAAACAAAAGAAGACAGCTATTACCGTCGCTTTGCGGCGATGGAACAAGCGATGAATCAAGCGAACAGCCAGTCGGCGACTCTCGCATCATACTTAGGACAATAAGGAGGACTTCAGATGGCAAACCCATACGCGACGTACCAAACGAATTCCGTTACCACCGCTTTACCCCAAGATTTGACGTTGATGCTGTATGAAGGACTGATCAAGTTCTCGATGCTTGCCAAACGAGCGATCGAACAGAATTTGATTGAACAAAAAAACACGAATATCCAAAAAGCACAGGCTATCATTCTTGAGCTTCAACTGACGCTCAACCAGTCGATTGCTTTGTCCAAAGACTTAAATAATTTATACGACTATATGCAAGGTCGTCTGATTGATGCCAATGTCAAAAATGATGTTGTGGCGATTGATGAAGTGATTGGTTTTGCGGAAGAATTCCGTGAGACGTGGAAAGAAGCGATGAAGCTCGCGCGTCAACGATGAGTCCGCTTGATCCGCTCCGTCTGAAGACCAAACATCTGATGGAACTGCTCGAGCAGACGCCGGAGGAAGAGGTCTACGACGAGTGGTTGCTGAAGATTCAGAACCTGTTGAATGAACGGGAAGCATTTATCGCCGCCCACTCCAACTTACTCGCCGGTGCGAATCAAGCCGTCATTCAGGAGCTTGTTGCCGACAGTCAAAAAATCGACTTGAAATTATCGTCAGAAACCGCTAAATTAGGGGTACAAATCAATCAATTGCGTCAGACGAAAACAAGTCGGAAATCGTATGTTGATCCGTATGAAGAAGTTGAAGGCAGTTTTTCACCGTATTTTGATTCTCGTCAATAACTTTCTAGCCTTAGGGAGGGATCGCACGTGACAAAACGTGAAGACAAGAAACGAAAGGTCGTCAAACCATTTTATCGATCTGACGGCTCGTACGATCAGTTCATCGAACCGGATGTCGAGTCGGAATCCTGGGAAGAAGCCGAACGTCCGATTTCTGATTTACCGGATGCGTATGAAGAAGAAAAATATCGACGCGAGTCGTTGTAACGAAAAAAGGATCTTTCCCCTGCGGAAGGTCCTTTTTTATTTGAAGCGATAGGCATTTTTTTCATGCTGTTTGACACTGTACATCGCTTCGTCGGCCCGAATTAACAGCAGACTCGTCGTCGCGCCGTCTTCCGGATAACGGGCAATCCCGATTGACGGTGTAACCGACATCGCCGTCCCTTGGAACCAGAACGGTTGGTTGAGCTGGTCAATCAAGTCTTCCGTATAGCGAATCGTTTCTGCTTTGGAGCGGGGTAAGAAGACGATGAACTCATCACCCCCGAGCCTGGCTGCCACTTCATGTTCCTCGAGGTGGAGGCGGAGTCGATTGGCGGTCTCTTGTAGGACATAGTCACCGGCATCATGCCCGTACGAATCGTTGACCTGCTTGAACCCGTCGAGATCAACGAACAGCAACGAACCGGCTTCAATCTGTGTCAGTCGTTCCTGCAGGAAGTCTTCAAAATACCGGCGGTTCGGTAACCGTGTCAAGGCATCGTGATAGCCGAGTTCCTCCAGCCACTGTTGTTGCTCGAGTTTTTCCGTGATATCCGATAACAGGACATAGACGTAATCATGGTCCGGTACCGGAATCAGTGTCGTTTCATAAGTCAGATCATAATCCTGTAAAAGCAATTTCAGACTGCTCTCCAGTTGCGTGATTTCCTGTTGTACCTGCTCCAATAAACGTTCCGGGACCTGTTCGCCGAAACTGACGTGTGCCGCCGGATTCATCGCTTGCACAGCGCCGGTCCGCGTGACTTGGAGAATCGGTTGCGGATGGTCTAAAAACAGCCGGCGATACTCTTCTTTCCGGATTTCGAGCAGGGCGGTTTTTGCTTTGACCCGATCGGCGAGATCGAGTTGGACGACTTCGTGTTCCTGCAACAGTTGTCGGTTCAACCGTTCCGATAGGACTTGGCGCATCAAGAACAGTGAAAATAAAATCGTCACCGCTAAGAGGTAAACGATCCGGGGAACATCAAAAAATGTAATCCAGATCAACAGCGACACAAGACTGAGGTAAGGCAGGTACGGTCGTGACAATTGCCGCTGTCCGGACGCGACAGAAGGCGCATCACGGAAATACAGCAACAGACCCCAAAGGCTGACCGGATAAAGCGGTAAAAAGAACGCTGCGAGATCGAGTTGGTTGCGGACTAAAAAGATATAATACCCAAGGTTCGTCACGCAGAACAGGGTGACCGCCTGGATCAAAAGATGCTGTGTTTTCCCGCGCAGTCCGGTCGTATAGAGCATTAAAAAGGCCAGTAACAGGAGTGAAAAACAACAGCAATACACCGTCATCGCGACCAGTTCAAGCGGCGTCCGGGCAAAATCGGGGAGTCGTCGTAAAATCAGGACATAACTGAAGACGAACACCATGCCAAACAGGATAAAACCGTCGAGATACAGCAAGCGGTTTTGCTGGAACGACGACCAGTCAATCAGCCGGAACAGAACAAGCGCCGTCATGAATAAAAAGAGCGTCAACGTGACGTTTGCGAGTGCATCCGACCAGACAGGATGAAACCGGTCCGGTAATAAAGCCAATACGAAGTTGATGACAAGACCAAGCCAAAACAGCAACACGGCCTGACCGATCAAACGATATGTGTGCTCGGACGGCTTAAGAAAGTGGAGATAAGCCAAGCGGGCACAATAGCTTAAACCGATTAACGTACTGATGCCGGCAATCATCGGTGTGAGGACCAGATCAAACGTGATGAATAAAACCAAATAGATGAGACCGAGATACAGGATGAGAGCGGAGCGCCGGGTCATGGGTTCGCCTCCTTTCTAAAATAGAGTAGTTCTAGTTCTGTTTCGGCATGAAGTCAGAAAACCCTGTTTCATCTCGCACATCGAAGACGAACAGGGTTAGAGGTTGTGCTGTTCCCGGTACAGTTCCCAGTGTTGTCGGGCATCTTTTTTAATCCGGTCCGAGGCTGTTTTGCTTTGGAAAATGATGCTGTACCAGATCCGTGCTTCTGTCGTCCGTTCCAGGACGGCGTGCAGATCGGCGAGTCGGAGCAACAGGACATCTTCCGGAATTCCGGTGTCGACGGAATCGGTATACGATTCATAAAGTGCTTCATACTTCACAACAGCCCGCTCCATCCAGAGCAATTCCTGCTCGTGATTGCCGATCAAACGGTACAGCCAGGCAATCCGGACGCCGAGCATCGCTTGAACAGCGTCTTTTTGACGGGTAATTTGTGCCGTGTAGAGACAGAGTTTATAAAGTTGGAGCGCTTGTTCCGCCGTCCGTTCGGTTGCAGCAAACGGCAGAATCGGTAACGTCGGCAGGATGTTGACGGCGAGTGTTTCCCGGACATCGAGCGGTAACTTGCCGAACGTATCGTGAAATAAAAACCGGCAGTGGTTGCACTGAATCGGTTCATAAAAGTAGACGTTTGGTCCTTGGTAATGAATCATACCGTCCCGGTCCGTCTTGTCGACGCGGATGTGACGGCTCAGGACACGTTTCGTCTCCGTTTCTTTGAGACAGTAGGGGCAACGGCATTTTTTAAGATAAAGATCGGGCATGATGCTTGCTCCTCGAGATGAATTTAGACAAATACGTTGACGAGCATTCCTTTGATTTCACCGATCTGATCAAGAATCTCCAGTCGGCGGGATTCGCCGGAAATGACTGTGTCGGTTAACTGCAGTAATTTCGTGTCGACCTGTTCGACGACTTTGTAGATTTTCGTGCGGCCGCGGCGGTTAAAACCACGTTTTTCTTCGAGTTGTTGCGATTGATCGAGAGCATCTTTTAAGAAGTCTTTGATTTTTTCTTTATAAGCTTCGAGATGCTCAATTGTTTGGCTTTCCGCCAGCAACTGACCGTGCTCTTCGACGAGCATCAGTTTTTGTTGCAGGCGTTCGTACCCTTTATTTTCGCGTTTATCCTGCATTAACGCCGAAAACGTCGTCGAGGCTTCGACCTCACGTGGTCCGGTCTTCGGTGTCTGCAGGCGGCTTGTTTCTTGGATGCGCCGGATGTCCATCAGTGATTCCTCCTTCGATTAGTTGAGT
>Ga0308165_1004849_pt1 | contig 12924 bp, 11 predicted proteins | sample PhyWR2_FD_201032 | JGI IMG/M metagenome (GOLD analysis project Ga0308165, IMG submission 201032) | Phyllosphere microbial communities from UC Gill Tract Community Farm, Albany, California, United States - DLSLW.R2 | ecosystem: Host-associated > Plants > Phyllosphere > Unclassified | place: USA...
CAAACTTAGAGGATCGCAACTTGTACCCTGTTCGTCGGGTCACTTGGTGTTAAAACAATAGACGATATCTAAGCATGTAGTATTCTCGAGCGTAATGCTGGCGGACGCGGGTTCAACTCCCGCCATCTCCACCAAAATTCGTGAAAAGCCCTAAATATTAATTATTTGGGGCTTTTTATTATCTAAGTTTTAAGTATTTAAAATTAAGGCTAAATAATAGAAAAATTAATAAATTTTATAAGTTTTTATAATTAAATATACACGTCACGATCTGTCGCTCTGACTATTTTAATATGCTGATCAGATAGTAGCTTTCTATCATAATAAAGTTTGTAGGTAATTTTTCTTTATCATAGATGTTCTACTGTGAAAAATATTCTTGACTCGTCAAAAAATAAAGACTAATCTTTACTTAAGAATTAATCGTAGATTATCTACTGTAATAAATTATGATTATTCGGAATAGGATTTGGCGACAGGTTGCAGCCTGCCGCCATGTTCTCAACTTAAATAACGATGTGAACCATTAAAGGAAGTGAACTATGAAAGTATATCAGATCAATTATGACCTGCGTAAACAACGTAATTATGATGCGCTTTATCAAAAGATTAAATCTTATGGGACTTGGTGTCATCCCTTAGAATCTTTTTGGATTGTTGCCTCCAATAAGACAGCAGTTGAAATTCGAGATGATTTAGGAGCGGCAATTGATAATGACGATGGCCTTTTAATTACAAGGCTTCAAGGTGAAGCTGCTTGGTACAATCTTGATGATAAAGGAAGCCAAGTAGTTGCTAATTGGTTAAAGTCAAATCTAGGTAGTGCAACATAATTGCCTGAGCCATGGATGGCTCAATTTTACTTTTGAGATGAAATTTATATGTCAAATGCCAAAAAGTTAGTAAAGCTGAGTGATATTGCTGAAGTGCGGACTGGCTTTACATTTAGGGAAAAAATTGAGGAACTGCAAACTGGTAATGCTCATTTAGCGCAAATTAAAGATGTACGTAGTATTCGTGATATGACTCAATCCCAACGTTTGTATGTTAATGAATTGCCTCAAATTCATTGGGATGGAAAAACGAACTCACTAATCGATACTGAGTGTGTATTACTGCCTTGTCGGGGAGAATACTACAAAGCGTCTTATTTTGTGGGTAGGCAAAACCCCACTGATCTGCCACTTATTGCAAGTAGTCAGTTTTTAATTTTATTTGTTAATAAGCAAAAACTTTTACCAGAGTATTTATGTTGGTACTTAAATCAACCGATTGCGCAATATGAGTTACGCCAAGAAAGTCAGGGTTCAAATATTTCTATGTTAACTGTTGCTAGTGTAGGTCAATTCAAGATACCGATCCCTAATTTGGAAACACAGCAACAGATTATTCAGCTCAACAATATTTGGGAGGAAGAACAAGTTCTTTCTCAAAAGTTATTAAGAAATCGCGAAATAATGATGCAGGGCATGTTCCAACAACTGCTCAAAGGAAACAAATAATGGTTACTCAAATCAATCAAGATACCGTCAATAAAGCTCTTTGGTCAGCATGTGATGTATTCCGTGGCACAATTAGTGCTGACACTTATAAAGACTTTATTTTGACAATGCTCTTCTTAAAGTACATTTCTGATGTATGGCAAGACCACTACGATAATTATAAGAAAGAATATGGTGATGAGCCTGAACTGATTGAAGAAATGATGAAAAACGAGCGTTTTGTACTACCTCGTGAATCTAATTTCTATAGCTTATACGATCATCGTTACGAACCAGGTAACGGTGAGCGTATCGATATGGCTTTACATGCACTTGAAGAAGCGAATGGCACAAAATTAAAAGATGCAGGCAAAAGCGTTTTCCAAGATATCTCATTTAATACCGATAAATTGGGTGAAGAAAAGCAAAAGAATACGATTTTGAAAGACTTACTTGAAGTTTTTGCATCTAAGGATTTAGATCTAAAGCCAAGCCATATTGGATCGCTTGATGTGATTGGTAACGGTTATGAATTTTTGATCAAAAACTTTGCTGCAAGTGGTGGTCAAAAAGCAGGTGAATTTTATACACCGCCTGAAGTATCCGACTTAATTGCTGAGTTACTTGATCCGCAGAAAGGTGACAGTATTTGTGACCCTGCATGTGGTTCTGGCTCATTATTAATGAAGTGTGGTCGTAAGGTTTTATCTAATCACAACAGTAAAGAATACGCACTTTATGGGCAAGAGGCGATTGGTTCAACTTGGTCATTAGCGAAGATGAACATGTTCCTACATGGCGAAGATAACCACAAAATCGAATGGGGCGATACCATTCGCAATCCAAAATTATTGGATAAAAATGGCGATTTGATATTGTTTAATATTGTGACAGCAAACCCGCCATTTTCATTGGATAAATGGGGCCATGATACAGCTGAAAATGATAAGTTTGATCGTTTCCGTAGAGGCGTACCACCAAAGACCAAAGGTGATTATGCGTTTATCTCTCATATGATTGAGACGTTAAAACCAACCACGGGTCGCATGGGGGTTGTTGTGCCTCATGGTGTGTTATTCCGTGGCTCTTCTGAAGGTAAAATTCGCCAAAAGCTTATTGAGGAAAACTTATTAGATGCGGTGATCGGCTTACCTGAAAAGCTATTTTATGGCACAGGGATTCCTGCTGCGATTTTAATTTTCAAAAAGCAAAAAACTGATAATTCAATTTTGTTTATTGATGCAAGCCGTGAGTTTAAGTCAGGTAAAAACCAAAACAGCTTAACAGAAGACAATATTGCCAAGATTGTTGAAACCTATCGTGCGCGTGAAAGCGTAGATAAGTATGCGTATTTAGCAACTTTGCAAGAAGTGAAAGACAATGATTACAACCTGAATATTCCTCGTTATGTAGATACATTTGAAGAAGAAGCTGAGATTGATTTAGTTGCTATTCACGTAGAGCGTGAACAGCTAAAGATTCAATTGGCTGCGCTTGAAATTCAAATGGTGAATTATTTAGAGGAGTTGGGTTATGGAAAGTAATTTATATCCTCTGCATAAATTGGGTGATTTACTGCCGAAACCTTATACAAATGGTCTCTATAAGGGGATGGAATTTTATGGAGAAGGTATAAGAATTCTCAGAATTAATGATTTTGATACAGATGGAAGTCTAACGTCAAAAGAAATGGAAAAGGTAAAACTTTCTGATGTTGAAACTAAAAATTATCAGTTGAATGATAGAGATATTGTAATTAATCGAGTTAACAGCCTTACTCATTTGGGTAAAGCTATATTATGGGAAAAAAAAGATAATTCTCCAACTGTGTACGAATCTAATATGATGAGAATCGAACATGATGAATTAGTTATATTACCTGAATTTCTTATCAAGGTTTTACATTCAGAACCTACCAAAGTACATTTTCGCAAAGTTGCAAAACGTGCTGTTGCACAGTGCAGCATAAATCAACAGGATGTTAAATCCTTAAAAGTACCTTTGCCATCTTTACTCGAACAAAAAAAGATTGTGCAAATTCTTCAGATTTGGGATGAGGCTATACAAAAGACTCAAAAGCTACTATTTGCTAGTACCCAACAGAAAAAAGCTTTGATGTATTACTTACTTTCAGGAAAAAAACGTCTGTTGGATGAACATGGACGACGATTTAATAGTGCATGGGTTAGACATCGATTAGGCACGTTGCTAAAAGAGGAAAAGCAACGAAATAAGGATAACAAAATATCTCGTGTCTTAAGTGTGACGAATCGTAATGGTTTCGTTTTGCCTGAAAATCAGTTTTCAAAGCGTATTGCGAGTGACGAAGTTTCGAATTACAAGGTAGTTAGGCAAGGACAGTTTGGTTATAACCCGTCACGTATCAATGTGGGTTCATTTGCTCGGCTTGATCAGTTTGAGAACGGTTTACTAAGCCCAATGTATGTTGTTTTTAGTATTAAATCTGAAAAATTAGATAGTAATTTTTTCCTATATTGGATGAAGTCTGATGAAGCTAAACAGCGAATCAATAACAGTACTCAAGGTTCCGTTAGGGATTCTGTTGGATTTGATGCTATAAGTGGCTTTGTTCTTAAGTTGCCTGAACCGCAAGAACAACGAAAAATTGCTAAAGTCCTTTTTCTAGCCGATCAAGAGATTGAAACTTTGCAGAAAAAACTGGATTGTTTGAAGCAAGAGAAAAAAGCCCTGATGCAACAACTTTTGACAGGTAAAAAGCGTGTCAAGGTAGCTGCCTAATGATGCAAATGACTCCTAGCTATTACCGTATTATGGCAGGTGCTAAGTCCGTATTTGCTCAAGAGTTTCTAGAAGGTGGCTTTATTGCTGCCAACTGGAACATTGATCAAGACTTAACACCTGATCTGCCTGATGACTGGCGTGAGTTCAATCATCGCTTTATACCTGTTTATCTCAAAGCCTTACCTGAAAAAAGTAAGATTTCAGCAGGCTTGGCGTGTGGCATGCTACATACCATCTGCAAAGGGATTAAACAGGGAGATATCATCCTAACGCCTCGTGGAGACGGTAACTACTTAGTAGGTAAAGTTATTTCAGACTACTACTATGTGCCTTCAGGTGAATTAAGCCATCGAAGAAAGGTTGAATGGTTTGAGCACACCTTGCCTAGAGAATTGATGTCTCAAGAGCTAAAAAACTCATCGGGATCAGTCGGTACTGTAAGTAATGTTACTAAGTATGCCGAAGAGCTAAAAACTTTGATACAAGGCAAAGAACCTGTTGAAGCTTTAGAGCCTGATGAAAATGTAGAAGACCCAGCGGCTTTTGCTTTGGAAAAGCATCTTGAACACTTTCTAGTTGAAAACTGGTCTAAAACCGAGTTAGGTGCGACTTATGATATCTATACCGAAGAGGGTCAGTTAGTTGGTCAGCAGTATCCATCGGATACAGGTCCAATTGATATTTTAGCAATTAGCAAGGATAAAAAGACCTTGCTTGTGGTTGAACTTAAACGTGGTCGTGCAAGTGATCGTGTCGTTGGACAAATTCAACGTTATATGGGGTATGTGAAGGATGAATTGGCTGAGGCTGATCAGCAGGTTAAAGGTGTGATCATTGCTTTGGAAGATGACTTGAGAATGCGTCGTGCTTTAAGTGTGGCTCAAAATATTGAGTTTTATCGTTATCAGTTGAGTTTTAAGCTCAATAAAGTAGTTCATTAATTATATAAATTCATTAAATTTTATTAACAGCTTAATAATAAGCAAAAGAGGGGAATTATGGCTATTGATCTGTGGGAAGAGCGTTTCCAAAAAGATAAACAACGTGAGGCTGATGTTCGGAATGAATGGGAGAGAGATTATGCTCGCCTTATACATTCTTCAGCTTTCAGACGTCTACAATCTAAAACGCAAGTTTTAGGTTTGGGTGAAAGCGATTTTTACCGTACTCGCTTAACGCACTCAATGGAAGTTGCTCAAATTGGCTCTGGTATTGTCCGTTGGCTAAAAAAACATCATGAGGGTGATGAGGAAATCTTGGGGGTTCTACCTAGATCTGCATTGATGAATGGAGTTTGTTTAGCACATGATATTGGACACCCTCCTTTCGGGCATGGTGGTGAAGTAGCATTAAATATTTGTATGCGTAAATATGGTGGTTTTGAAGGTAATGGTCAAACATTAAGAATCTTATCAAAATTAGATAAATACACTGATGGCTTTGGGATGAATCCTACACGTCGACTTTTGTTGGGAATCTTAAAGTATCCTGTGAATTATTCCAAAGTTTGTGTAGAGACAGCTTATGGAGAGCTTAAGTCACCAAATTGGTTGTCTAAGGCGAAGGAACAGCATCCTCCTAAATGTTACTTAGATGATGAAAAAGGTATAGTTGATTGGATATTAGAACCTTTGACAGCAGTAGAGCGAGAAGAGTTTTTAGAATGTGAAATAGATGAAAAAACAGGACATTTGAAAACGAAGTACCATGGCCTGGATACCTCAATTATGGAGCTAGCTGATGATATTTCATATAGTTTACATGACTTTGAGGATGCAATTTCTTTAGGAATGATTACTAGAGCTATTTGGGAAAAACATACTGCTAATTCTGGAGAAATATTCACGGAATGTGGAATTAATTTACAGGAACTAACTCAAAAACTTTTTGCATTAGAAAGTTATCAACGTAAAAAAGCGATTGGTAATTTAGTTCATACGCTTATAACGCATACATATGTCACATCTTCAGGCGTAAAAAATGCTACTACACCTTTAATTAAATGGAATGCATTTCTGGAAGATAAGTATGAGAAAATGCGTAAGCATATTTTTGATTTAGTAATAACTAAAGTTATTAAAACTCCTAATGTTCAGCAACTTGAATTTAAAGGTCAAAAACTCGTTATTGAATTATTTGAGGCACTTTCCTCTGATCCTGAACGTTTGTTACCAACGACAACTGTAGATAAATATAAAAAGGCGGAATTTGAAAGAGAAAAGCAACGCGTAATATGTGACTATATTTCAGGTATGACTGATGAATATGCAACACGATTATACGAAAAAATTTACGCTCCTCATAAAGGTTCGATCTTTGATCGACTTTAAGTTATTAATTCAGTGAATTATTTTTAAGAGAGAAAGAATGACTGTTTATTTACCTAAATTTCAAGAAGAATATAGTGCCAAACTTCCGGCGTTAGTATTACTTAATAATTTGGGGTGGTCATTCATTTCTCCAGCACAGGCGCTTGCTGCCCGTGATGGTAAACAGGACCAAGTTGTATTACGTCAAATTCTGCGTAATGAATTATCAAAACGGACTTTTATATTTGCTGGTCAAGAATATCCACTTTCTGCAAAATCAGTAGATAATTTGATATCAGAAATTAGTAGCCCAGCATTGAATGAAGGATTACTTACAGCCAATGAAAAAACCTATAACCATTTGCTGTACGGTATTTCAGTCACTGAGTTTGTGAATGGTAAGAAGGTCAGCCCAACCATCCCAATCATTGATTGGCATGATGTTCACAATAATGATTTTTCTTATACTGAAGAATTCTGTGTAACTCGCTCAGGTGGGATAGATAATCGAAGACCTGATATCGTTTGCTTTGTAAATGGTATTCCTTTGGTGGTGATCGAATCAAAACGACCAGATAGCCAAGCAAAGAAAGGTCCAACCATCAACGAAGGGATCTCCCAATCTTTACGCAATCAGCGTCCAGATGAAATTCCGCATCTTTTTGCTTATAGCCAACTACTTCTTTCAATTAATGGGCATGAAGGGCGTTATGGTACATGTAATACGCCTGCGAAATTTTGGGCTGCATGGCGTGAAGAGGATATTTCTGATGCAGAAATATATGCATTTAAAAATAAGAAACTGAGTACTACACAAAAAGATAGCCTATTCGCATACCGTCCAGCAGATGATTTGAAATGGTACGAGAACCTCATTGCAGGTGGTGAATTAGCTGTAACAGGTCAAGATCAATTACTCATCAGTTTATTAATGCCTGAACGGTTATTAGAGATTGTTCGCCTATATACACTCTTTGATAAAAAAGCTGGGAAGATTGTCGCTCGCTATCAGCAAATCTTTGGCATCAAACGACTCATCGAGCGAATTAGCACTAAAAATTTAAGCGGCGGTCGTGAAGGTGGCGTGATTTGGCATACTACAGGTTCAGGTAAGTCCTTTACCATGGTTTTTCTGAGTAAGGCTTTAATCTTGCATGAAGCTTTAAAACAATGTCGCATTGTGGTCGTAACTGACCGTGTTGATTTGGAGGATCAACTCAGTAAAACCTTTGCTTCGGGTGGTGAGTTAGCGGGTAGAAAAGACAAGCAAAATGCCATGGCAACTTCAGGTAAGCGTTTAGCTGAGCAAATTGGCAAGGGTACAGAGCGAATTGTTTTTTCTTTGATCCAGAAGTTTAATTCGGCTACGAAACTACCTGAATGTGAAAATAAGAGCTCAGATATCATTGTCTTAATTGATGAAGGTCATCGAAGTCAAGGCGGTGAAAATCATGTAAGAATGAAACTTGCTCTTCCAAATGCAGCATTTGTTGCATTTACAGGTACGCCATTGCTCAAAGATGAAAAAACGGTAAATAAGTTTGGTCCTATTGTGCATGCATATACCATGCAAAGAGCAGTGGAGGATAAAACCGTAACACCTTTGCTTTATGAAGAGCGTATCCCTGATTTAGACGTAAACGAGCGAGCAATTGATACTTGGTTTGAGCGTATTACAGAAGGACTAACAGATCAGCAAAAAGCAGACTTAAAGCGTAAATTTGCGAGAAAAGGTCAACTTTATACTGCGGATGACCGTATTCGATTGATTGCTTTAGATATTGCGAACCATTTTGTTAAAAATATTGATGATGGTTTAAAAGGTCAACTTGCTTGTGATAGCAAAGCTTCAGCGATTAAGTATAAAAAGTATTTAGATGAAGCAGGCTTGTTTGAGTCAGCAGTCGTCATGAGTCCTCCTGATAGTCGTGAAGGGAATACAGCAGTTGATGAGTCAACAACTCCAGAAGTGACACAATGGTGGAAAGACAATGTTGGAAATCAAGATGAACAAGCCTACACAAAACATGTGATTGAACGATTTGAAAAAGATGATTCACTCAAGTTGTTGATTGTAGTGGATAAGCTTTTAACAGGATTTGATGAACCCAAAAATACCGTTCTTTACATCGATAAAAATTTGAAAGAACACAATCTAATTCAAGCGATTGCACGTGTAAATCGACTTCATCCTAAGAAAAAATTCGGTTTGTTGATTGATTACCGTGGCATTTTAAAAGAATTAGATACGACAATTCTCAAATATCAGGACCTAGCTGCTCGAACTCAAGGTGGCTACGACATTAATGATATCGCGGGTTTATATACTCAAATGAGTACTGAATATAAGCGCTTGCCTCGTTTATACAAAGCACTTTGGACAATTTTTGAGAATGTAAAAAATAAAAATGATATTGAGCAGTTACGCCAAGTTTTAGTACCTCATATTGCGGAAAGAAATGGTGAATTAGTAGATGTACATCTGAAAGTACGTGATGATTTTTATGAGGCATTAACTGAATTTGCGAGCTGTTTGAAAGTTGCATTACAGTCAGCTACATTTTTTGAAGATAAAAGTTTTACAGATGCTGATCGTCAACATTACAAAGAAACCGTTAAGTTGTTTACAAGTCTACGTCAGTTGGCTAAACGCGATGCTGGTGAAACAGTAGATTATGATCAATATGCTGATCAAGTTAAAAAGCTTCTTGATAAACATGTGGTGGGTGTTGAGGTAAAAGAGCCTAATGGTGTCTATGAAGTAGGCAAAATGGGTAAAGTTGTACAGCCTGAAGATTGGAGTGAAGAGAAGACCCGTAATGAAACGGATATCATCAAAACGCGTGTAACCAAGATGATTGAACAAGAGCTACGGGATGATCCGTATGCTCAGGAAGCTTTTTCTAAACTTTTACGTCAAGCAATTGAAGATGCTGAAAAGGAGTTCGATCATCCTTTGAAACAATACATGCTTTTTAGAGAATTTGAAGAACAAGTTGAGTCTCGACGTTTAGCTGAAATTCCCGATGTATTTAGTGGCAATAAACATGCACAAGCTTATTACGGGGTGTTTAAGAAAATATTGCCTGAAGCCTTTTCAATTACTGATCAGCAGAACCAAGATAAGTGGATTCAGCTTGCGTTTGAAGTTGATCACTCTGTAACAAATTCAGTTGCAGAAAACTCTATTAATCCACAAAACATCGAAGCTGATATACGTAAAATGTTACTGCCGATGATGTTTAAAGAATGTAAAGCACTTGGTAGTGGGATGGATCACGCGAAAAAAATTGTAGAAATGATTGTACAAATCACGCGGGTAGGACTGAATGGTGGGTAAGGAGGCTATCAGAACTCGATCATTTAGCTTCATTTATGGGGAGGAAACAATTCCCTATGAAAGAATACCGCGTTCAGTAGAAGTGAATAAAATATTAATCAAAGTACATCCAGATTGTAGGGTTGTCGTCCATGCTCCTGAAATTGCGACTGATCATGATGTGTTAAAAGCGGTACAGAAACGTAGTCGATGGATTTATCAGCAATTACGGGACTTTCGTCAACAGAAAGAATTTATTAGTCAACGTCGATACATCAGTGGTGAAAGCCATTATTATTTGGGTAAACAGTATCTATTAAAAGTTATAGAGAATGATGATCTTCCGAGTGTAAAACTATTGCGTGGCAAATTTGAAGTCTATGTAGGCCAAAAGGATGCTGGGCATATTAAAGAAGTGCTAGATGATTGGTATAAGGCAAAGGCGAAAAGCGTATTTTTAAAACGTTTAGATCATGTCTTAGATAGAGCTCTATGGGTTACTGAAAAGCCAACCTTCCGTGTTCGTAAGATGCAAACACAATGGGGAAGTTGTTCACCTCAAGGGACACTTATTTTAAATCCCTACTTGGTCAAAGCACCGACTCAATGTATTGATTATGTGATTTTGCATGAGCTTTGTCATTTAGCTGAGCATAATCATAGCGAGAGGTTTTATCAGCTTATGAACCAAGTTATGCCAGATTGGGAATCAAGAAAGGAAATATTAGATAATATGGCAATGAAGTTTTTTGCTTAAGTTGTTTATTAATGATATTCAACATATTAAAAAATGAATGACTTTTTTTGATCTGCATTTTTATTCTAATAATTTATATCAGCTTAATAAGTACATAAACCCAAGGCCCCCGTGCCGCAACAGAACTTTAATTTTTTGCGCTGATTTAGAGTAGAACACTATTACTCCTACTGTTGCTTTATCTTTAGAGGTATTGCCTCTCTACCAAAATTTTCAATAAAAAAACCACTTATGATAAGTGGCTTTTTTATTGACTCATTATTTACGGCAATCATCTTCACCGAGTTCATCTTTACTATAAGACTCATTGAGTTTCTTTAATAAAGCCGTCTGCTTAGTATCAATCCACACAAGTGTATCTTTATATGCTGGCAAGGCTGCTGCAGGTATGTCATTTTTATAGTGCTGAACAAATTTACCCATCCAACAAAGCTTATTTAACTTTGCCAACGGTAAGCTTGACTCAATCGTATAACCGTCACCTACCTCTTTCTCATAGGTTTTTAAAATACCCGCTTTCAATAAAGTTGACGCAAGCATTGACTGAGTAACTGCATTATTACCGCTCGCTATAGCATTCTTATACATATGATGATCAAGCAGCACCATGCCTACAGCGCCACGTGTTGCATTTTTTAAGGCTTCTTTGTCATTGTTTACTTGTGTATTTGCACAACCACTAACCATCAACACTAATGTTATTAGAAGTGGTTTTATGTACTTAGTAGAAACCTTTACTGATAACATTAGTCGGATCTCCTGGATATTCTCTATTTTGTTTCATGATCTGAATCATTTTAGGGTTGAAATCTTGATTAAAGACTTTTTTAAACATGTCTCTGTTTATATGCAAAGGTCCGTCATTCATTTGCAACAAGGCTAAATCTTCGGAAGCTGAGGCTACATCGAGCTTTGAAAATGTATCTTTTAAATCTTCAATTTTTGAGTAAATTTCCTTACCTTGATCAAACTTACTTAAATTACGTAATTCTAGTAATTCATCGACCGCAAATGTACTTAGAAAGCGTACTTTAAATGCCGTACTCTGAAATTCTCCTACAATACGCGGAATCTCTTTGACTGAATGTTTTAATAAATAATTATGGAACTTAATATACATTCTAGTGTGAAAGGCAGGGTCGGCGATATTACTATCAGGAAGTTTATTAACATCCCATTCCATCCCAAAGCGTACCGCCATAAGTAATTCAATAGTATTGTCTGCTACTTGGGCCCAGTGATGCGCACTCATCATAAAATTATAGGGTCTTACCATCGAGTAATTTCGAATTTTAATATGAGAGTTACAGAGGGGTTCGGTAATATCACAAATCTTTTGCTCTTGAGGGTAAGCGTCCCATGCAGGGGATGAGCCCGGTATATGACGTCTATACGGGTTTCCTAAATTATTATCTGCCATTCTTAATTCCACTCTGCCATCGGTTTCGAAAGATCAAAAGTAGTTAAATCGACTTCTTTTGCTTCGGTACCTGTTTTTATTAGTTCTGTATAACCGCTTTTATCTGTAAATCCTTCAATCTCGGTACCGTCAGGACCTTTCAATTTAAAGTATTGTTGTGCGAGAGGTTTGCCAGTCTCTTGATCTTTAAGCTGAAACTTAAGCCCATGCTCATCAGTTTGAGGTACGAAATTATCTTGTGGCTTATTTGCTGGCGAACTTTGAGCCGAACCACCACCATTGTCTTGAACAACTAAGTTCTGTTGCGGAAGTAATTTACAGCCACAGGAAAGAGAGTCGTTAACACGGGCAGCAGCTTTCCCAAAAATTTGCATATACGGGTCGCCTGACACAATAGTTGCAACAACTTTATGAGTTGGGCAGGTCGCTTTGTCACCGACACAAGCAACGGGAATACCTTCGACTAGGAACATACTGTTCCCTGAAATTACTTGACCGCCGCCAGTAGTGGGGCAGCCTATTGTTATATATGGTGTTGCCAAACTTATTCCTTCTTATCTTTATGAAGTGCCAAAATCATACCAAAGAGGGGGTAGACAATACTGTATATTTTTATTGTTCAGTTAAGAACTATTCCCCCAAGGCCCCCGTGCCACAACAGAACTTTAATTTTTTGCGCTGATTTAAAGTCATCCACCATTGCGACACAGAGATAAGGGAACTAAGCCAAACGCTTAGCCCATGTCTTCTTTATCGCACCGCCGCATCACACTAAAAAAAGTAGGGGCAAAGTCCTGTGGGAGAGCAGGACTTTGCAAACTGACATGTTCTAGACGTTGCATAAGCTTATGCGAATACACTTGTTCAAGCCGTGG
>Ga0308165_1004850_pt1 | contig 12923 bp, 10 predicted proteins | sample PhyWR2_FD_201032 | JGI IMG/M metagenome (GOLD analysis project Ga0308165, IMG submission 201032) | Phyllosphere microbial communities from UC Gill Tract Community Farm, Albany, California, United States - DLSLW.R2 | ecosystem: Host-associated > Plants > Phyllosphere > Unclassified | place: USA...
GAGCCCGAAGGAGAACACCGCCATCGGCCAGCTGCTGGCGCTGCTGGAGGCGCGCTATGCGCTGCGCGTGCTGTGGGCGCTGCGCGACGGCCATGCGCAGACCTTCCGATTGCTGCAGGACAGCGTCGGCGGCATCACGCCCAACACGCTCAACACCCGCATCAAGGAACTGCGCGAGGCCGGCGTGGTGAGCCATGGCGGCGACGGCTACAGCCTGACCCTGAGCGGCCAGGACCTGCTCAAGCGCCTGTCGGACCTGCAGGCCTTCGCGGTCAAGTGGCAGGCCGGGCAGCAGCGCAAGGCCTTGGCGCCGGCACCGGCGGTCGCCCCCGCGACAGCGGCGCCGGCGGCGGCCGATCTCCCGCTCGCGCGCTGACGCACGGGCCGGCATCGGCCTACTCCGAGGGGTGGAAACGGCTCGTTAAACTCCGCCGCTTCCCTCCATCGACACATCCCAAGGAACGTTCATGCCCACCACTCCCTCCGGCCTGCAATACGAAGACACCGTCGTCGGCGACGGGGCCGAAGCCAAAGCCGGCCAGCACGTGCACGTGCACTACACCGGCTGGCTCTACCAGGACGGCGTGCAGGGCGCCAAGTTCGATTCGAGCCGCGACCGCAACGACCCGTTCGCCTTCTCGCTGGGCGCCGGCCAGGTCATCAAGGGCTGGGACGAAGGCGTCGCCGGCATGAAGATCGGCGGCCAGCGCACGCTGATCATCCCCGCCTCGCTGGGCTATGGCGCGCGCGGCGCCGGCGGCGTGATCCCGCCGAACGCGACGCTGAAGTTCGACGTCGAATTGCTCGACGCCCACTGAGCGCACGCCTCTCCCCGTCTCTCCGAGGGCCGCTTTGCGGCCCTTTCGCGTTTCCGGGACCCATGCCCGGGCACGGCGTGGGGGCGCCGGCCGGCGGGACCATGTTCATTTTCTTCTTGAAAAGTTCCGGGGCCATCCCCACGTGGCCTGCACTCGCTTTTTCCAAGGTCCGGTTCACGCCGCCATCGAACATGTCAGCACCCTTCCAACCCGAATCCCCCGCCACGAATCCGAACGACCCGAACGGCCTGCAGGGCGCGCCCAGCCCCGAGGAGCTCGAAGCCGCCCAGGCCGCCAACGAAGCCGATGCGCAGGCCGCGCTGGCCGACGTCCAGGCCGAGCTCGCGACGCTGCGGTCCAAGAACGCCGAGCTGGCGGACCAGTACCTGCGGGCCCAGGCCGACGTGCAGAACGCGCGCCGCCGCGCCGACGACGAGATCACCAAGGCGCGCAAGTTCGCCGTCGAGGCCTTCGCCGAGAGCCTGCTGCCGGTGACCGACAGCCTGGAGGCCGGGCTGGCCATCAAGGACGCCACGCCCGACCAGATCCGCGAAGGCGCCGCCGCCACGCTGCAGCAGCTCAAGAGCGCGCTGGAGCGCAACAAGGTGATCGAGATCGCCCCGGCCGCCGGCACGAAGTTCGATCCGCACCAGCACCAGGCGATCTCGGTCGTGCCGGCGCCCGGCCAGGAGGCCAACACCGTCGTGGCCGTGCTGCAGAAGGGCTACACCATCGCCGAGCGCGTGCTGCGTCCGGCCCTGGTGACCGTCAGCGCACCGTCCTGACCTATCCATCATCGAAATTCGGCCGGTTCAGACCCTTGAATCGCGCCATGTGATCCGCAGATTCACGACAACTCAATTTCCGCATTCAGGAGCAAGAACATCATGGGCAAGATCATCGGCATCGACCTGGGCACGACCAACTCGTGCGTCTCGATCATGGAGGGCAACACGACCCGCGTGATCGAGAACTCCGAGGGCGCGCGCACCACGCCGTCCATCGTGGCCTATCAGGAAGACGGTGAAGTGCTGGTCGGCGCCTCGGCCAAGCGCCAGGCCGTCACCAACCCCAAGAACACGATCTACGCCGTCAAGCGCCTGATCGGCCGCAAGTTCGAGGAGAAGGAAGTCCAGAAGGACATCGACCTGATGCCCTACACGATCACCAAGGCCGACAACGGCGACGCCTGGGTCGAGAGCCGCGGCAAGAAGCTCGCGCCGCAGCAGGTCAGCGCCGAGATCCTGCGCAAGATGAAGAAGACCGCCGAGGACTACCTGGGCGAGCCCGTGACCGAGGCCGTGATCACCGTGCCGGCCTACTTCAACGACAGCCAGCGCCAGGCCACCAAGGATGCCGGCCGCATCGCCGGCCTGGACGTCAAGCGCATCATCAACGAGCCGACGGCGGCCGCGCTGGCCTTCGGCCTGGACAAGCAGGAGAAGGGTGACCGCAAGATCGCCGTGTACGACCTGGGTGGCGGCACCTTCGACGTCTCGATCATCGAGATCGCCGACGTCGATGGCGAGAAGCAGTTCGAGGTGCTGTCGACCAACGGCGACACCTTCCTCGGTGGCGAGGACTTCGACCAGCGCATCATCGACTACATCATTTCCGAGTTCAAGAAGGAACAGGGCGTCGACCTCGGCAAGGACGTGCTCGCGCTGCAGCGCCTGAAGGAAGCCGCCGAGAAGGCCAAGATCGAGCTGTCCAACGGTGCCCAGACCGACATCAACCTGCCCTACATCACGGCCGACGCGTCGGGTCCGAAGCACCTGAACATCAAGCTGAGCCGCGCCAAGCTCGAATCGCTGGTCGACGAACTGATCGAGCGCACCATCGCGCCGTGCCGCACCGCCATCAAGGATGCCGGCGTGAGCGTGTCGGACATCAACGACGTCATCCTGGTGGGCGGCATGACCCGCATGCCCAAGGTGCAGGAGAAGGTCAAGGAGTTCTTCGGCAAGGAGCCGCGCAAGGACGTGAACCCCGACGAGGCCGTGGCCGTCGGCGCCGCCATCCAGGGCCAGGTGCTCTCGGGCGACCGCAAGGACGTGCTGCTGCTGGACGTGACTCCGCTGTCGCTCGGCATCGAGACGATGGGTGGCGTCATGACCAAGATGATCACCAAGAACACGACCATCCCGACGAAGTTCGCGCAGACCTTCTCGACCGCCGAGGACAACCAGCCGGCCGTGACGATCAAGGTGTTCCAGGGCGAGCGCGAGATCGCCTCGGGCAACAAGGCGCTGGGCGAGTTCAACCTCGAGGGCATCCCGCCGGCGGCGCGCGGCACGCCGCAGATCGAGGTCAGCTTCGACATCGACGCCAACGGCATCCTGCACGTGGGCGCCAAGGACAAGGGCACGGGCAAGGAGAACAAGATCACCATCAAGGCGAACTCGGGCCTCTCGGAGGACGAGATCCAGAAGATGGTGAAGGACGCCGAGCTCAATGCCGCCGACGACAAGAAGAAGCTCGAGCTGGTGCAGGCGCGCAACCAGGCCGAAGCCATGGTGCACAGCGTGAAGAAGTCGCTGGGCGAGCATGGCGCCAGCCTGGACGCCGGCGAGAAGGAGAAGATCGAGGCCGCGATCAAGGACGTCGAGGAGGTCCTCAAGACCGAGGACACCGCGGCGATCGGCGAGAAGACCAACACGCTGATGAGCGCGAGCCAGAAGCTCGGCGAGAAGATGTATGCCGACTCGCAGGCCGCGGCCGGCGGCGCGGCGGAAGGCCCGGGAGCGACCGGTGCCGGTGGCGCAGCGCAGTCGTCTTCGGGCGCCGCGGCCGACGACAACGTGGTCGACGCCGAAGTCAAGGAAGTCAAGAAGGGCTGATCGCCCGGCATTGACCCGAGGCTGGATCACCTGGGCGGGTGATCCAGCCTTTTCCGTTTCAAGAAGAGTTTCATCACGCGTCCGAGGATCCCGCCCCACCTCGTTCCCGAAGATCATCGACCATGGCCACCAAACGCGACTATTACGAAACCCTTGGCGTTCCCAAGAACGCGAGCGACGAAGAGATCAAGAAGGCTTATCGCAAGCAGGCGATGAAGCACCATCCCGACCGCAATCACGGCGACAGCAGCAAGGACGCCGAGGCCAAGTTCAAGGAAGCCAAGGAAGCCTACGAGATGCTGTCGGACGCGCAGAAGCGCGCGGCCTACGACCAGTACGGCCATGCCGGCGTCGATCCCAACATGCGCGGCGGCCCGGGCGCGGAAGGCTTCGGCGGTTTCGCGGAGGCCTTCGGCGACATCTTCGGCGATGTCTTCGGTGGCGCGCGTGGTGGTCGCCAGAGCAGCGGACGCCAGGTCTTCCGTGGCGGCGACCTGAGCTACGCGATGGAGGTCACCCTGGAGGAAGCCGCCGACGGCAAGGATGCGCAGATCCGCATCCCGAGCTGGGACGAGTGCGGCACCTGCCACGGCTCGGGCGCCAAGCCCGGCACCAAGCCGATCACCTGCACCACCTGCCACGGCCAGGGCGCCGTGCAGATGCGCCAGGGCTTCTTCAGCGTGCAGCAGACCTGCCCGCAGTGCCATGGCACCGGCAAGATCATCCCGGAACCCTGCGCCACCTGCCATGGCCAGGGCAAGATCAAGAACAACAAGACACTGGAAGTGAAGATCCCGGCGGGCATCGACGACGGCATGCGCATCCGCAGCACCGGCAACGGCGAGCCGGGCACGAACGGCGGGCCGCCGGGCGATCTCTACATCGAGGTGCGGCTCAAGAAGCACGATGTCTTCGAGCGCGATGGCGACGACCTGCACTGCGTGGTGCCGGTCAGCATGACGACCGCCGCGCTCGGTGGCGAGATCGACGTTCCCACGCTCAAGGGCGATGCCGCGATCGACATCCCCGAAGGCACACAGAGCGGCAAGCAGTTCCGCCTGCGCGGCAAGGGCATCAAGGGCGTGCGCTCCAGCTATCCGGGCGACCTGTACTGCCACGTGCGGGTCGAGACGCCGGTCAAGCTCACCGAGCATCAGCGCAAGCTGGTCAAGGAACTCGACGAGTCGCTCAAGAAGGGGGGCGACAAGCACAGCCCCGCCGACAAGGGCTGGATCGACAAGGCCAAGGACTTCTTCAGCTGAGTCCACCGGCCGCGGGCCCTGCTTCGGACCGGACCGGACCGGACCGGACAGCGACGCGGGTCGGCGCCCCCACCCGGTCCGAAGTCCGGCGGCATCCCTTTCGTCGATCGACTCGATGGGCCCCGCCTGTTTCGGACCAGGCGGATCGCTCGCTCCCATCGCGGCCGGGCGCCCTTTTCCTCCCTCCGGCGAAGGGACTGCCGACGCTCTCGTCTGGCCGGGTCCGGCGCCCGCTCCGATGCCCTTTCACGCCGGCTTTTCCCGGCCTGGAAAAGGGCTCTTTCTTTCATCGGAGTCCGACGGACAGTCCGATGCGAAGCTTTCTTCGGAAGTGGTCTAAGGTTCTACTGCTCAAGCGTCCTCTTAGGAACTTTGCCTCAGCCGTGTTGCTCTTAAAGGACATTGCGCCTTCACGGGTGTGATCTTTGCTTTATGCTGAATCTCAGCACAGGCATGCAGTCCTCGCGGAACACCGACTCAGGGTGCGACGGCCCGGCTGCTGCAGATCGGGGCTTTCGCCTCATTGACTCGATGGAGGTATTTCCATGGACGTGATCAGCAACTTTGCCGCCCGTTACGACCGCACGCGAGAAGAGGTCATCTCGCTGCAGGAGTATCTGGATCTCTGCAAGCGCGACCCACTCGCCTACGCCACCGCTGCCGAACGCATGCTCAGGGCCATCGGCGATCCCCAGCTGGTCGACACGCGCAACGACTCCCGCCTCTCGCGCATCTTCGCCAACAAGGTGATCAAGCTCTATCCGGCCTTCAAGGAGTTCTATGGCATGGAGGACGCCATCGAACAGGTGGTGTCGTACTTCCGGCATGCCGCGCAGGGGCTGGAGGAGAAGAAGCAGATCCTGTATCTGCTGGGCCCGGTGGGCGGTGGCAAGAGCTCCATCGCCGAGCGCCTCAAGCAGCTGATGGAGCACGTGCCCTTCTATGCCATCAAGGGCTCGCCGGTGAACGAGTCGCCGCTCGGCCTGTTCGACCCGGTGGAGGACGGCGAGATCCTGGAGAAGGAATACGGCATCCCGCGCCGCTACCTGCAGCGCATCCTCTCGCCCTGGGCGGTGAAGCGGCTGGAGGAATTCGGTGGCGACATCCGCAAGTTCCAGGTCGTCAAGCGCTATCCGTCGGTGCTGCGCCAGATCGGCGTCGCCAAGACCGAGCCGGGCGACGAGAACAATCAGGACATCTCCTCGCTGGTCGGCAAGATCGACATCCGCAAGCTGGAGACCTATGCGCAGGACGACCCCGACGCCTACTCCTACTCCGGCGGCCTGTGCCTGGCCAACCAGGGCCTGCTCGAGTTCGTCGAGATGTTCAAGGCCCCGATCAAGGTGCTGCACCCGCTGCTGACGGCCACGCAGGAAGGCAACTTCAAGGGCACCGAGGGCTTCGGCGCCATTCCCTTCGACGGCATCGTGCTGGCCCACAGCAACGAGAGCGAATGGAAGGCGTTCCGCAACAACAAGAACAACGAGGCCTTCCTCGACCGCATCTACATCGTCAAGGTGCCCTACAGCCTGCGCGTGTCCGAGGAGATCAAGATCTACGAGAAGCTGGTGCGGACCTCCTCGCTGGCGCAGGCGCCGTGCGCGCCCGGCACGCTGCGCATGATGGCGCAGTTCTCGGTGCTCACGCGGCTCAAGGAACCGGAGAACTCCAGCATCTTCAGCAAGATGCAGGTCTACGACGGCGAGAGCCTGAAGGACACCGATCCCAAGGCCAAGTCGCTGCAGGAGTATCGCGACTACGCCGGCGTCGACGAGGGCATGAGCGGCGTCTCCACGCGCTTCGCCTTCAAGATCATCTCGCGCGTCTTCAACTTCGACAGCTCCGAGATCGCGGCCAATCCGGTGCACCTGATGTATGTGCTGGAGCAGCAGATCGAGCGCGAGCAGTTCCCGGCCGAGACCGAGCAGAAGTACCTCGCCTACATCAAGGAACAGCTCGCCGCGCGCTATGCCGAATTCATCGGCAAGGAGATCCAGACCGCCTATCTCGAGAGCTACAGCGAATACGGCCAGAACATCTTCGACCGCTATGTCACCTATGCCGACTATTGGATCCAGGACCAGGAATACCGCGACGTCGACACCGGCGAAGTGTTCGATCGCGTCTCGCTGAATGCCGAACTCGAGAAGATCGAGAAGCCCGCGGGCATCTCCAATCCCAAGGACTTCCGCAACGAGATCGTGAATTTCGTGCTGCGCGCGCGCGCCGGCAATGCCGGCAGCAATCCGGCCTGGACGAGCTACGAGAAGCTGCGCACGGTGATCGAGAAGAAGATGTTCTCCAACACCGAGGAATTGCTGCCCGTCATCAGCTTCAACACCAAGAGCAGCGCCGACGAGCAGAAGAAGCACCAGGACTTCGTGGCGCGCATGGTCGAGAAGGGCTACACGCCCAAGCAGGTGCGCCTGTTGTGCGAGTGGTACCTGAGGGTGCGCAAGAGTTCGTGATGACGTGAATCCGCCAGGTCGTGGATAGCCTGGATGTCATAGATGGCGAAGATGCGCTTCGGCGCGGAGGTCCGGCAACGTGGCAATGCTTCAACAGATCATCGATCGGCGCCTGTCGGGCAAGAACAAGTCCATCGGCAACCGTGAACGCTTCCTGCGGCGCTACCGAGGACAGATCCGCGACGCCGTGAGGAAGGCGGTCAGCGGTCGCGGCATCCGCGACCTCGAACGCAGCGAGGACATCACGCTGCCCCGGCGCGACGTCTCCGAGCCGGTCTTCGGCCACGGGCCGGGTGGCAACCGCGAGTACGTGCATCCCGGCAACCAGGAATACCTCAAGGGCGACCGGATCGCCCGGCCGCCCGGGGGTGGCTCGGGCAAGGGCAAGGGCAGCGGCGAGGCCGGCGACAGCGGCGAGGGCGACGACGATTTCGTCTTCACGCTCACCCGCGAGGAATTCATGCAGGTCTTCTTCGAGGACCTCGCCCTGCCCCACCTGGTGCGCACGCAGCTGGCCGAGGTGCCGGAGTGGAAGAGCCATCGCGCCGGCTTCAAGAGCGATGGCAATCCGAGCAGCCTGCATGTCGTGCGCTCCATGCGCGGCGCGCTGGCCCGGCGCATCGCGCTGGGTGGCGAGGGCCGCATCGCCCTGCATCGCCTGGAGGCCGAGCTGCTGCGGCTGGAACTCGAGCCCGGCGCCGACGAGCCGCCGGCGTCCGAGCGCATCGCCGCGCTCAAGGCCGAGATCGCCGAGGTGCGCCGCACCGCCAAGCACGTGCCCTACATCGATCCGATCGACCTGCGCTTCCGCAACCGCGTGCGCGTGCCGGTGCCCAGCGCGAAGGCGGTGATGTTCTGCCTGATGGATGTCTCGGGGTCCATGGACGAGTCCCGCAAGGACATGTCCAAACGCTTCTTCATGCTGCTCTACCTGTTCCTCACGCGGCACTACGAGAAGATCGAGCTGGTGTTCATCCGCCATCACACGCAGGCCCAGGAAGTGAGCGAGGAGGAGTTCTTCCGCGCCACCGAGACCGGCGGCACGGTGGTCTCCAGCGCGCTGGTGCTGATGGAGGAGATCGTGCGCGCGCGCTATCCGAGCGGCGAATGGAACATCTACGGCGCCCAGGCCAGCGACGGCGACAACTGGCACCAGGACAGCGGCCGCTGCCGCAAGATGCTCGACGAGGCGATCCTGCCGCTGGTGCGCTACTACGCCTATGTGCAGGTCGCCGATGCCGAGCAGAACCTGTGGCAGGAATACGCGCAGCTCGCCGCCATCAAGACCAACTTCGCGATGCGCAAGGTCGCGAGCGCGCAGGACATCTATCCGGTGTTCCGCGATCTCTTCAAGAAGGAAGGAGCGCACGCATGACGACCGACCTGCTTTCCCCGCCGCGCGCGGAGCGGCTGCCCAGCCCGTCGGACTGGACCTTCGACCTGATCGAGACCTACCACCGCGAGATCCGGCGCACCGCCGAGTCGTTCGGGCTCGACACCTATCCGATCCAGCTGGAGGTCATCACCTCCGAGCAGATGATGGATGCCTATGCCAGCGTGGGCATGCCGGTGATCTACCGGCACTGGTCCTATGGCAAGCAGTTCATCGCCACGGAGAAGAACTACAAGCGCGGCCACATGGGCCTGGCCTACGAGATCGTCATCAATTCCGACCCCTGCATCGCCTACCTCATGGAGGAGAACACGATGGCGATGCAGGCGCTGGTGATCGCCCACGCGGCCTATGGCCACAACAGCTTCTTCAAGGGCAACTACCTGTTTCGCATGTGGACCGACGCCTCCTCGATCGTCGACTACCTGGTCTATGCGCGCAACTACGTGAGCGAGTGCGAGCAGCGCCACGGGCTCGACGCGGTCGAGGAACTGCTCGACTCCTGCCACGCGCTCATGAACTATGGCGTCGACCGCTACCGCCGGCCGCAGAAGCGCTCGCTGGCCCAGGAGGTGAGCCAGCGCGCCGAGCGCGAGCACCACCTGCAGCAGCAGGTCAACGATCTCTGGCGCACCCTGCCCCGGCGCGTCGAGGCGACCGCCGGCGTCGATGCCCTGCGCCGCTTTCCGGCCGAGCCGCAGGAGAACCTGCTCTATTTCATCGAGAAGAACGCCGCGCTGCTCGAACCCTGGCAGCGCGAGATCGTGCGCATCGTGCGCAAGGTCGCGCAGTACTTCTATCCGCAGCGCCAGACGCAGGTCATGAACGAGGGCTGGGCGACGTTCTGGCACTACACGTTGCTCAACACCATGTACGACCGGGGCCTGCTGGCCGACGGCTTCATGATGGAGTGGCTGTCCTCGCACACCAGCGTGGTCTACCAGCCGCCGGTGGGCCATCGCGCCTACAGCGGCATCAACCCGTACGCGCTGGGCTTCGCGATGTTCTCCGACCTGCGCCGCATCTGCGAGAAGCCGACCGAGGAGGACCGCCGCTGGTTCCCGGACTATGCCGGCAGCGACTGGCTCACCACGCTCGACCACGCGATGCGCAACTTCAAGGACGAGAGCTTCGTCGGCCAGTTCCTCAGCCCCAAGACGATGCGCGACTTCCGCCTCTTCGCGGTGCGCGACCATGCCGACCAACCCGAATTGGTGATCTCGGCCATCCACGACGATGGCGGCTACCAGGCCTTGCGCGAGTCGCTCTCGCGCCAGTACGACATCGGCAGCCGCGAGCCCGACATCCAGGTCTGGAACGTCAACCTGCGCGGCGACCGCGCGCTCACGCTGCGCCACGTCCAGCGCAACGGCCAGCCGCTGCACGAGGGCACGCACGAGGTGCTCAAGCACGTCGCTCGGCTGTGGGGCTTCGATGTCCGCCTGGAGAACGTCGACATGCTGGGCCGCGTGACCCTGCGGGACACGGCGCCCGGTCCCAAGCACCACTTCTGACCCGGCGGCGGAAGGCCCGGGCGCCGGTGCTCGATGCCCGGCCAGCCGGCCGGCCGGCACGGGCCCGGATGGCTCAGGCGGGCCTGGGCGGTCGCAGCGCCCGGCGCGCCGCCAGCGCGCGCTCGCGCGCGGCGCAGCCCTCGACATGGTCGTTCACCAGTCCCATCGCCTGCATGAAGGCATACATCGTGGTCGGCCCGACGAAGCTCCAGCCGCGTCGCTTCAGGTCCTTCGACAGCGCGATCGAGGCGGCCGACGTCGTGAGCGTCGCGAGCACCTCGGCCGTGACGCGCGCCGGCCGCGCCGCCGCGTCGGGTTCGGCGCGCCAGGCATAGGCGGCGAGCGAGCCGAACTCGGCGCGCAGCGCGATCACGCGGCGGGCATTGTTGAGGGTCGACTCGATCTTGCCGCGATGCCGCACGATGCCCGGGTCGGCCAGCAGCCGGTCGACATCGGCGGCGTCGAAGCGCGCGATGGCCTCGGCATCGAAATCGGCGAAGGCGCGGCGGAAGTTCTCGCGCTTGTTGAGGATGGTCAGCCAGCTGAGGCCGGCCTGGAAGCCCTCCAGGCAGATCTTCTCGAACAGGCGGCGGTCGTCGGTCACCGGGAAGCCCCACTCGTGGTCGTGGTAGTGCCGGTAGGCCGGCGTGGCCCGGCACCAGCGGCAGCGCGCCAGGCCGTCCTCGGCGACGAACAGCCCCGTGGCGGCGCCGGCATCGGCATCGACGGCCGCGACCGTGGGCGATGGCGACGCGCCGGTCGTCATTGCTCGTCGAGGCGCGCCAGGGCGTCGATGGCCAGCGCGTAGCCCTTGACGCCGAAGCCGACGATGATGCCGCGCGCCACCGGCGAGATGTAGGAGTGGTGGCGGAAGGCCTCGCGGGCGTGGACGTTGGAGATGTGCAGCTCGATCACCGGCAGGCTCGCGCCCTTGATGGCGTCGTGCAGCGCGACCGAGGTGTGGGTGTAGGCGCCGGCGTTGAACACCACGCCCAGCAGGCGGCCGGCGGCGACCTCGCGACCGGACTCGTGGATCCAGTCGATCAGCACGCCTTCGTGGTTGGACTGGCGGCACTCGATCCCGATGCCGAGCCGGCCGCCGGCCGCCGCGCACAGGCGCTCGACGTCGGCCAGGGTCTCGTGCCCGTACTGGGCCGGTTCGCGCGTGCCGAGCAGGTTGAGGTTGGGGCCGTTGAGGACCAGGATCTTCTTCATGGGCAGTCTCCGCGTGCGGCAACAAAGGGGCGGCCATTATGTCGGCGCTCGAACCGTTTTAAGCTCTGCGATCCGCAGCGCCCGCCGCCGCCCATTTCCTCGAAGGAACCCGCCCATGAAAACCAAAGCCGCCGTCGCCTGGCAATCCGGCCAGCCCCTGACCATCGAGACCGTCGACCTCGAAGGACCGAAATTCGGCGAGGTGCTCGTCGAGATCAAGGCCACCGGCATCTGCCACACCGACTACTACACCCTCTCGGGCGCCGATCCCGAGGGCATCTTCCCGGCCATCCTGGGCCACGAGGGCGCGGGCATCGTGGTCGACGTCGGCCCCGGCGTCACCTCGCTCAGGAAGGGCGACCACGTCATCCCGCTCTACACGCCCGAATGCCGCCAGTGCAAGTTCTGCCTGTCGCGCAAGACCAACCTGTGCCAGCTCATCCGCGGCACCCAGGGCAAGGGCCTGATGCCCGACGCCACCAGCCGCTTCAGTCTCGACGGCAAGCCCATCTTCCACTACATGGGCACCAGCACCTTCAGCAACTACACGGTCGCGCCGGAGATCTCGCTGGCCAAGATCCGCGAGGACGCGCCCTTCGACAAGGTCTGCTACATCGGCTGCGGCGTGACCACCGGCATCGGCGCGGTGATCTTCACGGCCAAGGTCGAGGCCGGCGCCAACGTGGTGGTGTTCGGCCTCGGCGGCATCGGCCTGAACGTCATCCAGGGCGCGAAGATGGTGGGCGCCGACAAGATCATCGGCATCGACCTCAACCCCGAGCGCGAGGCGATGGCGCGCAAGTTCGGCATGACGCACTTCCTCAACCCGAAGGACATCGAGGCCGCCGGCGGCAACATCGTCGACGCCATCGTGCAGCTCACCGATGGCGGCGCCGACTACAGCTTCGAGTGCATCGGCAACACCCAGGTCATGCGCCAGGCGCTCGAATGCACGCACAAGGGCTGGGGCCGCAGCATCATCATCGGCGTGGCGGAAGCCGGCGCGGAGATCAGCACGCGGCCGTTCCAGCTCGTCACCGGACGCCACTGGGAGGGCTCGGCCTTCGGCGGCGCGCGCGGGCGCACCGACGTGCCCAGGATCGTCGACTGGTACATGGAGGGCAAGATCAACATCGACGACCTGATCACCCACACCATGCCGCTCGAGGACATCAACAAGGGCTTCGACCTCATGAAGCGCGGCGAGTCGATCCGCGGCGTGGTGCTCTATGACTGATGCCGAGGCGGCGCTCGGCGCCCTGCGCCGCGTGGGCGCCGGAGCGCTCAATGTCGCCTTCCACGAGAGCGGTCCGGCCGACGGCACGCCGGTGCTGCTGATGCACGGCTTCCCGTACGACGTGCATGCCTATGCCGAGGTCGCGCCCCTGCTGGCCGGGCGTGGCTGCCGCGTCA
>Ga0308165_1004851_pt1 | contig 12922 bp, 10 predicted proteins | sample PhyWR2_FD_201032 | JGI IMG/M metagenome (GOLD analysis project Ga0308165, IMG submission 201032) | Phyllosphere microbial communities from UC Gill Tract Community Farm, Albany, California, United States - DLSLW.R2 | ecosystem: Host-associated > Plants > Phyllosphere > Unclassified | place: USA...
GAATTACTGGAGGAATGTTATCAGGAATGTTGATGCCAAAAAACTGTGGATTTATGGTTTCTTCCGTTTTGGTATCTCTAATTTCAAAATGTAAATGCGGCCCACCAGAACTACCGCGGTTGCCCGACCAGGCAATTATTTCACCTTTACGTACCGGAATAAGTGTTGCATCCGGGAACTCCTCAATTTCAAAAGATTTTTTTTCATATTCCAGATTTTTCACAACCGTGGCAATTTTTGGCGAAAAGCGTTGCAGATGGCCATAAACCGTGGTGTATCCATTAGGGTGATTAATATAAAGTGCCTGCCCAAAACCGCTGTTTTGCACTCTTAACCTCGAAATATACCCATCAGCTACGGCATAAACCGGATATCCTTCCCGCTGATTGGTTCTGAAATCGATACCGGAGTGAAAGTGGTTGCCCCTTATTTCACCGAATGATCCCGCCAGCGCAGGAGGAGTAATATCCAGGGGTTGCCTGAAATCAGTTATGGGGTATTTATTGGCGCTAAAAATTTGTTGCGCTTTAAGCGATTGGAAATTTAAAATAAATGGAAGAGAAAGTAATGCAGATTTAAGGATCAGATTTTTAATCATGCGTTATTTAACATCAAAATTTAAAAGTTGTTTGCCTTCTAACCAAGCTTCAATTTTATCACCCTGGTTAATCTTTCCAACACCTTCCGGAGTTCCGGTAAAAATAAGGTCGCCCTTTTTTAGTGTGACATATTGAGAAACAAAGCTGATAATTTTTTCAAATGAGAATAATAAATCTTTGGTATGACCTTTCTGGCGGCTTTCATTGTTGATTTTCAACTCGAAATTCAGATCGTACAAATCAGCAAAATCCGCTTTAGGCAAGAAAATGCTGATTGGGGCAGAATTGTCGAAACTTTTAGCCAGTTCCCATGGCAATCCCTTTTCTTTATGCTTGCTTTGAATATCACGAGCTGTAAAATCAATTCCCAAACCAATTTCATCATAATAATTTGTCGCAAATTTCTCAGCGATATGTTTACCCTCTTTACAGATTTTTAAAACCACTTCAAGTTCGTAATGCACTTCATTTGAAAATTCAGGGAGATAAAAAGGCTTGTTATCTTTTAAAACCGCTGTATCTGGTTTCATAAAAATTACCGGGACAGTAGGAATCGGGTTGTTGAGTTCTTTGGCATGTTCTGCATAATTGCGACCAATTGCTATAATTTTCATAAAGTTAATTTAAAGATGTACGTCTGCAGATGATAATTTGCAGGGTATTCAAAAATAGAAAAGATATTGATGTTATAAAACTGAAATGCGTTTAACCTGGCTTTCTGAGCCTGCGACTACCCGCAAAAAATAAATCCCGGCATTTAGGCGGCTGGGAATCGTAAAGGTTTTGGTTTGTTCACCAGCGTTTAATTTTTCGTTGGTAAGGGTCACTACCTCATTACCCAACAAGTCGATAATCTTGATGGTTGTCTGCGTTCCATCTTTACCGATAGATAAAATGATGTTCAGCTGGTCTTCTACCGGGTTGGGATAAATTTTAACAACTGTAAGTAATTTATCTTTTGTAGCAGAAACTGTAGCAGGTTTGGCAGTTGAACTATAAGTACTAAACATTCCTGAAGTTCCTAAGGTGCTGAACAGTGGTTTGTAGGGCTGAATGTTAGCTTTAATTTCCGGAATTTTACTGGTTTTTTTTACCCTGCTTTTTAAGCTAATGTGAATGCTATCAGCTTGCTGTGCCCAGGAATTAACGCTGCATAACAAAACCATGCATAAAATGCAGGTAAGTTTTGTGAGTAACGTTATGGGGTAGAGTTTCATCAAATTGCTAAGGCAAATGTATCAATAAAACACAAAGAAATTAAACATTTTCTTCATCCGTTTTAATTTAACACAATTTAACAATAAATTTTGTTTTTAATAGTGTTAAAAATACACAATATTATGGTTGTTAATTTGTTATAGTTGCTTACTTTTGATGCCAAATAATATCAATTATAGTGTCAAATCATAAAAATGTTAACGCATTAACTGCTGGTGGGGTTCTAATCAGTTTGGGAATTGTTTTTGGTGATATCGGTACATCGCCTTTATATACGCTAAACGCAATCTTTACAACAATTCTCGGAGGCAGACAAAATATTAATCCTGAAAATGTACTGGGAGTACTTTCCTGCATTATCTGGACTTTGACACTGCAGACTACCATAAAATATGTAATTATTACACTTCGAGCTGATAATAAAGGGGAGGGCGGAATATTTTCTCTCTTTTCTTTAGTACGTAAAAAAGCTAAATGGCTGGTCGTCCCGGCCGTAGTTGGCGGTTGTGCATTACTTGCTGATGGAATTATTACGCCCAGTATTACCGTTACATCTGCTATTGAGGGGTTAACCAGGAAATTTGATATACAAGTTATACCAATTGTATTGGTTATTCTCACTATCCTCTTTGTTATACAGCAATTTGGTACCAATCTGGTCGGCAAATTGTTCGGACCAGTTATGTTTGTTTGGTTTACTGTTCTGGGTGTTTTAGGAGTTTCTTACATTATTAAAGATTTAGGGATTTTAAGTGCCTTTAATCCATATTGGGCTATACACCTGCTCATCACCAATAAGCTGGCATTTTTAATATTGGGTGGTGTATTTCTTTGTACTACAGGTGCGGAAGCCTTGTATTCGGATTTAGGCCATTGCGGAAGAAACAACATCAGAATTAGCTGGATTTTTGTAAAGCTTACGCTGATCCTCAATTATCTTGGTCAGGGTGTTTGGGTGTTGCACCACAGTAATAGCTATATTCCTGGCCCAAAAATGAATCCTTTTTTTCAGATCGTTCCGGATCAGTTCCAGATCACGATGGTAATTCTGGCTACTATGGCAGCCGTTATCGCCAGTCAGGCTTTGATAAGTGGCTCCTTCACGTTAATATCAGAAGCAGTTCGGTTAAATCTTTGGCCAAAGATCAAGATCGTTTATCCGTCTGTTTCAAAAGGACAACTTTATGTTCCTTCCATTAACTGGATGCTGTGGATTGGTTGTTGCGGAATCGTTTTACTTTTTGAAAAGTCTGAAAGGATGGATGCGGCGTATGGTTTATCGATCACGATAGCCATGCTAATGACGACAATTTTAGTTAGCTTTTATTTACGAAGCAGGCACTTTCCAAAATACGTTATTGGAATGTTCTTTTTTACCTATGTAATTATTGAAGGAACATTTTTAATTAGTAATCTAACAAAGTTTCTGCATGGAGGCTGGGTTACTGTACTAATCGGATCATTTCTTTTTACAGTAATGTGGAGTTGGTTTGTTGCCAGAAAAATCAAAAACAGATTTGTTAAGTATGTCGAGATCGAGGATTATTATCCTATTTTAAGTGAATTAAGCAGTGATGAATCTGTGCCGAAATATTCTTCGCAATTGGTTTACCTCACCAGTGCGAACTTTAAAACAGAAATAGAATCAAAAATAATTTATTCAATCATCCAGAAGGAGCCTAAGCGTGCTGATGTGTACTGGTTAGTGCACGTAGATGTAATGGATGAGCCTTATACGATGGATTATAAAGTGGAATTTTTAATTCCAGGTAAATTGATTCGAATTGATTTTAAACTGGGTTTCAGGGTAGAACAACGAGTAAATCTGCTCTACCGTAAGGTGGTAGAAGAATTGGTAAAAAATGGTGAGGTAGATATTACCAGTCAGTATACTTCATTAAACAAACATAAAATTGCTGGCGATTTTAGATTCGTTTTGTTAGAAAAGCATCTTTCAAAGTTTACAAAGCTCAGTTTTTACGAGCGTACGATTATGGATTATTATTTCATTCTTAAAAAAATGAGTTTATCCGAGTTACGGAGTTTTGGTTTAGATAGTAGTTACGTGGATGTGGAGAAAGTACCACTTATCTTCGTTACGCCAGATGACATTGAACTTAATAGATTGCCAGTCTAAATATGAGAACTGCGATTTTAGTTCTGGGAGCATGCTTATTCATGGTTGGTCCGGCGGCAAAAATTTATCGTCTGGATCATGCAGATTATTACATGATTGCCTCGGGTTTGGGTTTAGTGATGATCACTGCAATGGCATTTGTTAAAAAGAAAGATTAAAAGTAAATAATTTATTAATCGATTAATGTCTCCGTGAGCGAAACAATTGGTCTCTAACTGGCGATAGGATCTTGTATTAATTAATCCCGGTTTTTTTTCGGTCGGTGAGACACCGACCTATAGCATAAAGGGGTTTTCGCTAGTTCTACCAGTTGGTATATCACCAACACAATGATAAATCTCTTCAACAAATGAGGATCTTGAATTGGTCAATCCCTGGCTTTATCGGTCGGTAAAATATCGGCCGCTAGATTGATTAAACAGCTTAAACTTCTGAATTTGCGAGTTTGCTATGTCTGTAACCGTAAGCAAAGTAAACTACCAGGCCTACAACAAGCCATATTCCAAAGCCAATCCAGTTTGAAATTCCAAGTTCACACATCATATATAAACAGCTGATTAAACCTAAAACTGGAATAAGTGATAAATTCTTCGTGATGCAATAGTAACATATTATTACACAAATGATCAGGAAAATCCACATCGGGATTTTATGTTTAAACAAACTCCATCCGCTTTCATATTTTTTCTCTACGGTTACTTTAGATGCTGATATAAACTGTTCATAGCGGTCAGCAGGTAAAGTACTCAGGTAAGATTCAGCATCCACTTTATCTGCCAGAATAATTTGTGGTGCTGCATTTTTAACAATCTCTTCTTTCACTATTTTTAGCTCATCACCATTCAATGATGTAAGGAAATTTACAGTTGTAACGGTTTTTGGTGAGTTGAAAAAGAATGCTTTCGTTTCTGCTCTATATTGGCTAAAAGCAAAAATAAGCGCTGCTATAAATCCAATTGGAACAATAAATTTACTATTCACATAAGGGATTTTAAATTTACCTCGCTGCACATCCGGGCGGTTCTGTAATACCAATACGCCTGCACACACCAGTACGAAAGCAAATAATGTTCCTATTGAGCAAAGGTCTGTAACGATAGTCAGGTTCATGAACAAGGAAGGAACAGCAACCACAAAACCAACCACAATTGTAGCAAATGAAGGTGTTTTATATTTTGGGTGTATTTTTGAAAACGATTTAGGGAGTAAACCATCGCGGCTCATGCTCATCCAAATACGCGGCTGACCCATTTGGAATACCAGAAGCACACTAGCCATGGCAAAAACGGCACTGACTGCAATAATCCCACTCATTAATTTCAAATTGATCTGATCAAACACAAAAGCCAGCGGATCTCCAACGGCCAAAGTATCTGATTTTACGATACCGGTCAAAACGAGCGCAATGGCAACATATAAAATGGTGCAAATTATAATTGCCCACATCATTCCGCGTGGTAAATCCCGCTGTGGGTTTTTGCATTCTTCGGCAGTAGTAGAAATGGCATCAAAACCGATGTATGCGAAGAAAACAGCAGATACACCTTTTAAAATTCCTGAAACCCCGTTGGGTGCAAATGGATTCCAATTTTTGGTATCTACGTAAAAAACACCTACCGCCAATACTAATAGAATAACAGCCATTTTTACCACAACCATTGCATTACTGGCATTACGACTTTCTTTCATGCCGCGGTAAATTAACCAAGTAATCAGAATAATAATTCCTAATGCCGGGATATCCGCCACCAAATGGAAACCTCCAATTTGTGGTGCTGTTAACCAGGCGTTATTAGCAAGGGCAGTTGTACTGTCTAAATCCGAGAGATTTTTGCCAGCAGCCAGAAGTGCATCTGCATGTGTATGGCCGTTGTATGCACTAAAATAATCCATAGTGGCCCAATCTGGTACGTGAATACCATTTATGCCCAGAAATGGTATTTTTATGGTGGAGAGTAATCCGGTAAAATAATCAGACCAGGAAATGGCTACAGTAATATTTCCAATAGAATACTCCATGATGAGTGACCAGCCGATTATCCAGGCCACTAATTCGCCAAATGCAACATATGAATAGGTATAGGCACTGCCAGAAACAGGTACCATCGAAGCAAATTCAGCATAAGCAAAAGCTGCAAAACTACAAGCAACAGCAGTAAAAATAAATAGAAAAATTACAGCCGGACCACCATCGGCACTCGCTTTTCCAATAGTGCTGAAAATACCCGCACCAATAATGGCTGCAATACCAAAAGCAGTTAAATCGCGAACGCCTAATGTTTTATGTAAAGTATTATCATGATCGCCATATCCGCCAGCTGCATCTTTTAATATTTTGGAAATCGATTTCTTTCTAAATAACTTTTCGAACATCGTAATTTGCTTGTTGTATTCCTCAAACTTAAAAAAATATCAGTTAAAAACGTTTAAAGCAAGATATTAATTTCAGTTACGCGATTATATACTTCTAAAAGTGATCAAAATAACATCACATTGATTTGCTGGCTATCAAAAAATTGCTTTGTTAAACAGATGCCATTATTTAATAGAAATATTGGTTTAGATTACAAAAAATCTACTTTTGCCACCTCAATAAAAACAGATTGAAAAAGGCAGTTTTATCTGGTAATTATACTTATGAATGATATCCAATACATCAAAGAGAAAAATAAAAAAATAGCAACCTATCTGGCTTTTGGTTTAATTCCATTATCAGGTTTTGCCACTGATATTTACATTCCTTCTTTACCCACTATGGCTGGCGAGATGAATGTAAGTAATGTTCAGGTGCAGCTTACATTAAGTATTTTCTTAATCAGCTACGGCGTTGCGCAGTTATTTGTTGGAAGTTTACTCGATAGTTTCGGAAGATATAAAATCAGCTTATATGCCTTGCTTATCTTTGCTGCAGCGAGTATTACAATTGCACTCACCCACAATATTTATCTGATTTACTTCATGCGGATCATTCATGGCCTATCTGTTGGCGGGATTGTTGTTGCCAAAAGAGCCTATTTTGTTGATCTTTTCTCAGGGGATCAGTTAAAACACTACCTCAGTTTATTTTCAATCATCTGGTCTACAGGGCCTATTATTGCTCCTTTTGTGGGTGGCTACCTGCAAACTTCCTTCGGGTGGGAATCAAACTTCTATTTCCTTGCCGGCTTTGCGCTCACATTTGCTTTATTAGAATTTATTTATAGCGGCGAAACCCTTAGACATTTTACCGATTTTCAGATCAAAAAAATCACCGGCATTTATCTCGATATGATTAAAACACCAAGTTTTACATTAGGAATTGTGATGCTGGGTCTGGCTTATTGCATGGTGATGGTGTACAACATGACCGGCCCTTTCATTATTGAGCACGAATTAAAATTTACACCGATTATTGCAGGTTATAGTTCGTTAATATTAGGTTTTGCCTGGATGGTAGGCGGTTTTATAGGTAAGGCAACCATTAACAAACCGTTCTTTAAGCGGTTAATGATGAACTCACTGATTCAAATGATTTTCGTAATGCTTATGATTTTAAGTTTAAACTTCATTTCCAATTTAGCATCGCTGCTGTTTTTTGCTTTCATCATTCATATCTGTGCCGGATTTACATTTAATAATTATTTCACTTTCTGTTTGAGTAAGTTTCCTAAAAATGCGGGTATTGCAGGTGGCTTAACTGGTGGGATTACTTATGTTATCGTTTCCTTTTTGAGTTACGCAGTTGTTAATTTATTTCCGGCAAAGGATGAAAGAAACCTAAGTTATAGCTACTTATTAATGATTGCCCTTTCTGTATTTGTAATGTTTTTAATTATGAAGACAAAAGATAGGCAAGAAGCGTAATTGTTTAGTTAAATACGCATTAGAGTAGGGTATGATTTAATGATCATTCATAGTCAATTAGGAATAGCATAGCCAGGGCATATTTTATTCTTCTGATATTGGTATATAATTCAGTTTTAATTGAAATAGTGGAACGAGAGACGAACAACCTCTGGGTTTGCCATCACTACATTACTGGTTAAAAGCCTGATGTCTTACTCTGTTCTATGAGGATAGCGTTTTTAAGTAATCGGTGTTCCATGCTTTCAGGTTCCGAATTAAGGTGAAGATTAGGCGTATTTAAACCTCATGGATTTATTGATGGTTTTTAAGTCTAAAAAACTACTGAGAAGGTAAAATAAAAAGCCATGATGCTTCATCATGGCTTTCAGGTATTTTTCCTAATATTTATTAGCCTAATTTTTCCAGTTCTGACTTAACAAACTGAGCGAGTTCTTTAACATAATCTGCACTGAAATCAAATTTTATTCCTGCAGTCTCGTAAATCTCATTCATTGGCTTAGTATAACCTAAAGAAAGTGCCGCCAAATATTGATCTAAAGCTTTTTCTGGATTTTCCTTATAGTTTTTCCATACAGCAATGGCACCAAGCTGAGCGATTGCATATTCGATGTAATAAAAAGGAACCTCGAACAAGTGCAATTGCTTTTGCCAGACGTTTCCAAACTGTTGGTCTAAATCTGTCCAATCGGCAAAACCTGCACCAAAACGATTATAAATCTGTTTGAAGGTTTCTTCCCGGTCCGCTGCAGTATGATCTGGATTCGTATAAATCCAATGTTGAAATTGATCGATTACCGCAACCCAAGGCAAGGTTTTCAACACATCAGCCAGCTGCTCTTTTTTTGCACGAATCAAATCCTCTTCATTATCAAAATAAACGTCCCAGTTGTCCATTGAAATAAGTTCCATACTCATGGAGGCTAATTCAGCAACTTCAGATGGACAATGTTTAAAATCGTTTAATTCCAGGTTAGCAGTTAAAAAAGTATGAATGGCATGCCCGCCTTCGTGAACCATTGTGGTTAAATCCCGAAGTGAATTTGCGGAATTCATAAAAATAAAAGGTGCTCCGGTTTCTGCTAAAGGATAATTGTAACCACCAGGTGCTTTTCCTTTTCTGCTTTCTACATCAAAAAGGTTATTGGCTTTCATTGTTGCTAACTTTGAGCCTAACTTTTCATCAATGGCATTAAAACATGCAATGCTTTTATCAATTAATTCCTCACCATTATTAAAAGGCTTTAATGCAGGCTTCCCACTTACGCTTACTTCTAAATCCCAGGGCTTCAATATATCTAAGCCTAAAGCTTCCCGCCGCTTTTCTGCCTGTTCTTTTAAAATAGGAACGATTTCCTTTTCAATGGCATTTGCAAAATCGTAGCAATCTTGAGGGGTGTAATCAAAACGGCCTAAGGCTTGAAACATATAATCGCGGTAGTTTTCAAAACCGGAATTTAAGGCAACCTGATTACGGAGTTTAATCAATTCATCAAACAAAATGTTTAAATTATCCTTATCAATTAAACGGCGTTGCTGAATGGTTTTCCATGCATTTTCGCGAACTTCCCGATTTAAATCCTTAATAAATATCGAAGCCTGTTCCAGGGTATATTCCTGTCCGTTAAGCTCAACGCTCATGGCTCCTGTTATTCCCTGATATTTTTGTTGTTTAACCTGTAGCTGCGTAAATAACTCAATATTTTCTTCGCGATAGATTTCTAATGCTTTTTTAATCGCTCTGCTGTAAACAAAAAATTTTTCTTTATCTAAATCATCCATAAAAGGACTTTCGACAAATTTTTTATTCAATTCATTACCTAAGGGTGAAATTTTAGGCTCAACCTCCTCTGCAAAGTATTGGAAGTTTTTTACCAACTTCTCATTTGCAGTATCACAACTCATTTTAATGTAGCGCCATGCAAAATCTTCTTCCAAAGCTGCCTCTAGCTCAGAACGATCTTTTAACCAAAGCTCTAGTTCATTTACGCTATGAAGGTCACGATTTTGTAATTCAGTAAAAATAGGTTCTAAGCTTTCCCAAGTGATGCTCAGTTCCTGTGGTATATATTTTCGAGATTTTTTATTTATAATCATAGGTTGTTAATTATTGTTTTAGTGAATGATGGAAAGGGCGTGAAGCTATGCGCAAGATTCGCTCATTCATACATCACTTCTATTTATTTCTGATATAGGCATCGATTAAAAAGCAAACGGCAAAAACAACAGAAGCGTATCCGTTTAAGGTTTGAAATGCACGGTTTACTTTACTAATATCATTTGGCTTTACCAGCAAATGCTGATAAATCAACATGGCGCAGAAAAATATTACGCCAATATAATATACCCAGCTAAATTCGGTAAAGAAGACAGGTAAGATGACGCAAGCTGCAGAAAATACATGGAGTAAAACGGACACATTTAATGCGTTCTTGATGCCGAGCGCTGAAGGAATGGAATGCAGTTTTTCTTCCCGATCGAAATCTTCATCCTGTAACGCATAAATAATATCAAAGCCACTTACCCAAAAGAGTACGGCAAAAGAATATAAAACGGGGACTAAAGCAAAGTGGCCGGTTACCGCAATGTATGCGCCGATAGGCGCTAATGATAAACCTAAGCCTAAAACCAAATGGCAAAGCGCTGTAAATCTTTTAGTGTAGCTGTAAAACAAGACTACAAATAGCGCTACAGGCGAGAGGAAAAAGCAAAGCGGATTGATAAAATAAGTGGTAACGGCAAATAAAACACAGTTGGCGATTACGAAAATCAGGGCTTCATTCGCCGAAACTTTACCTGCGGGAATATCACGCGTTTTAGTCCGTGGATTTTTAGCGTCAATATTTCGGTCTAAATAACGGTTGAAAGCCATTGCAGCATTACGTGCGAAAACCATACAAAGTAAAACCAGTATTAATTTATACCACGAAAATGGATTTTCTGTAGTAGTTACACCAAGAAAAAAACCAATCATGGCGAATGGTAAGGCAAAAACAGAGTGCGCAAATAATACGAGTGAAAAATATTTTTTCATTTTATGGGTTTAAAAATAACCAGGTAAATTAAATGAATAAAAAATGATTTAAAACTTCTTATAATCTGTTGGCACCACAAAATCCTGATTAACCTCGGTAATGAAATTTAAAACCTCATCTTTTCCATTTCCTTTCTCAGCTGATGTGATAAATGTTGCCGGAATTTCCTCAAAAAACTCTCTTAACTTCTTTTTAAAAGCAGCTACGTTTTTTTGAGTAATGGTCATTCCCTGTTTATCGGCTTTTGTAAAAATTAACGAAAATGGAATCTGTTTTTCGCCCAGCCAATAGCAAAACTCAATATCAATCTGCTGTGGCTCAAGACGACTGTCGATTAAAACAAAAACACATTGTAAACTTTCCCTTTTGGTAATATAAGCCCTAATAAATTTTTCCCATTTCTCCCTGCTTGTTTTAGAAACCTTCGCATAACCATAACCAGGTAAATCTACAATATACCATTTCTCGTTTATCAGAAAATGATTGATTAATTGTGTTTTTCCGGGGCGCTGGGAAGTTTTCGCCAATCCGTGTTGATTGACCAACATATTGATCAGTGAAGATTTACCAACATTAGACCGGCCTATAAAAGCATACTCGGGCATTGTTGGAACCGGTAAAGCCGAAATTTGGGTGTTGCTGCAAACAAATGTTGCCGTTTTGATAACCATACAGCAAAGGTAGTAATTTTGTGAGGATGGTTAAGCGTTTGGAATCTTTAACTGATGAAGTGCTGCGCATTTGACAATTAACCGATTAAAACAATTTAAACAGTTAAACAATAAAGTTATCTTTGCCGTATATCATGAATCAGAATATCACTCCATACCAAGTAGAAAATGCAACCAAAAAAGAGCAGGTTGCAACCATGTTTAATAATATTTCAGGTACTTACGATTTCTTAAATCATTTTCTTTCATTAGGGATTGATGTGCTTTGGCGCAAAATGGCCATTAAAGAGCTGGTATCTATTCATCCCCGAAATTTACTTGATGTAGCTACAGGTACGGGGGATTTTGCTTTTGAAGCAATTAAAAAACTACAGCCTGAGAAAGTGACTGGTGTTGATATTTCTGAAGGTATGTTGGATGTGGCCAGGAAAAAGATAAACGAGCGTAGTTTAAATGAAGTATTTACAGTGCAGGTGGGCGATTCTGAAGGTTTACATTTTGAAGAGCATACTTTTGATGCCATTACCTGTGCATACGGTGTTCGTAATTTTGAAAACCTGGAAAAAGGTTTGGCCGATATGTACCGCGTGTTAAAGCCTAATGGAAAAATGGTCATCCTGGAGTTTTCTAAACCAAGGGTTTTTCCGGTAAGGCAATTGTACAATTTCTATTTTTTGCATGTTACACCGTTTTTTGGAAAGCTGTTTTCTAAAGATGCCAGAGCCTACTCCTACTTGCCAGAATCTGTTGCTGCTTTTCCCGATGGTAAAGATTTTACCAGCTTAATGGAGAAAGTTGGTTTCAAAAGTACCAAACAAAGAATTTTAACGTTTGGAATAAGTTCAATATACGTTGGCACTAAATGATAAAAAAATTAAGCCTCATCTTCTCTTTACTGGTAATTACCAATATTACGTTTGCTCAGAACTGGGGTGGTGGAATTGATGATGAAGACTGGAGTTTTGGCTTTAATTTTCAATACATTTCTGCTGAATACAAAATATTAAAAAGAGAGAACTGGAGGGCACCTTTTTACGAAGTACCCAATTCTTTAGGTGTAGCTTACGAGCAGACGCCAGGAACACAACTGGTAACCAATAACCTTAATTCTATTTCCAGCAAGCCATCTCAGGGTTTTGGTTTAGGTTTTGTAATGAATAGGAGAGTGGCAGAAAATTTCGATATCAGGGCTACACCATCCCTTATCTTTAGTGACCGGGTAGTAACCTACGAGTATATTCCGCTTGATCCTATCGATCTTGGAAACGGACAAACCAAAAATTTTCAGACGGTAATCGATAAAAAAGTTCAGGCCACCATGTTTGAATTTCCCTTAGGGATTAAAGTAAAATCAAACCGGTTGAATAATTTTAGAGCCTACTGGCTGGGTGGTGCTAAATATTCGATTGATATCGCCTC